>ODAI012839097.1_pt1 | contig 11669 bp, 10 predicted proteins | sample 1539321 | NCBI WGS metagenome assembly ODAI01 (sample SAMN02144231, study PRJEB22623) | gut metagenome | biome: sheep rumen | host: Ovis aries | place: New Zealand
CCTCCGCCTCGGCACGCGGCCCGCCCAGCCCCATCAGGAAGATGGGCCAGTAGAGGGTGTGGAAACGGATGATGTCCTTTCCGATCACGTGAATGTCCGCGGGCCAGTACTTCTTATACAGGTCCCCGGTCTCCGCGTCCACGTCATAGCCCAGGCCGGTGATGTAGTTGGTCAGCGCGTCCAGCCAGACATAGACCGTGTGCTTGGGATCGAAGGTCACCGGGATGCCCCACTGGATGGAGGTGCGGGAGACGCACAAGTCCTCCAGGCCGGGCTCCAGGAAGTTCTTCATCATCTCGTTGGCGCGGCTGGTGGGCTGGATGAACTCCGGGTGCTCCTTGATGTACTGGATCAGCCAGTCCTGGTACTTGCTCAGGCGGAAGAAGTAGCTCTCCTCGCGGGTGCGCTCCACGGGACGGCCGCAGTCAGGGCACTTGCCGTCCTTGAGCTGCAGCTCCGTCCAGAAGGACTCGCAGGGCGTGCAGTACCAGCCCTCGTATTCGCTCTTGTAAATGTCCCCCTGGTCGTACAGCTGGCGGAAGATCTTCTGCACGGATTTCACGTGCCGCTCGTCCGTCGTACGGATGAAGTCGTCGTAATCGATGTCCATCATCTTCCACAGCTCTTTGATGCCGGCGCCGCTCTTGTCGACGTACTGCTGCGGCGTCACGCCGGCGTCCTTCGCTTTGCGCTCAATCTTCTGCCCGTGTTCGTCCGTTCCGGTCAGGAAAAACACGTCATACCCGGTCAGCTTCTTGTACCGGGCGATCGTGTCCGCCGCCGTCGAACAGTAGCTGTGCCCGATGTGCAGGTTGTCGCTCGGGTAGTAAATCGGCGTCGTAATATAGAATTTGGGCTTGGTCTGCATGGTGCTGCCTCCTATATCAAATCAATAGCATTCATTATAAAAACCGGTTGCGGGCTTGTCAAGAAACCGGTGTTACACGCCGGTCATAAAGGGCTTCCCGTCCGCTTTGTAACAAAGCGTCCCGAATTCATCGAAGACGAGCGGCGTGGGTTCCGTATCGATGTATTTAAGGATCTCATCCATCCGCACGCTTTCGGAAAACGTGACAAAGGAGAAGCTCACGCCCTGCCGCTTGGCCCGGCCCGTCCTGCCGATTCTGTGCACGTAGTACTCCTTCTTGTCCGGCAGGTCATAGTTCATGACGGCCTCCACGTCGTCCACGTCGATGCCGCGCGCCGCGACGTCGGTCGCGACGAGGATTTCATATTTTCCCTTGCGGTATCCGCTCATCACCTTGTCGCGCTGGGACTGGCGGATGTCGCCATGCAGGCACTCGGCGTTGTAGCCCGCCTTCTGCAGCCGCGAACAGAGCCTCGCCGTCATATCCTTTGTGTTGCAGAAGATCATGACCCGCTTGAACTCGTCGGTATCCAGCAGGTAGAGCAGGTCCTCGTATTTTTCCTTCTGCTCGCACTCGATGATGTACTGCGTGATCTTCGGCCGGTTTTCCGCCTCCGGCTGAACCACGATCTCGATCGGGTCTTTCTGGTACTTCCAGGAGACCGTCAGCACGTCCTGGTTGGTCGTCGCGCTGAACATGACCAGCTGTCTGGCCGGGTCCGCGCTTTCGATGATCTTCTGAACGTCCTCGATGAAGCCCATCTTCAGCATTTCATCGGCTTCGTCCAGGACCATCGTATGGACGAACTTGAGCGTGATATTCCCGCGCTGCATGTGGTCCAGCAGCCTGCCGGGCGTGGCCACGATGATTTGCGGCCTCTTTTTCAGCGCGGCCATCTGCTTTGCAAACGGCTGTCCGCCGTAGATCACCGCGATCCGCACGCCCTTGATAAAGTGGGCCAGGTTCGTCAGTTCCTCCGCAATCTGCTGCGCCAGTTCCCGCGTCGGGGCCAGGACGACCTCCTGAATCTGCGGGTTGTCCAGCCCGACATACTCCAGCATGGGGATGCCGAAACCCAGCGGCTTTCCCGTACCTGGCGGCGCAATCGCGATGATGTCGTTGCCCTGCATCATCGGCGGTATGCACTTCCCCTGTATGGCGGTCAGCTCCTTAAACTGCATCCAGTCAAACGCTTCGACGACCTCTTTGCTGATGCCCATCTGAAGCAGCGCCTCGTGTCCCCCGGAATACTCCATCGTTTTATCCTCCACTTTTTTCCGTATGTCCGCTTCAGGCAGTCCCTCAGCCGTACTGCAGCGCCGCAGCGTCTCTGTAGACATGGGCGGACTTGTATCTTGTGACGTTGAGCACCAGTCCGATTCCCGCCATATTGGCCACGAGGTTCGTGCCCCCGTAGCTGATGAAGGGAAGCGGTATGCCCGTGATCGGCATGACGCCGATGCACATCCCGATATTTTCAAACACATGGAACAGCAGCATCGCCATGACGCCGTTGATCACCAGACGGCCGAAGGGGTCCTCCGTGTGATAAGAAAGCAGCAGCATCCGGTAGATGATGAACGCATAGAGCGCCAGCAGAATCATCGCGCCGCGGAAGCCAAGCGTCTCCCCCACCACCGTGAAAATAAAATCCGTGTGGTTCTCCGGAACGTAGTTGAGGTGCGTCAGCGTCCCCTGTGCCCAGGGGCCTGTCCCGAAGAGCCCGCCGGAGCCGACGGTCACCCGGGAGTTGATGATCTGGTAGCTGCTGCCCGTTGGATCCGACTCCGGGTTGATGAAGGCGACCAGCCGCAGCCACCGGAAGTTGTTCGTCCGCGCCAGATAGAGAATTATCGGCGTGATCAGCAGCACGGCGATGATGCCCATGATCATCATGTTTTTAATGCTGTAGCCGGAGCTGAACAGCAGCACGATGAAGATGAACACGAAGACCAGCAGCGTGCCGATGTCCGGCTGCGCAAAAATGAGCACCGCCGGTATGCCGAAATGGATGAATACGTAAAGCAGGTAGCGCGTATTGGGCACCGGGTTGCCCGGATACCGGGTAAGCGCTTTGGAAAGCGTGATGATCAGCGCTATTTTGGCAATCTCAGACGGCTGGAAGGTCCTGTCCAGAAACTGGAACCACCCGCGGACACCGTTGATTCTGCTCGTCGCCAGAACGAAAGCCAGAAGCAGAACGTCCACGATATAGATGATGGGCCACATGCGTCCGATCATCTCATAGCGGACGGTCATCATCATCGCCACGACGATCATGCTGATGATAACCCAGAGCAGCTGCAGCCTGCCGTTGTTGGCGTCCATGACCAGGTCCTGCATGGAGCGGTCCACGCCCAGCGACGGATTGTAATTGGCGATCGTAATCGCCAGCACGCCGTACAGCGCCAGCGCATACGCACCGAAAAGCAGCAGCCAGTCGAAATGGGGCCTGGCCAGATAATCTCTGCGGAACAAAGATGCTCTCCTTTCTCAGCTGTGAAGCAGGCTCGCTGCCAGTTTTCTGGCAGCAGCGCCGACGCTCGTGCGCATCAGCGAATGCCGGTCATACGCCGCTGCCGGCAGGGAGGTGTCCCTTTCGATGAAAACCGGCAGCTTCTCTCCGGGCAGGTTCCAGGGTTCTTCCCCTCCGGCGCCGCGCTTGTCCCTGCCCCCTCCCGCCGTATCGTTGATCAGGATGATGACTTCCGCGGCGCCCTGTTCCAGTTCTCCGCAGAGCGAAGAGAGGCCCCTGTAAGACCAGCGGTCCGCCCTGGCCACCAGCAGCACCCTGTCCTCCTCGGCGAACGGCGTCCTCCGGATTCCCCGGTCGAAAGCGGGCACGTCGATGATGAGGAGCCCGCAATCCTGCTCCAGCATCCGGATCTCCCTGTCATAGTCCTCGATGAAAGCCGGGTCTTCATGCGAAACCAGGGCATACCGCAGGTTGGGCAGCTTCTGCGGACGATAGCAGACCGCTCCGGCTTCCGCCTCTCCCGCGGCCACGTCCGTCAGATCCAGCACGTCCACCTCGTGAACCCCCAGCATTTCGTCCGCGGCGCGGCCGCTGCCGGAAGCATCCAGCAGGATCGTATCCTTCCCGGACTCCGCGGCGGCGAGCGCCAGCGCGACGGCGAGGGTCGATTTGCCGACCCCGCCCGCGAGCGAGTGTACAAACCATTTCATGCTTTTCCCTCAGTTGGCCAGCCAGTTGGAAGGCGGCAGATAATCGTCTCCGCCCAGCGCGCGGTGCTCCAGATAGTATTTGCAGATTTCGCGCACGGTAATCGAGCAATAGGCGCCGCTGTACCCGTGCGGGATATAGACGCAGATGGCGATTTCCGGGTTTTCATAGGGTGCGAAGGCCACCATCCAGGCGTTGTTCTCCAGGTCGACGTCGGTCTTCTCGGCCGTTCCCGTCTTAGCGCCGATCTGCTCGCCCAGCGGCCGCCCCAGTGCGGTCTGTCCGTTGAAGAAGCGTGTCGCGGTACCTTCTGCCTCCGTCACGCCGTACATCCCCTCGCGTATCTTGCCCAGGTATTCGTCCAGATGCTCGTTTTCAAGCTGGGATGCCAGGATCGGCTGGCTCTTGCTCAACACCTCGCCGTCAGGCGAGATGATCGAATCCACGAGGCGCAGGTCGTAAACCCGCCCGCCGTTGGCGACGGCGGCCACGTATCTGGCCAGCGCGACCGGCGTGACCGTCGTAATCGACTGACCGACGGCGCACATGATCGCCTCCGATCCGCCCCATTTAATCTCGTTCAGTTTCAGGTAGGTATCGCCGGCTACGATCTGCAGGTATACCAGTTCGCGCGGCATATCCAGTTCTTCCATCAGGATGGTACGGATGTTGGGCAGCCAGTCGCTCTGGTTGTAATCGACCGCCATGTCCATGAGGCGCTTGCAGCACTTGTCCAGCTTCGCCTCTTCAAACGTCATGCCGTAATCCTCGCCGACGTCGATGAGGATTCGTTTGATGTTGTTGAACACCAGGAAGGGGCGCCACGTCGCCTGCTCAGCCGCGCTGATGGCCTTGTTCTTGTCGTACAGGGTCGTCTGGCTCCCGACGTATCCCTGCAGTTCGCCGGGAAGATCGATGCCCGTCTTCGTCGTAAGCCCGTACAGCGCCGCCGTCTTGTAGAGCTGGTCGTCCGTGTTTTCGTACAGCCGGGAGCCGACCGTGTAGAAGAAGTAGTTGCAGGAATGGGTCAGCCCCTGCACCACCGTCTGGTCCGCGTGTCTGGACAGCTGCCGGATATTGATCCAGCATTTCGGCGGTGCGCTCTTGTCATACTTGTCGAAGTAGCCCTCGTCGCTGATGAGTTCCGTCGTCGTCAGTTCGCCGGAGATCAGCCCCGCCGTCGCCGTGACCAGTTTGAAGATGGAGCCTGGCGTGTCGCGGGAGCCGATGGCGGAATTAACCAGCGGGTTCGGGGACTCCAGCAGGATGTTTGCCGCCGTCTCCCCGCCGATGATGAACGCGTTCGGATCGTACGGCGGGGAACTCGCCAGCGACAGGGCCCGTCCCTCCCAGCCGACGACAACGACCGCGCCCTTCTCCGCCAGTTCAATCGGCTGGGAGTCGAAATCGCGCGTCGTCCCCTGCAGGACCGCCTTGTTGGTATCCAGCCAGGTGTCGGAGTTCAGCAGCACTTCCTGTGCGTCGCGGATGTAATTCACGTTTTCCTGCAGCGCCGATTCGGCGATGCGCTGCAGGTTGGAATCGATCGTCAGCTTGATGTTGTTCCCGTCCGTCGCTTCCGTCGTGGAAAGCGTACGGCTGACCGCGCCGTAGCGGTCGATTTCCACCACACGTTTGCCCACGCGCTGCGTCGTGCAGGAACTCAGCCAGTCCTCCATCGTCTTTTCGATTCCGTCCAGACCGATCAGGTCGGACAGCGCGTAGCCCTTGTCCCGGTAGGACGCGTAATAGGTATCGTAATTCTGGATCTTTCCGATGTAGCCGATGACGTGGGCCGCCAGCGTTCCGTTCGGATAGACGCGCTGCGTGCTGACCGCGACGGTGATGCCCTCCAGCGTCAGCGCCTTAGCCTCGAGCTCGATCACCGTTTCCCAGCTGACATTGGACGCGATCGTGATCGGCTGGGAGAGGAACGCGTTGTTCTGCATGGTCTCCCAGACGCCCAGCACCTGGACTTTCTTTTCGTCGGTCAGCTCGTCGGGCACCCTGTAGCGCCGGCACAGCGATGCGAACAGCTGCTGTTGGTCCACGTTCTGGACGTAGAAGTTGCTTCGCCACATGCGCTCTCTGGCGTTCTGCTGTGCCTGCGTGTAATCGTTGTTGTTCCAGGAGAAAATCCACAGTCCCGTCATCTCGTCCCGCACGAGGGAAAAAGAAGTGTCCATCTTTCCCCCGTTGCGCTCCACGATATCGATGACGCTGATGATGGAATTGGTGTAAACCTGGCTCTGGGACAGTGCCCTTCCGTTTTCATCCGTCGTGGCGGGCACGAAGTTCGGATCCCGGTAAAACTGGACATTGTAGACCTGCTTGTCGTAGGCAAGCGTCAGGGAGTTGACGTCCATAATGGTACCGCGCGAACCCCTGCTGGTAATCGTCTTCGTCTTCTTTGCGTCTGCCGCGGCACGGTTCTCCTCGTAATCGACGATCTGCAGCTGAAAAAGCCTCGTTGCCAGCACGACGAACATGAAGGCCACGACAATCGCAATGGTTCTGTATCTGCCTAGATAATGATTGTTCATACCCGAAACCTTTCAAACCGGTCAGTCCTCTGTCGCCGTCTTTTTGGGGGCGCGCAGAAAACGGTCCACCAGGATCAACGTCGGAATCGTCCAGACCGCCGTATAAGCCGAACACATCAGCATGCGCACCAGAGTCACGAATCCCTGCTGCGCGCCGATCAGGAACAGGTACCCGATGTCCGTGATTTCCCGAATCATCGTCATGATGAAGCCGAGGATCAGCGCCTCCAGCCACTTTCGGCGCCGGCGGACGGGCACCTTCCCCTGCAGCAGCGCTTTCCCGGCCGGCGCCGCGTAACCGATAAAGGTATAGATGATGATGTTCAGCGCCAGCACGTACCCCACGGCCGAATCGTACAGCAGCCCCATAACGGCGCCGGCGCAGAAACCGCCGTAGGTTCCGTAATGAAAGGCCAGCGCAACCAGTGCCGCGATCATAAAGTCGGGGGCGATGCTCTGCAGGCGGACCAGCGCCGAGAGATTCGTCTGGCACAGAACCGCGGCTATCACGACTGCCAGTATTTTAAGCGCTCTCGTCAAAACTTGCTCACCTCATACCAGGTCAGAAACCCTCCGGGAAGTCAGCCGGTTCATCTTCCGCTTCCGGCGCTTCCGCAAAAGAATCGCCTTGCGTGTCCTCTCCGGCGCCGGGCTCCTGCGTTTCCACCGGCGCCGCCTCCTGGAAGCGCTCCGCCATATCGCCCATCGCTTCCTCGTCGATCGCAAAATCGACAACCTCCGGCGCAGGGGTCGGGGTCGCACGCCCGGGGGCATCCGGCAGCGGAACCGGCGTGGAGGCCATAAGCCTCTCTTCTTCGATAACAGCCTGCGGCCTCGCCGTTGCAATCGGCGCCACGATGATTTCCGTGTTGTTGTAGTTGTCCGGCATCGCTTCCACTTCCGCATAGTAGCGGAGGACGAGCACGTTTTCGATATGTTCAAAATCCGCTGCGGGTTCCACAACGATATAGTGTTTGTTGTCTTCGATGGCGCGCGTGCTTTCCCGCACGTAGCCGATCACCAGGCCCTTGGGGAACGAGACGCCGACGCCCGAGGTGATGACCCGGTCGCCCGGCCTCGGCACGCTGTCGGCAGACAGGTAATACATGCGGCACAGCGCCTCGCCGCTGCTGCCCAGCGTCCCCTTGACCGCGCCCTGGTCGCGGCTGCTCTCGATGAGGGCCGCGAGGCTGGCCTGATCGTCGATGATCGTGATGCCCTTGGAGGTCGTATCGAACACCTCGTAGACGTAGCCGACCAGACCGTCCGCCGTGATGACGGCCATCTGGTTGTCGACGCCGTCTTTGCGGCCCTTGTTGATCGTAAAGGTGGAAAAGTAGTTTCCGGTTTCGCTGGCGATTACCCTGGCCAGCACCGGATTCATCTCCGCCCTGGCCTCGTATTCGCCGAGCAGCGCCCTCAGCTGCGCGTTCTCCTCGACGACCTCGTCATAGAGGAGGCTCTTCAGAATCAGCTCATCGTTCTGAGCTTTCAGCTGATTGTATTCGTATTCGATGTTGCTCCTGAGTTTGACCCTGTACAGATAACCGCTGACGTACTGTGTAACGCCCGACAGAGCCCGCTGGGCAATGGTTATCCCCGTGTTCAGGATGGCCTCCGGCGAAAAGAGGCCGCTGGTTGACTGGTGATAGATTGTCAGCGCCATCGCGGCGATCAGGATCAGCACAAAGGTGCGCCGCAGGAACCGGAACAGGATGGGATGTTTGTTTCTCATGCGCGTCATCCTTCAGATGAATTACAGCTTTTTGTTCTCCGCCGGATTGTTGTAAACCTCAAAATGATCGGCCATATAACCCGCGCCCAGCACGGCGCACTCCCCCGCTTCCCTGGCGATGACAGCCGGAACGCCGAACGCCGCGCTGATCATCTCGTCCAGCTTGGGGAGCTGGGAAGAACCGCCGCAGACGATAATCCCGTTCTTGAGGACATCCACGCACATCTCCGGCGGCACCCGGGAGAGCACCCATTTAATTGCCTCCAGAATCTGGTCCAGCACGGTACACACCGCGCTGCGGATTCCCTCAATGCGGATTTCCGCCGTCGTCGGCATGCCTGTGGCAATATCCCTGCCGCGCACGACGATATACCGGCCGGAGGTGTCCTCCCGCGAAACGTCCGTCAGATCGAACTTGATCTGCTCCGCCGTGCGCCCGACGATCGACATCTCGTATTCCCGGCGGATGTATTCCACAATCTCCCGGTCAATCTGCGCCCCGGCCACCGGTATGCTGTGACTGAGGACGATGCCGCCCATGGAAGCCAGCGCAATTTCCGTCTTGCCTGCGCCGATATCGACGATAAAACTGCCCTGCGGCTCGAAGACCGTAAGGCCGGCCCCCAGCCCGGAGGCTATGATCGAGTCCGCGAGCACCATCGCCCTGCAGCCGATGGTTTCCACCGTACGCCGGAAGATGCTCTCCTCCATGCGCGTGCAGCCGATGGGCTTGACCGCGATGGCCCGCGGCTTCAGCCGGACGGAGCCGATCGCCTTGTTGACGAAATACTGGATCATCAGCTGCGCCGTCTCAAGATCCGTAATCTTGCCCTGCTGGACCGGGTGCAGCACCCGGATCCGCTTGTCCGACCGGCCCGCGACTTCTTCCGCGCTGTCACCGATCGCCACGATCCGGCCGTTTCGTTCGGAATCCATCGCAACGACGGAAGCCTCGTTGACGACAATGCCTTTCCCGCGCACGTAAATGCGCGTATGATCCGTTCCCATGTCAATCGCAAGATCTGCAGGTGAAAACTGTCCCAGCGGCAAAACCTACACCCCCTGATGTCCTCAGGCTCCAAGCATTTGCCCGATCATCCGTTTGGCAACGTGCATGGGCAGCCCTACGACGTTTGACCAGGATCCTTCGATCCTGTCGATATAGGCGCCGGCGCGCCCCTGAATCGCGTATCCGCCTGCCTTATCGTACGGTTCGTCGGTGGCAAGATAGTCCTCGAGCTCGTCTTCCGGTATGTCGAGGAAATGAACCTTCGTCTCTTCCACGGCCGTTTCGCTGCGGCCCGTGACGGTGCTGATCACCGTCACACCGGTCAGCACGGAATGCCATCTCCCGGAGAGCAGTTTCAGCATCCTTCTGGCGTCCGCTGCATCCGCGGGTTTGCCAAGCCGCAGATCATCCGCGAAAACCAGCGTGTCCGCGGCCAGGACGATCGCGCCCGGATGGGCAGGCGCCACCGCCTCCGCCTTCCTCCGCGAGAGAACGGCGACAGTTTCCGCCGGGGTGCCCGCATAATGCTCGTCCGCTTCCGAAACAGCCGTTTCGAAGCGGAGCCCCAGCATCTCCATCAGTTCTCGTCTCCTCGGCGATCCGGACGCCAGGATGATCGGATAAACCTGTTTCATGGTCTTCCCTTCGTTTCCAGACAACAGTAATGAAAAACAGGCTCACAGCCTGTCTGCGGTTTCAGTGAAAAAGAATCTGCCCTTCCTGCATGGAGGCGATTCTCGCCAGGGAGTACAGCTCGATGCCTTCTTCCCGGAGACGCTCCGGCCCGGACTGGAAGGACTTCTCGATGACGATGCCGGCGCCCGCCAGCACTGCGCCGGCGGAGTCGATCAGTTTCTTCGCCCCGACGGCCGCCTCGCCGCTGGCCAGAAAGTCGTCGACGAACAGCACCCTCTCGCCCTTCGGCAGGAAATCGCGCTTCACGGTGAGTTCATACTGGGTGCCTTTTGTAAACGACCGCACCGTCGCGGCCAAAAGATCGCCCGTCAGTATGCGTGACGCCTGCTTTTTCATGATGACCAGCGGGACCTCCAGAAAGAGGGCCGCAAACGCCGCAGGCGCGATGCCGGAACTCTCAATCGTCGCAACGCGGTCGATCTGATTCTTTTTGAAATGCGCAGCGAACTCCTTTCCGATCTCCTGCATCAGAAAGACGTCCACCTGGTGATTGAGAAAGGTGTCCACGAGCAGGATGTCGCTCCCGATAACCCTGCCCCGTTCCAAAATAGCCTGTTCCAACAGCTTCATATTCAGCGTTCCCCCTTTTCGGTGCCGTGCTCCGGCCCTTCCATGTCCCTTACGACTGCTTCCAGCACGGCGCTGCACAGCGCTCCCTCGCTGTCGTAATCCTCCCGGTTAAACCACCGGATTCCAGGTTCCCGCAGAAACCAGGTCATCTGCCGCTTTGCGTATCTTCTGGAATTCCGTTTGATCAGCCTTACGGCTTCCTCCCGGGTATAGAATCCGTCCCTGAGGCCTTTGATTTCTTTATATCCGATGGCCTGGGCAGCGCCCGCCCACGTGTCGAAAGGATACTGCTCATTCAGCCTGTCCCATTCAGAGAACAAGCCTAACTTTATCATTTCATCTACACGCTTGTCAATCCGTTTATACAGCTCTCCCCGGTCCATCGTGAGGCCGTAGGGCACCACGCGGAAATCCTCCTCTTCCAGCCGCTCTGCCTTGGGCAGGGGCTGTGCGTCCTCGTCGGCGGTTTCCAGCGCGCGGATCACCCTGCGCACGTCGTTGGGATGCAGCCGTGCCGCCGCCTGGGGGTCTCTCTCTTCCAGCATCCGGTACAGTACCGTCCTGCCGTCTTCCGTCCCGGCAATCTCCTTCAGTTTCTGCCGGATTTCGCTGTCCCCGGGTTTGCTCCCCATGCTCATCCTGTAGCGGACAGCGTCCAGGTAGAGACCCGTCCCGCCGGCTAGCACCGGCGTCTTTCCCCTTGAGAGGATCTCCCGGATGACCGTCTTGGCCCGGTTTGCGTAATCCGCCGCGGTGAAAGGCTCCGTTGCCTCGCAGATGTCGATTAGATGGTGTCTGACCTTCCGGCGCTCTTCTTCGCTGACTTTGGCCGTCCCGATATCAAACCCCCGGTAGACCTGCATGGAATCCATGGAGACGATTTCCGCCCCCAGCGCCCCGGCCACCTGCAGCGCGACACCGCTTTTCCCGCTGCAGGTCGGCCCGACGATCGCCGGTACAATCGGCCTGTCTTTCATCCTGTCTTCCTCAATGGTTGATCCGTTTAAACCGCTTTTCGATTTCGCCGCGGGTCAGTACGACGACCAGCGGTCGTCCGTGCGGA
>ODAI013054450.1_pt1 | contig 11669 bp, 8 predicted proteins | sample 1539321 | NCBI WGS metagenome assembly ODAI01 (sample SAMN02144231, study PRJEB22623) | gut metagenome | biome: sheep rumen | host: Ovis aries | place: New Zealand
CATCAAGCTTTACAACAACCAGGTCTTCATCGCGGATAACATCAAAGAGGTAATCCCGGAATTCCTGATGCTGTTAAAGGGCGTCATCGACTGCCCCGACCTGCCGCTGAACGTATCGAGAAGCGCGCTGCAGAATGACGGCTTTGCCGCGAAGATCTCCGACTACATCACGAAGAAGGTGGCGGACAAGCTCGCCGGCATGTGCAGGACCGACAAGGAAAACTACGACAAATACTGGGATGACATCAGCCCGTTTATCAAGTACGGGTGCCTCAGGGACGACAAATTCTGCAAGAAGATGACGGATTATATCCTCTTCAAGGATCTGGACGGGAAATATCTCACACTTCCCGAGGCCCTCGAGGTCAATAAGACAGACACGGAGGCCGAGGCGGGCGAGAACGCGACCGATGAGAACGGAAACGCAGTAGAGGCCGAGGTCGTCCCGGAGAAGAAGGACGAAGAAACTTCCGCGGACGCAGAAGACAAAGAAGAGGAACAGCCCGGGGACCGCACCATCTATTACGTGACGGATGAGAAGCAGCAGGGTCAGTATATCCGCATGTTCCGCGCAGCGAACATGCAGGCGTTCATCCTGAACCACGGGATTGACCAGCCGTTTATTTCCCAGCTGGAGGCTAAAAACGAAGGAATCCATTTCGCCAGGATTGACGCAGACGTGGACGAAGCCCTCAAGGGACGCACCGGCAAAAAGGCTGCGAAAGAGCTGAAAGACCTGGCGGAGAAAATCGAACCGCTGATCAGGAAGGCTCTTAAGAAGGACAAGCTTAAGGTCAGCCTGGAAAACCTGAAGGATAAAAAGACAGCAGCCATGCTGACAGTGGACGAGCAGAGCCGCCGCATGCAGGACATGATGAAGATGTACGCAATGGGCGATATGGGCGGCTTCGGAGGAAACGAAGCGGAGACGCTTGTCCTGAATGCAAAGCACCCGCTTGTCCAGTACATCACGGGACATGAGGAGGACGATACTGCAAAGCTGATCTGCAGACAGCTGTACGATCTTGCAAAACTGCAGAATGCGCCTCTTACGCCGGATGAGATGACCGAGTTTGTCACCCGCACGAACGATATTATGCTGGCAATGACCCAAAAATAATCATCCGGACCTATTGCCGGATGCATGAAAACTGCATATGTGATAAAATTCCCCTTGTAGGTTCTGTTAACCGGAAGAGTATTGACCTTGAAGAATACGAAAAGGTCAGGACCCGGAACAGATTACAGGGGGTTTTTTTATGCTGCAGCAGCGGGAACTGAGAAAGATGAGCGGGGAGAAATTTCATGCAAATGCTGAACCGCTCAAGTTTTCGACCGCATCGGTCAACAAAGTGATCGCTCCCGGACAGGTATACGAAGGTTCTTTTACGATCTACGGGAACAGCGGAGATGTCATTACGGGCTTTGTGGGATCTTCCAGATTATGCATGAAGGTCCTGACAGAGGAGTTCTCCGGCTCGAAGGAGATTATCAATTATCGTTTCGACGGCACGCCGTTTACGGACGGAGACACCATCGAGGGCGTCTTCCGGATCATATCCAGTCACGGCGAGTATACCCTTCCGTACAGTATCAAGGTGTTAAGAGCCGCTCTCTCGTCATCGCTCGGGAGTGTCAGGAACCTGTCGCATTTTACAAATCTGGCGCGCACGGACTGGAAGGATGCGGTGAGACTTTTCTACAATCCGCAGTTTTCGATGATTTTCGGCACCGCGGAGGACAGGGAGAGGAACCTGTACCGGGGACTTTCCGCTGTTTCCGGGAACGAGCGCAACGTCGAAGAATTCCTGATTGCCGCCGGAAGAAAGCAGGCGGCCGAATTCATTCCCGCAGTCAGGGAAATATCAATTGACATACCGGCAAAGACGCAGGAATGCGTCTCCGGGTACCTGAATATCAGAAGAAACGGATGGGGCTACAGCGTCATTTCCATCGATACGGAGGGCGGGTTCATCCTTCCGGAGGTCACCGGCGCGGGCGAGGAGGATTTCCGCGAGGGGTCCTTCCGGCTGAATTATCTTATTGACCCCACACTGATGCACGCGGGAAAAAACCTAGGCGCCATCATTCTGAACACACCCTACAAGACGATTACAATCCCCGTTGTCGTGCGCTATCAGCCGGATACTGCCATGCGCTCCATGCGCCGCAGGCAGGTTAAAGGCATCCGGCTTGAGATGATGCAGTGCTATGAGGCATACAGGCTGAAGTTTATTTCTTCGAGTGAATTCGGCTCGAGGATGGACGCGCTTGTCCGGAGCCTTATGGAGAATGACAGGACGGATCCGCTCAATGCGCTTTACAGGATTCATTATCTTGTCACCGTCGGGAAAAAGGAAGAGGCCCTCTGGGACCTTCAGGAGCTCAACCGCAGGACCTCCGGGATGGAGGGAAACCTGCCGACCTATTCCGTCGCGCAGTATGAGTCGGAAAGCGACCTTGTCTATGCCTACCGCATGTATCTGACAATCCTTCTTGCGCAGAGCGTGGAGCGGGATGCGATCTATGCGGACGGGGTTGTTTCCGATGCCATCCGCTCAATAGAAAATGTACACAAGCGTCAGCCGGACAACTGGTGGATCACCTGGCTGTACATGTATGCCGGAGATGAATTTGACAAACATCCGCAGGCGGCGTGGGAGACGCTGTATTCGCAGTATGAGCAGGGCGTCAGGAGCCCTGTCCTGTACCTGGAAGCCTGGCAGATGATATCCGCAAACCCTGCCATCATGCACGAGACAGATCCCTTTATTCTGCAGGTGCTTCTTTATGCCACCCGCAAAAAGGCGCTGTCGATGCAGGTGATGACGCAGGTCAACGCGCTTGCACTTCGTCAGAAGAGCTTTTCCGCAAGGCTCCTTACGATTCTTCAGTGCGCCTATGAGGCAAGGGGGCTGGAGTCCCTGCGCATCGAGACGCTCGACAGCATCTGCAGGATGCTGATCCGCGGCAACATGACCGGAAGCAGGTGGTTCGAGTGGTACAGTGAAGGCATCCGGCAGCGTCTTCCCGTGACAAGACTGTATGAGTACTACATGCTTTCCGTACCGGAGGATTACGAGGGCGAAATTCCGCGCTCGGTAATCATGTATTTTGCCTATCAGTCGACGCTTCCCTATGAGCGCAACGCATATCTGTACAGATACATTCTGCAGCACCAGGAAGAGAACGCGCAGGTGATGGAGCAGTACGCCGCGCAGATTTCCTCATTTACGCTCGACCAGCTGATGCAGCAGCGGATGAACAAAGATCTTGCATGGCTGTACAGCTACTGGCTTTCCGACAGCAGGATCATATCAGGGGAAATCGCACAGACGGCAATTCCTGCCGTGTTTACCGCCGCCGTGCATACGACGGATCCGAACATGCAGAGGATCGTGCTGATCTATGACAAGCTCCGCACGGAGCAGTACTGCCGGCTCGAGGACGGGACCGCAATGCTCCCGGTATACGGCAGCGATAATCAGATTTTCCTTGAGGACGGCGAGGGCAACCGCTATGCGGCGAGCGTGCCGTATACGCTGGATCACCTGATGGATTATGAGAGGATCTCGCATATCCTTGCCGAGTATGAGACGGACAGCTTCGGCTTTGACCTCTACATGGCAGGACAGAAGAAGGAACCGTTCGAGATCACCGCAAAGAATGCGGGACATGTGCGGCGCCTTGCGGACGCGGAGGAGATCGCGCCTGATTTCCGTCAGGAGCTGAGAATCCAGCTTCTCGAGTACTACAGGAATAACGACATGGTGAGGGAGATCGACGAGTTCCTTGGCGGGATTGAGCCGAGGGGCCTCGGCGCGCCTCAAAGAAGCGAGCTGATCAGCTATATGGTGGAGGGCGAGCTTCAGGAAAAGGCCCTTTCCTGGATACGCAGGTATACCTCGTTCGGAGTCGACGGGAGCACGCTTATGAAGCTCCTGTCCGTGTCGCTTCGCAATGACAGCAACCCGAACGATCCTGTTTTTGCAGAGATCGCGCACGAAACCTTCCTGAAGGGAACCTACGACGACAGCATCCTGCATTATATGTGCAGCTATTTTGACGGGCTGACAGAGGAGCTCGAAAAGGTGCGCGAGGCGGCGGAAGGGTTCGGAACGGATCAGTATGACCTGTGCAGGAGAATGCTGATCCAGATGCTTTATACCGGCAAGACACTTCCCGAAAGAGACGAGATCATTGACAGCTATATCCGGGGAGGGGCGGAGAGAGAGATTCTCAGCAGCGTCCTTGCCCAGTGCGCGCATTATTATTTCACGGCCGATATCCCGATGAAGCAGGAATACTTTGATATTCTCGGGGAATACGGAAGAGACGGCGTGCCGCTGGTGGATATCTGCAGGATCGCGTGGCTGAAGGACCTTTCCGAGCAGTCGGGCGAGACCACTGCCGCACAGAGAGAGGTTACCACTCTTTTCCTGGGAGACCTTCTGGACAGGGGAATCGTATTTCCCTTCTTCCGGCAGTTTATCGGCGTTCTTCCGGAGCTTCAGGCCTTTGCCGACGAGACTCTTGTGGAATTCCGGCCTAAGGACCCCGTTAACGGGGCCAGGATCCAGTATCATTACGCGATGGAGCGCGACGGCCAGAGGGAGAGATACAAGGTCCGCCAGATGAAGGAGATGTATCCGGGCGTATATGTCGCCGGGTTCCTGCTGTTTTTCGGGGAACAGATGCACTATTACATTACCGACGACGCTGCGGAGAAAAATGTTATCGAGAGCGGGACAATCGGCCAGGACGCCAGGATTTCCGCAGACACGGACGACCGCTTCGGCCTGGTCAATCATATTTCCATGCTGACGGCGCTCGGACAGGACGCGGAGGCGATTGCGCAGATGGAGCATTATGCGCACAGGGTATTCCTGTCACGAAGACTGTTCAAATCCGTGCAGGAACTCCAGGAAGCGGAAACGGGGTCTGAAGCGGCAGAGGAATAAGCAGGAAGGCTTGCAAAGCGATGTTATTTGAAAAAGCTACACAGCAGACATTCATACTGGGATTTGATCTTCGGGATGACTACTGCCAGATATCATATTATGAAGATAAGCTTCAGGGGTCTGTAAGGGAGCCCTCCACCTTTTCACTCGTGCCTGGCCAGGAGCGGTTCAACATTCCGACAGCCCTGGCAAAGGAAGCGGGCGGCCCCAAATGGTACGCCGGCGAGGATGCGGTGAGGATGTCGGGAGAGGGAGCAATCTTTCTGCCGAGGCTCCTTTCGATCGCCAGGGAGGGGAGCCCGGTGAACGTGGACGGCCAGGAGGTGGAAGCCTCCGCCCTGCTCTCGCTCTTTATCAACCGGTGCCTCGGTTTTATGTCCGGCATCATGAAACCGGAAGAGATCGAAGTGATCATGTTCACCTCGCGGCATATGGACCGGAGGATGATCGAGGTCCTCGAGAGCGTGCGCGAAAGGCTCCGGCTTGAATGTGATATTTATTATGAAGATTATGCCAACTCTTTCTATAACTTCCTGCTGACACAGCACAAGGTTATCAGGGAGCCCGCGGTAATTCTCTGCGAATATGAATTCGGCGAGAAGATGCGCGTGGGGAAGCTGAGCTATAATCTCCGGACCAGGCCGGTCGTTGCCTATTATGAGGAAAAAAGCTACCCGGGGCTGTTCTCGGAGGATGATGCCGGTAAGGACGCAGAGTTCCTGCGGATCCTTCATGAACAGATGGACGGGGGTAATTATTCCGGCGCTTTCCTTATAGGGAGCGGCTTTTACGGCGGATGGATGCACCGCTCGATCGGGTTCCTGTGCAGCGGACGCAGGGCTTTCCTTGGGAGCAACCTGTACAGCAAGGGCGCCGCGTACGGCGCGCTCTTCAGGGTCAGGCCCCCGGAGGACGCGGACAAGTACTTCTTCCTTGACAGCAACAAGCTCAGGGCGAACATCAGCATTAATCTCCTGCGGCGGGGAGAGATTGATTTCCACACGCTGGTGGATGCCGGGGCGAACTGGTACGAGGTCAGGCGCACAGAGGATATCATCCTGGAAGAGAGCAATGAACTGGATCTGGTCCTTTCCCCTCTTACGGGCGGGACGCCGGAGGAGTATCCGATTTACCTGACAGACCTGCCGGTCCGCGAGGGGAGAGTTACAAGGCTCCAGCTGAGGTTTACGATGACGGCGCCGGACAAGGTGCTGCTCAGGATCATCGACCTGGGCTTCGGCGAGATTTTCCCGGGCACCGGCCTTAAATGGGAGAAGACAATAACTATTAAGTAAAGGGTAAACTGCGGCGCGAACGCGCACAGAAGGAAGGATTATGAGCAGGGTCATACTTGCCACAGGCAGCTTTGCACAGCAGCCGTATCTGATCAAGAAGATCGAAAGAAATGTATATTCCGTTGAGGAACTGTGCTATTCACTGGTTCAGAGCGCACAGTTTCTGGACGCGCAGATTATGGATCCCGAGCTTGTGTGGTGGATCGGGGCCGAGTGCAGCCTGCCCGGCCTTGCGGAAAAGCTCCGCCCGTATCTCGGGAAGGAGCGGCTTCTTTCGGAGTTTGTAAGCGTAATCCTCAATTATGTTTCCTATATCACACCGGATAAACAGGTCCGGACCAGGCAGATTGTCCAGTCAGGGCAGGGGATGGAGCCCTACGCAAGACGCCTGTCGCTGGCGGATCACCAGTCCCTGAACGGCAGCGCCTACCAGGCAATCGCTGCGTATGAAGCGCTTCTTGAGGATCTGCCGGCGCCGGAAAGGGAGATGCGCCTGTCCGTTCTTTTAAGGCTCGGCGGGGTCTGCATCAGCCTGTTCCGTTTCCGGTCCGCGGCGCAGTATTACGCGAAGGCGTATGAGCTGACGGGAGACCAGGAAATCTATCTTCAGTACCTTGCCGCCGTAAGGTTCGGCCTTTCGGACTCGGAGTATATCGCATTTATTTCCGAGCATCCGGAGGCTTACAATGCCTCGCTTGAACTGGAAAAGCGCGTCAACGAGGCCAACGCGGACTATGAGCAGTCCGACGCGAAGGTCCAGGTGGACCGCATAAGGCACTACAGGGAGAGCGGCCAGGAAACCAATTATGAGATTGCCCTGCACGACATGCTGCAGACACTCAAGGATGATTACCGCGCGGCGAAAGCCCCGGCGGTATAAGATACGGACAGTTTCACAGTACAGTCAACAACAGAAAATGGAGATCATGTATGTCTAACGATGTTTATGTAAGCCCGCTTTCACAGAGATACGCCAGCAGACAGATGCAGTATATTTTCTCTCCGGACAAGAAATTCCGCACCTGGAGAAAACTCTGGATCGCGCTGGCAGAGGTTGAAAAGGAACTGGGACTGGATATAACCCAGGAACAGATCGATGAACTGAAGGCCCATGCCGAAGATATTAATTATGAAGATGCGATCGCGCGGGAGAAGGTCGTCCGCCACGATGTAATGAGTCATGTCTACGCCTACGGCCTGCAGTGCCCGAAGGCAAAGGGAATCATTCACCTTGGCGCCACGAGCTGCTATGTCGGCGACAATACGGACATCATTATTATGCGCGAGGCGCTTTACCTGGTGCGCAGAAAGCTGATCAACGTCCTTGACAGGCTCTGCACGTTCGCTGACGAGTACAAGGCGCAGCCGACGCTCGGCTTTACGCATTTCCAGCCAGCGCAGCCCACGACCGTCGGCAAGCGCGCGACGCTCTGGATGAACGAATTTGTGCTGGATCTGGATGAGATCGATCATGTCATAAAGAGCCTTAAGCTCCTTGGCAGCAAGGGAACAACCGGAACACAGGCATCCTTCCTGGAACTGTTTGACGGGGACCTGGACAAGGTCGACAGACTGGATCCCATGATTGCGGAAAAAATGGGATTTTCTGCGTGCTATCCGGTCTCCGGACAGACCTATTCGCGCAAGGTGGATACGATTGTCCTGAACGCGCTCGGCGGAATCGCCGCATCTGCCATGAAGATGGCAACGGACATCCGTCTTCTGCAGCATCTTAAGGAAGTGGAAGAGCCGTTTGAAAAATCACAGATCGGCTCGTCCGCGATGGCGTATAAGCGCAATCCCATGCGGAGCGAGAGAATCTGCTCGCTCGCAAGATTTGTCATGGTTGACGTCCTCAATCCGGCAATTACCAGCGGCACGCAGTGGTTTGAGAGAACGCTGGACGATTCGGCGAACAAACGCCTGTCCGTACCGGAGGCCTTCCTTGCAATTGACGGCATCCTTGACCTCTGCATCAATGTCACGGACGGCCTGAAGGTCTATCCGAAGGTGATCGAAAAGCGCCTGATGTCAGAGCTGCCGTTCATGGCGACAGAGAACATTATGATGGACGCGGTCAAGGCCGGCGGCGACAGACAGGAGCTTCACGAGAGAATCCGCGAGCTGTCCATGCAGGCCGGAAGGCGCGTGAAGGAAGAAGGGCTGGATAACAACCTTCTTGACCTGATTGCACAGGATCCTGCCTTCGGACTGAATGCGGAGGATCTTAAAAAGTCCATGGATCCTTCCAGATATATCGGCTGCGCACCGCACCAGGTCGAGCGCTTCCTTGCCGGGGTCATCCGTCCGATACTCGAGGCCAACAAAGAAGAACTCGGCGTCGATGCGCAGATCAATGTCTAAGACATCCGAAAGTTTTAACTCAGTCGGGGATTCCCCCGACTGAGTTGAATTTTTGTAGACACTGCTGTATACTTTCGTGTCGGTGCCGGAGCGGCAGGAACGCCTGAAGTGTTCCTGAAAGGAAGGGACCGGCACAGCAATGGCAGGAACGCCGGAGCGTTCCTGAAGTTGACAGCGGTATCAGTGCGGCGGTGCAGGCGCCGGGATTGAGAGGTAATTTATGGTAAAGGCTGTGGTAGGAGCAAACTGGGGCGACGAAGGCAAGGGCAAGATTACCGATACTCTGGCCACTCAGGCAGATGTCGTGATCCGTTGCCAGGGAGGCGCCAAAGCGGGCCACACGATCGTAAATGAGTATGGCAAGTTCGCGCTTCATACAATGCCGTCGGGCGTGTTCCACAAGAATATCATGAACATCATCGGCAACGGCGTTGCCTTTGATATCGAGAAGTTCATGAAGGAGCTGGACGATATTACCTCCCGCGGCGTACCGATGCCGCAGATCATGGTTTCGGACCGCGTCCAGGTCCTGATGCCGTATCACACGCTTTTTGACACACTGGAGGAGGCCAGACTTGCAGGAAAATCCTTCGGCTCCACAAAGTCGGGAATCGCCCCCTTCTATTCGGATAAATACGCAAAAATCGGCTGGCAGATCAACGAGTTCTTCCAGGATGACGATGTCCTGAAGGAAAAGATCGCGCGGATTGCCGCGATCAAGGACGCTCTGCTGGTTCATCTCTACCATACAGACCCGATCGACCAGAAAGCGCTCCTTGCATGGATCAAGACCCAGAGAGAGCGCGTAAAGCCATATATCGGCAATGTCGCCCTGTACCTTGAGCAGGCAATTAAAGATAACAAGACCATTCTTCTGGAGGGACAGCTCGGGACTATGAAGGATCCCGACCACGGGATCTATCCCATGGTTACATCTTCCTCGCCGCTTGCCGCATACGGAGCAATCGGCGCAGGCATTCCTCCCTATGAGATCCGCCAGATTGTCGTCGTCACCAAGGCTTACAGCTCTGCGGTCGGCGCGGGCGAATTTGTCTCCGAGATCTTTGATGAAGAGGCCTCGCTCCTTCGCGACCACGGCGGAGACGGCGGAGAGTACGGAGCAACAACGGGACGCCCGAGAAGAGTCGGCTGGTATGACTGTGTCGCCTCCCGGTACGGCTGCAGGCTGCAGGGCTGCACCGATGTGGCTCTAACAGTGCTCGACGATCTCGGATATCTTGATGAGATTCCGGTCTGCGTCGCATATGAGCTTGACGGAGAGACCATCACCGAATTCCCTGTCACTAAGGACCTTGCCCGCTGCAAGCCGGTGCTTAAGGTATTCAAGGGCTGGAAGTGCGATATCAGGGGCATCAGGGAATTCGAGAAGCTGCCGCAGGAAGCACAGGATTATGTCAATTTCATCGAGCAGCAGATCGGCTATCCGATAACCATGGTTTCCAACGGGCCCGCAAGAGACGATATTATTATCAGAAAGAGTCCTCTGAAATGAAAAGAATAATCGCCTGGACAGCAATCATAGCCCTGGCAGGCCTCTATGTGATGACCCTGATCTCGGCGCTGCTCGCAAAGCCGGGGAGCGACAGGCTGTTTCACTTCTGCCTCGGAATGACGATTGCTGTCCCGATCCTGGCCTGGATACTGATCTGGTGCATAGGAAGGTTTACCGACAAAAAGACCATAGCGGACCTCGATATCCTCAATTCCAATGAGAAGGAGAGGGCGCGCATGGAAGAAGCCCTGCATTCAGAGATGCTGCACTCGGAGATGCTGCATTCGGAGATGCAGCCGGAAGCCTCGAAGAACAATAAAACAACATCTTGACAAAGTACCGGGGTGAGTGTAATCTATTCTGGTACGCGCTTCATGCGCTGTTAACAACAAGCAGAGTAATCTCTCACCTGCCGGTACGGCGGTTCCGGGATTCAGTGATCCGGGACAGGAGCCAAAGCTGTCAGTGTTCATCACCATCCGTTGTGTGCGGCAGTGCCGTGCGCGGGATCCGGCAGTTGACTGTGATTACTATGCGATCACGGTCTTTTTTGTTTGGAGAGTCAATGGCAAATAATAACCGCAATAATAAGTACGAAGTTCCTGTGAACGACCAGATTCGCGACCGCGAGGTCCGTGTAGTCGGCGCGGACGGCGAGCAGCTCGGCATCATGCCTACAGTGGACGCGAAAAGGCTTGCCCAGGAACAGGAGCTGGATCTGGTATTGATCGCTCCGAACGCAAAGCCTCCCGTGTGCAAGATCATAGATTACGGCAAGTACAAATATGATCAGATGCGCAAGGAAAAGGATGCGAAAAAGAACCAGCACACGGTTGAAATCAAGGAGATCCGGATGTCTCCGAATATTGACACCAATGATCTGGCAACAAAGACCAACAATGCGCGCAAGTTCCTCTCCAGAGGAGACAGAGTCAAGGTTACGCTCCGCTTCCGCGGACGTGAGATGGCACACATGAACCAGAGCATGCACATTCTGACAGATTTCGCCAAGGCACTGGAAGATGTGGCAGTCGTAGACAAGGCTCCGAAGGTGGAGGGAAGATCAATGTCTATGTTCCTGGCACAGAAGAGAGGCTGATATTTCAGCCGGCTTCTCGGTTATCACGGAACAGACTAAGACAGCAGGCATCAGCCCGAATGTCAGTATTCTGATGTGCGGTTTACTGGCTTGCGGGGTTAACTAAAGGAGGATTAAAGCTATGCCCAGTATGAAGACAAACAGATCCGCAGCAAAGCGTTTCAAGCTCAGCGGAAACGGTAAGCTGATCAGAAACAAGGCTTATAAGCGCCACATTCTGACCAAGAAGAGCACCAAGAGAAAGAGAAACCTCAGGCAGCCGGCTGTCACGGAGGCAACGAACGTAAAGAACATGAAGAAGATAAGGCCTCATCTTTGATCCAGGAACAGGAGGGACATCATGGCCAGAATTAAAGGTGCGTTAAACGCAAAGAAAAAGCACAACAGAGTATTAAAGCTCGCAAAGGGCTACAGAGGAGCCCGCTCAAAGCAGTATA
>ODAI011818329.1_pt1 | contig 11668 bp, 8 predicted proteins | sample 1539321 | NCBI WGS metagenome assembly ODAI01 (sample SAMN02144231, study PRJEB22623) | gut metagenome | biome: sheep rumen | host: Ovis aries | place: New Zealand
ATATAGTTTATTAGATTATAATGATAATCCAAATGTATCGGTACAAGTAGAAGATTGTAAAGCTAATTATTACTATGCGACACACTTAAAGATAGAAGGTCGTTTTAGAACGGCGCTAGATGTGGACCAGCGCAGAGACGGTTTATACGGCTTGCAGGTAGACATTAAGTATGTAGAAGACAAAGATGTCACGCATTATATCTTATCCTCGGACCGCATGTTAGGCAATCCTTATGATTACACAATCTCTTCTGGTGTCCGTCAGTATGGATTTATTCAATTAGATAAAACTAAAACACTTGATCCAATCAATCCTATTCAAAATATATTATTCTGGGAGCAGAGTTTCCCCGAAAAGCAAACAAAAACTTTAGTCGGAGATAGACAAATTTACTATAAAAGAGAAAATGGTAATGATGTTTATTATTATGTAGAAAATGGTACTTCTCATGTTATTAGTGCTAATGACTTAGCTAATTTGCAGGCCCGCACTTACGAGACAGATATTTTCCTTACCGACCCTAGAGTTTTCTTTTGTGTAAGAATCCCGGACGATGAATTAAATGGATATCATTTAAAGACATTAGCTCCGAGAGGTAATCGTTTTAAAACTTCCGATACTGGGGCGATTACCAAAGAATTAAAGTCTATTTTATTATTTAAAAATAACCTAGTAACTCCAAGAGATAGTGTTGAATATTATTGGGGTGTTAATAATGTTTCTATTGAAACAGATTCTAAGAAATACAATAAATATCTTGGAACTGGATGGAAGTGCATTAATAAATTTGAAAATGATGCTTGGCAGCCTATGTATGCAAGTGCGGTTGATAATTACTGCACAATAGAGATTGCTAAACAAGATATGCCTTCTAGTCAGCGACGCTATAAGGTGGTTGCGGTCTATGGGAAGGAGACGTATGCGGTCGATGACCTGTATATGTATAATGACAGCGGCCTGAAGTTCCACATTCAAGCTTCGCCCGCAAGTGATACTTTTACCTTTGACCCCGGCGCAACTGTTACTCTTTCTTGTGTTTTTGATGGAGAACAACCTACAGAAGGAACTCCTACTTATTATTGGAAGATGAAGAATGGTGATGGCCAAACTTCAACTTTATTAGGTAGTGGCAATTCAGTGCAGTTACCAATGTCAAAAGTTATGGGCTATGCTGATGTCTTTTGTACAGTTACACTTAAGCAGAGCGATGATGAAATAGATTTAGGTACTGTCGATCAGCGTATTATTAAAGCACAATCTGATCCTAACAGAATATTTATTACTATTGATAACGATAGTCAAATGTTTAAGTACTCTACTGTTGGATATAGACCTGATGTTACTATTCTTCCTTTAACGGCACATTTAGTTAAAGCCAATGGAGAAGAAGTCGGCTATGAAGCTATTTCTAAGATAGAGTGGTATGTTCCTAACGGCGACTATGACGAGGGCGAACCTGAGCCGCACGCAAAAACTTTACTTCAGTCTGTTGGAGAGCCTACTGGTTATACTTCCGATAAAGTTTGGAAGATATATGGAACTACATCGGAAGAGCAAGGTGGTAGTACAGTTTATCATCATCCTTTTACTCTTCGGTTTGATATAGCGCGCAATTTTGATAGTAATAAGCGAGAATTTAAAAATATTCGTTTTAAAGCTTGGATAAAAGATCAAAATTATCCCGATGAAGGTAGACTTCTTGATACAGTAGAAACTAAATTTGAGTTTCTTAAAGAAGGAGAAGAAGGAACAAATGGTACTGATTATAGTATTAATATAACTCCATGGGTGGCTGATAGTTCGGCTTCTGTTCCTAATTATCCTATTATTTATGTATATAATAAGCCTGCGGCTAATGATATACAACAATTATATGATGCTTTAGTTGCGGCGCAGAAAGATTATCAAAAAGCTTTAATTAATGAAACTACTTTAAAATATAATCAACAAATAGCTTTGTTAGAGCAAGCTTTAAATTCTCACAGTTATGGCGAGGCAGATCCTACTACTCAAGAAACTATTACTAATCAAAAAGAAATTGATAAATTAAACTGGGAAGCTTTTAATGAAGCTTATTTTAATTTAATTAAAGAATTAAATGACCAGATAGAAGATTATACTGTTCAATATGAATTACTTCATACAGCATATCAGGCTGAGAATTTTGATATCAAAACTTTCTTACATTATGATGACCTTAGTAAAGTTAGATGGAATATTAAATTACAAGAGTATTATTTAAATAAAGTTATTCAAAAGATTGATTATGATATATTAGATCCTGGTTACGAAGAATTAAAAGCTAAACTTATTACAGATATGCAAACTTATCTTACTAGTACAAAAATTGCTTTAATGGAAGTACAAGAGCAATCTGTAATTGAAACAGTAGAAGTTGCTAGCTTAAAGAAAATTGCGGAAGAAACACGTAATGCAGAAGAGCAGATGGCTTATGCGGACTTTTATGCTAATTGGGTAGAAGGCGTGGATTGGAAATGGAATTACGAACCATATATAAGAGCCGATAATGATGATCCTATTAGATTTAAAGTTAATGTTTATAAGCATTCAACTGGATACGTAAGTGAGAATCTATATCGTGCCGCAGAGACACCTCCTAACACGCCGTTAAAAGTTTATCTTGAATGGTCGATCGCGCAGAATCATTATTGCGGAACTTCTTCTAATGCTATTGTTGATGAAACTAATTTAACAATAGAAGAAAGAAAAGTTGATAATGATAAATATTGGGTTTATGATTGTAGTTTTAGTCCTTATGGTTTAAATCCTAGTTCACAATGGAAACCTGATGATTTTGCTACTCGTAGAGAATCTTTATCTTATGCGAATGTAGTAAAGGTTAAAGCTACGATTGATGATGACGGAATAAGAACTGTATTATATGATTATCTTCCGGTTATTGTTGTCGATATGACAGAGACTAATCAAGATGATTATAAGATTGAAGTAACTGCGGACTCCCTTACAATGCAGTTTAGTGATGACGGTAAGAGACCTAGCATGTCAAATCAAACCATGGATGTGCGTATCTTTGACGGCGATCTTGATATTACAGAGAATGCCAATGTAACATATAATTGGGACCACCCACAGGATGTTATTAAAGGTGAGTTTTACGATATCACTACCGACGGCTTCGGGCATCGCAAAGGCTGGACCGCATGTAGATATTTAGATTATACACAGATTAAAAAAGATAGTGAGATAGTTAGCAAGTCTAAAATTAAATTAGGAGCTGCTGCTGACTATGATGGCGTATGCCAAACTAATCAATTAAAATTAACTATTACGCATAATGGTAATAATATATATTGCTATTTACCAGTGCATTTATATCTTAATAGATATGGGCATTCAGCGCTTAATGACTGGGATGGTAATAGTTTAGATATAGATTCCGATGGTGGATTTATTCTTGCTCCTATTGTTGGTGCGGGAAAGAAAGAAAGTGATAACTCCTATACGGGAATGTTAATGGGTAATATTTCCAAGTGGGAGAATATGGCTACTGAAGTCGGTCTATTTGGAATGGCTTACGGACAGAGGACCTTCTCTCTTGATGCCTACACGGGTAAAATGGTACTTGGTAGGGCTGGCCGCACTAGAATTACAATCGATCCTAATGAAACTGACTCTTGTATTGAATCAGCAAATTATCAAGATGGACAAGGATTAAAGATTGGACTATCTAGCGGATATATTCGCAGTGGCGGAGCTGGTAATACTCATAGCTGGCATATTGAATCGAATGGTAGCTTTGGCTTTGCACATGATAAGATTAAATATGATTCAGAGACAGATATTGTTGAGTTAGGTAAGGATGTTGTTATTACTTATAATAGTTCGACTTCACAGAAGAAAACACTTGGAGAATTGCAAGAAATAATGACTGCGGTCGCTGATGCGGAAAGTGCGGACATGAAAGCTGAAGCTATTGCAGAAGCTAATAAAGTAACAGCAAAAGCAATCTCTGGAGGTCAACAAACTACTATTGGTTCAAATTGGATTATTACTCCTTATATTGGTGGAGGATACCTTCATTTAGTTGATCCAGGCAATGCAGCTAACTATATTACTTTAGACCCCTCTGGTACAACTGGTGATGGAAATTATTTACTTTTAGCAAAGAGTAATAATAATACTATTTTATCTTTAACTGCCCCCGGAGTTGGTAGAGCTTCTGTCCTTACTCTTAATGCTAATTTAGATATGACTAATGGCTATATTGATAGGCAAGGTTGGATGAAATTATATGGTAGTTCAAGTAATACTTTTATTAAATTCTATGATGGTAGTAAGCCTAATCCAGTTACTTTAACAGAAGATTATATTCATTTAAGAACGACATTTGATTATGATGGTTTAGATTTTTATCATACACTCGATGACCCAAAATATTATTTCCCTCAAGGCACTACCGACAAGCAAAAGTATTTTTTGGGACAATTAGGTGTTGTTAATAATTTAAACACTGATAATCCTGAATTAACAGGAGCCACTCTTAGTACAAGAGTTTCCGATGGTGCTAAAGGCTGGGGTATTTTTAAAGAGACTACAAATCAAGATAGTCATCAAAGATATGACCATGGGTCTCGTGTAGTATACTATTGGCAATATGGAAAATATACTTCCGCAGGAACTCATATTAATCCTTCTACTGGAGCAACAGAATATCATAATATAGGTGATCCTACTTCAGATGCATTTATTATTCAGTGTGCTTTAAAAACTACTTTAGGTGGAGTAGATATTAATGGTGGACAGAATGATCGTATGGTTGTTCATATTCCAGTAGTTAACAGTAGTAATACAGTACAGTTTACTTCTGACCGTAGAATTAAACATGATATCCAAGCAGTACCAGAGAATTATAATGGACTATTTGATAATTTGAATCCAGTAATCTTTAAATATAATTCTCAAACAAATGACAAATATCATATTGGATTAATTGCTCAGGAAGTGCGGGCCGCCGCAGAGACCGCAGGAGTGGACATTACTACTCTTGATTTATGCGGGCAGTATTATGAGCCTACTGTTGGCGATGATGTATATACATTAAACTATAATGAATTAATCACTCTTCTTATTAAAGAAGTTCAAGACTTAAAGAAAGAAGTTAATGAACTTAAGAAAAAATCGTGACAAAGTAGATTAATTCGATTATAGGAAAAATGAAATATATTTAGATGGAGAAAAAGGAGACTTCTTTATGAATAAAGAAATTGAAAAAATGAGAGTAAATATTGCCCAGGCAATAAATGACAGTCAGCTACCTGTTGGAGTTGTTTATTTTGTATTAAAAGACATACTAAATGAAACTAGTTACTTTTATACTCAAAGTTTAAAAGAAGAAACTCCAGCTCAGGTAGAGAATAAAGCTGAAAATTAATTTCATAAGGGGAGCTTATTTTCTATAAGCTCCCCTTTTATTTTGTTTTAAGGAAAGGAGGAATAGCATGATTTTATCTAATGAACTCTTTATATGGGAAGTTGGAGATATAGGACGTGCAAATTGGAAAGCTGTAAATACTACTTCTAATGTAGAATTTACTGGCACAATAGAAGTGCAGTTAACTAGCTGCACTGGCGCTTCTGGCTTAGTAAGTTTGATTAATTATAATCATAAGATATATCTAGTATCAAGATATAGTCTTACTGATTTTTCCTATAATGTATCAGGTTCTTATTATAGTAATGGTACTTATTCAAGAGCCACAACAACAGAATATAGATTGAGTAATGGTTATGTATACGAGCCTTTAGAAGATAATGGTATCATAGCAGTAGCAGATAATACTTATTCTATTCCTTATGTTATTACCGCTGGGGAGTCATTAACTATACAAGAGTTATTTGATTGGTGGTATAAAAGAATTAAACATGGCGCAGTATCAGAAGGAGCAACTGCGCTGGGGTATAATCCAGTTGCTGGCAGTACTACTAATGGTAATGTACAGATAGAAGATATTGTTTATACTAAAGGTGAAGGAGCTTTGGCTGCGGGCGTGCGGCCAGTCGCTTCAGGGGTCGGATCAGTTGCCGTAGGTATAGAAACAGAGGCAGCTGGGACGGGAGCAATTGCCGGAGGCTATGCTTCGAAAGCTAATGGAGATAATTCAGTAGCTTTAGGTTCTAAAAATAAAGCTAATGGAGATAATTCTATTGCCGCTGGATACGATAATATTGCAGCGGGTCAAGGTAGCATAGCAGTAGGTTTAAATAACTCAGCTTCAGAAGACGGCGCAGTAGCTATAGGTTCTCAGAACTCTGCTGAAGGAGATGCGGCCGTGGCTTTAGGATCTCAGAATGTAGCTTCAGGAGATTATTCTGTAGCAACTGGAAGTCATTCTGCGGCGAGAGGAGCTTTTTCTCAAGCTGGAGGAGATCACTCGATAGCTGAAGGGCATGCCAATGTGGCGCTCGGAGATCATATTACTACCCACGGGAAGTATCAAGTCGGGCTTGGAAGATACAATGACCCTGGCTCCGTAGATCCCGTAACCGGCTTGCCGCAATACCTTTTTACTCTTGGAGATGGCAATTCGGAAGAAACTCGTCATAATGCTTTTGGTATTTTTGAGAATGGTGGTTTCTTTTACAAAGGCACCGATGGTGAGCTGCATATTTTTAATGAGCAGATTTGTCCAGGTCCTTCTTCTACTGATATTTGGTGGATTAGTAGAGTTCAACGATTAAGTGATACAAGATATGAAATAGATGCAACCAATGGTTTAGAAACTTTAACTACTCATTGGAATGTTACTTATAATTCCAATGATGATGTAGTTTGGGTTTCTGATACTGGACAGGTTATTGATATGCTTGGATTTGATGATACTTCTGAATATCGTATTACAGAAGTAGAGCGTATTAATGATAGTCAATATAAAATGACTGCGCAGAATAAAAATGGTGGCACTGTAGTAAATATTTGGACTGTTGAGGAGACAGTAGGTAATATAACTACTTGGCGAAATACTTCTTCTCCAGAGTCAGATCCAATTGAGATAGATTTTAAAAATTTTGATAGTGATAATATAGATATTGCAAATCATACTTTTACAAATTATACAGCTAGTTTAACTACTCTTTCTGTGAGTGAAGATAATGTTAAGAGTATGAGATTATCACTTACTCCATATACAGTAACATTAACGCATACGAAAAGGAGTTAATTATGACAGTAGAACAAATTAATTTCATGAATGGTTTTATTATTGCCTTTTTGGTTGATGCGTATGAAGGAGAGGATGACGAAGATGAATGAATCTCCATACTATAATTATTTATTATTTGAAAATGCTACTGCTGAATGTCATACTTTTGTAGAATCATATCATGATTGTAATGCTTTAAAAGCAGGAAATTATTATGTATTATTTACAAATATTAATACAAGTTCTGAGAGTTTACGCTATGATGCTTTTGGAGCATCATGGATGGTTTGTAGAGATTTTGAAGAAGCAAGACAAGCTTATTTACAAGGAAGAATGACAGATCCTTCATTGGGAATTGACCGAGGTGGAGGTTGGACTTATTATGGAAGTTTTTATAATTATGGTTGGGATAGATCATTAGTTTATCATGCTTCTCAAGATTTTAATATACAAGGAAGTTATACTTCTTTATCTTATTCAGCAAGTCCGATTCAATGGAATAGTTTTGATTTTAAACCAATAGATTTTCAAAATGGATTAATTACAGGTTTAGCACATAGACCTTATTTATTTGGTAAATTAAAAGTGTGAAAGGAGGAGCCAATATGGGAATGTCAGGCGGCGAAGTAAAGACCTTTTGGTCTGGAATTATGGCCGCACAGAATGGACAAGTCATGCTTGTCAAAAAACGAGATTTTTGCAATATTGTAAATGTAAATTTTGAAGAAGGCTATATTGGTTCTACGATTATGTTAGACAATGGAGATACTTATGAAATTACTAATATCTCTTTTGATCTTTCAGGAAAAATTACTTCTGCTGAAATTACTAAAAACAATAGAGCAAGAATTATAAATTGTCAATATGATGAAGATGGATATCTTCAATCTATTGGCCCCATTGTAATAAATGGAATTAAAAATTTAATACAAGAGGAAGGAGGAAATGATTGATGCCAGATTATACATATGAATTAACTGAGTTACAAATGCCAGATCCCGATGATCCTTCAAAGCTAATAAATCTAAAAGTGCGGGACGCCGATTCAAAGGCGCATATCGATGATGGTGACAATCCATCGGTTTCTCCTGAGAATCCTCCGGGATTATATAAGTTCAGTGTCAGTCCTTATCATCATGTGGCTGCTACAACTCCTGTTGTTAAGTCCGATATTACTGCATTAGGTATTCCGGGAAATCAGCCTACTTTTAGTGTATCAAGTAAAACATTAGTTATTAGTTAGGAGGAGATTTTATGAGTAATATTAGTCAAATAACTCTTCCTAACGGTGATAGTTATACATTTGAAGGTAGCACTTATTTTATTGAGGGAACACAGGCCGCAAGCACTAATCTATGGACTGGGATCTTTCCTGAAGGTGTAAGTGATTATTATCATGGATTTACGATAGAGTATTTTCTTCCTTATGAAGGGACTACGAGTCCCGCAGAATTGGAATTATCTAATAAAGGAAGTAAACCTATATATACTAATGATGGTAGTGTAGTAACAACACATTATCCTCAATACGCAGTAATTCATCTTACTTATATTGTTAATGCAAATTTAAATAATGGGCGTGGTTGTTTTATAGCAACGTCTCATTATTCATTGAGTAATTCTGTTACTAAGGAAACAATTGGTTCGGCAAGTAAAATTAGTGATATAAGTGTAAGTGAGATTACTGGATGGACTACTAATACTCCTACTGTAGTTACAAGTAAACAAGTTGTAGTTGATGAAACTCCTACTGAAGCCACTTTTTCTGATGGTGTTTTAACAATTGTGGCTGGTACTACAACTAAAGGAGATTCTGTTAATGTTACTCCGGGAACTGCGGCACAATTAGATTATGTTACTACGACAGTTCCTGAAATACAGGTAACTGATAAAATAGTAGTAACAAATATAACTTAAAATTTGTTAGAAAGGACAATAAATAATTATGGGAACAATCGGTAAAGTCAGTATTGCTGGTTCTAGCCATTTGATAGCTTCTACTGCTTATGCTGTTTGTACGGTAGATGCAGATATCGCGGCTAAAACGGCAAATATGCAAGAGACTCAAAGTTTTAATTTAATTAATGGTATAACTATTTATGTTAAATTTACTAATAGCAATACCGCCGCTAGTCCAACATTGAACGTAAATGGTACTGGAGCTAAACCAATTTTTAGAGATAGTGCGGCAATAGGTACTACAGTTGGTACTTCCTGGCCCGCAGGCGCTGTTGTTGCTTTAACATATGATGGTACTAATTGGGTAATGAGTGGTAGTGGTGGTGATATAGATGTCACTAATAATAATCCTACAATTACTCCAAAAACAGAAACGCAAGTTTCTTTTACTATAGGTACAGTAGATGGAGTTAATCTTACTGGTAAGATAGGCACTGGTATTGTAATGCTTAATAGCGAGAAGAAGGTTCCGTCACAGTATTTACCTTCTTATGTAGATGATGTTATTGAGGGATATTATTACAATAATAAATTCTATAAAGAGTCTACTCATACTACAGAAATTACTCCTGAAACAGATAAAATTTATGTAGATATTACTGATCCTGATAATACAAAAGTTTATAGATGGTCAGGTACAGCTTATATAGCTATTAGCTCTGCTGCTAACACAATTGCTAGTGGTACTATTGGTACGGCAAGCTCTGGTTCTATCGGAGCTGGTACTATTGGTACAGCTACATCAATAACTATTGGTTCTGGTGCAGTTGCTACCGCTTCTTCAATTAGTCTTGGAACAGGTACTATTGGTACAGGAAGCACCGCAACTATTGGAACTGGTACCATTAGTACGGGCGTGACAAAACAGACTGGTAGCGTTGCTACAGCAGGTTCTGCCTCTATTGGAACTGGTACTATTGGTACGGGTACTTCTGTGTCTATTGATGCGGGTACTATTACTACCGGAGTAGCAACGGCTACAGGTAAAGTAGCTACAGCTTCATCAGCTACTATAACTACTGGTAAAATTGGAACTGGTACTTCTGCTTCTATTGGCACTGGAATTATTGGTACAGCAACATCAATATCAATAGGTGGCGGTAGTATTCCTACGGGAGCAACAGTTACAAATGGTGTATTAACTATTACTTTTGGTACTATTGGTACAACTAATGGTTCAGTAAATATAGGATCTGGAACTATTGGAACCGCAGATAGTGGTTCTATTCCAACGGGTACGATTGGTACGGGAGCTTCAGGCTCTATCGGAACCGCGACAATAGTTACTAGTGTTACTATTTCAACGGGTTCGATTGGAACGGGTGTTTCAGGTGCTATTGCGGCTGGTACAATTGGTACAGGTTCAAGTGTTTCAATTGGAAGAGGTACTATTGTTACAGGTGTTACGGTTAGTACTGGTACTATTGGTACAGGTGCTAGTGCAGCTATTGCAACAGGTACTATCGGTACTGGATCTACAGCTAGTATTGGTACGGGTACTATCGGTACAGCAACATCCGCTAATATTGGATCTGGTAGCATCGGTACTGCAAAGACCGCATCAATTGGAACTGGTACTATTGGTACAGCTACAATTACCGAGATCGCTACATCTTGATTATAAAAGGTGAAAAAGGAGATTGAGTTATGTTTTTGTCAATAATTATTCCTGCGTATAATTGCTCTGCAACTATACGCAGGGTTCTTAACTCTATTTTACTTCAGGAATTAGATAAAGATGATTATGAAGTAATAGTTATAGATGATAATTCTACAGATGGGTTTCAAAATATATTAGAAGAATATAAAATGTTAATGAATATAGAGTATCATTTAAGAAATAATGAAGAATATACTGTTCATTGTCCCGGAAATACTAGAAGAGATGGATTAAAGTATGCAAAGGGAGATTGGGTTACTTTTATTGATAACGACGATTTATTTGAATTTAATGCTTTTAAAAGAGTAAAGCAAGATTTAATAAATTTGAATAACCCAAATATTAAATTATATTATACCAAATTCCAAAAGTGGGATGAAGATAACAAACAATGTCTAAATGATAATTTATGGCACCCAACTTGGCTTCATGGTAATTTTTTTAATAGACAATTTCTTATAGACAATGATATTAATTTTAAAATTGATTTAGTTGGTAACGAAGATTTATATTTTGAAAATTTAGTATTTAGCCATTTATCTGGACAAGGTCTATTATATTATTATGTAGAAGATCAAAATATGTATAGATGGATAGAAAACCCTAATTCTTTTACTCATGTAGTAAATAATTATTTAGTTAAATACTATGATGATTACCTTATTGCTAATACTGAACCTTATTTTATTTGCTATAAGAAGTATCCTGAACAAAGAGGTTATTTTTTAAAACAAATTATTGTTGCTATATTATATATTTATTTTTATTATCAAAGTTTTATTTATATAAATAAGCAACTATATATAAGAGAAGAAAAAATAAAAGAACTTTTAAATAAAGTTCTTCAAGTATTTAATTTTTCTTCAA
>ODAI010562832.1_pt1 | contig 11667 bp, 11 predicted proteins | sample 1539321 | NCBI WGS metagenome assembly ODAI01 (sample SAMN02144231, study PRJEB22623) | gut metagenome | biome: sheep rumen | host: Ovis aries | place: New Zealand
CTCTTTCTTGCAGGAGATGGCTAGGATCAGGAAGAGGGTAGCCAATCCGGCAACCCACAGGCTACGTTTGAGAAGATAGTCCATTTTCGGTTTGTTTTTACAAATATAGAGATAATTACTAAGTACCCGTATCTTTTCGGGTCCATCTATCCAATTATCAATGAACATTACTATCTTGAGAATGTCTCACCAGGTGTTCAACGATTCGACGCTCGGGGGAGCCAAAGCGGACAAATCATCGGAAACGACGGTTTGTCCGCTTTCTTTTTTCGACATTGCTGTCCATTAAATAAAATAATCGTATATTTGATTAGATTTAGAAAGTGTTCTGAAAAGGGATTCATTTACAGATATGAAACGGATCGTTTGTTCTTTGTGCACGATAGCGTGTGTGGCGCTCTTTTCTGGTTGCGATTTGCTTGACTCCGGTTCCGGACGGGGTCCGGCTCCTGCGGGAGCCGTCGATTTGGGCTTAAGCGTAAAATGGGCGACCTGTAATCTGGGGGCGTCTTCCCCGGAGGATTATGGGGACTATTATGCCTGGGGCGAGACCAAGCCCAAGACAATGTACGAATGGTCTAATTATAAGTTCAATATGGGGGACGGGGAATATGGCCCGTTTTCAAAATATGTTACGAGCGGTTCGTATCATCCGAATGATGAGTCCTACGGAAAATTGGACCAGAAAAGCAAGTTGGAGCCGGCCGATGACGCCGCGCGTGCAAAACTTGGGAAAAAATGGCGGATCCCTACAAATGAAGAATGGGAGGAATTGTGGCTCTTCTGTGACATAGAATGGACGACAATCAATGGCGAGAACGGGATCAAGGTCACCGGCGATACGGGTAAATGGATATTCTTGCCGACAGCAGGATTCCATGATGAAGAAGGCGTATTCAGTACCGGCGCGGGTTTCTACTGGTCTTCCTGCATCGTTGATAAAACGTCACCCTACTTGGCCCGCGAGTTTTATTTCAATTCTGCAGGCGTAATTCCTTCTGAGGATGACTGGCGCTGGCTGGGCTTGTCTATCCGTCCGGTTTATGATTAAGTGAAACGGATGGGCGACAGGGTTAATCCGTGGATGCCTGTATGCCGCTAGAACAGGCCGACGACGAGGTTCCAGAACAGGTAGCGGAGGGCCTTTCCGACAAACAGCAGTAGAAAGGTCCAGCCGCGGGGCGCCTTGTAGAATCCGAGGGCAAGGACCGTCAGGTCTCCGACGATGGGGAACCAGCTGAACAGGGCCAGCCAGACGCCGTATCGGTGGACTTTCTCCTGCTGTGCCTCGAGTTTCTCGCGGGTGACCTTGAACCATTTCTCGATCCACTCCCATTTCCCTAGCCAGCCCAGATAGAAGGTGAACAGGCTGCCCAGCCAGCTGCCGCTCGTCGCGGCCAGGAAGCAGCCCAGGTGCTGGCCCGTTGTCGCCAGGATGGCGACATAAAGCACGTCAGAGCTGAAAGGCACGATGGACGCCGCCAGCGCGCTTCCCAAAAACAGGCCCAGCAGGCCCAGGCTTTCCAACCATTCCATGCTGCAAAGATAACATAATAATCCTGTTTCCCGTACATTCCTCCCTACGGGTGGGAGGGGATCCTGCCCGGTTGTGGAACGATATTTGAAAAAGCAGACAGTAGAAGTAAACCCGAATTGTTATGAGACGCTTCATTCTTGCCGCAATGGCGGCTTGCATGGCCGTTCTGGCCATCTCTTGCACGGGGCATCTGGATGATGCGACCGGCGATGAATCCGGTATTCTTTATGGTACCTGGGTCCTGGACACCTATCGTTTCGATGCCGGCGGCAGCGTTGACGGGGACGGTGGCACGGTGCCTGTCATCATCCCCTATAAACTGAAAGAGACGACGCTGTCTTTTGGTGATGACCTCATCGCCCATGCCCATATGGGCTGGGAATTCAGCGCGTCCGCTTATTCTTTTGATGCGTACAAGCAGCAGATCACCTTCGCACGGATGATGGAGGTCAGCGATGACGTTATGATCATGGTGCTCGCCGGTACCTTCGATGTCGTGGAACTGACGAAAGACAAACTGGTCCTTCGGCAGCCGTATGCAGATTTCGGCATCGATGTAGGCAAGACCGTGACGGCCAAGGCGACGGCCACCTATACCTACCACCGGAAAACGGAATAGCATTCCGAAGATACAAAAGGGGGTCGGCTTGAGCCGACCCCCTTCGTTTTTGCCTTGCGGGATTTTATCTGCGCTGGCCGTTCTGAGGCTGGGGTGCTTCGGGAGCGGTGAGGACCTGGGCGTTCATCCATTCGAAGATGTTCGCATGGCCCTGCGGAGCGACGCTGCCGCCGCCGTTGTTGCTCGGCTTGACGTCGCCGTCGGTCTGTTCCTGGGACATCGTAACGGCGTCGTTGAAGAGGTAGCACCAGGAGAAGTGACCAAGCAGTTTCTGGCCCGGGTTGTCGATGCCCTGGACGTTCTCGAACATGGACATCCACACGTTCTTGGCGCCGGCCTTCATCAGGCGCTGGAACATCGGGATGCAGTGGGTCTTCGGATCGACGGTCGTGTCATCGTAGGACTGGACGATCCAGATGTTCTCTTCGGCGAGGGCGTTGATCTCGTTGTCGGAGATGTTCTGGTCCGCGTAGGCCTCGCAGGTCGGGAATGCGGCCGCGAAGAACTTCGGATGACGGATCAGCATGTGCACGGTCATGAAACCGCCGTTGGAGCAGCCTCCGAGGTAGATGCGGTTGCGGTCCACGTCGGGATTCTGGGCGACATAGTTGTCGATGCAGGACTTGAGGACATCGGCGTAGAGGGACGGATAGTTGCCGCGGGTGGAGGTGCCGTTCGCCGTGCGCATCCACGCCTGCGGGCACTGGATGGAGAGAACGTATGCACCGTCTGCGCCGCCTTCCGTCGTGAAGTGCGACTGGATCTGCGGGCGGATCAGAGAGACGACCTCGTTGCCGAGGAGGGTGATGGAGACGTCGATGCCGCCTTCACCGCCGCCGTGCAGCCAGATCACCAGCGGGTTGGCCTTGCCGTCGCCCTTGAGGGACCAGGGCTCGTAAGCCGCATAGGTGAGGGTCTCGTCGCCGACCTTGCCGGTGGCCTTTCCGGTGAAGGAACCCTTGTTGAAATAGTCTGCTTCGGATACGAAATCCTTGAGGGCCTTGTCGGCCACGCATTCGATGCCCGTGAATTTCTGTTTGCCGACCTTGAGAACCTTGCCTTTCTTCAGGCCGACCGAAATGGTATAGTCGTCTTTCCAGACGCCTGCGCCCTTGGTCAGTCCGAGGCCCCTGCCGGAAGCCTTTGCGAGGCCGAGGGCGAGGTATTCGCCTTCCGGGTTGAAGGCGCCGCGGGCGTCAGACGGATAGACGGATACGACTTCTCGCTCCGTGCCGTTCGTATTGACGGCGAGGACGGAAGGATCGATGTTGGCAAGCTTGATCTCCGGCTTGACGACGACGAGGTTGACGGCGGTGGAGGCCTCGTAGGTGGTGACGCCTAAGACCTGGGTCTCCATTTTCAGCGTCTGGGCATGGGCGGAGAAAACCGCCGCGCTGGCAGCTAAGGTCGCTGCGAAAAGTATGATCTTTTTCATGTTGTGCTGAGTTTAACGTGGATTACCTTGCGTTCCTGGGAGCGGGAACGACATCGACGAGCTTCTGGGCGTTCATCCATTCAAAGAGGTTGTTGTAGCCCTGCGGAGCGACGGAGCCGCCGCCGTTGTTGGACGGCTTCATGTCAGCCGTGGACTGCTCCTGGGCGCCGGTGACCTGGTCGTTGAAGACATAGACCCAGGAGAAGTGGCCCATGAGCCGCTGTCCGGGCGTATCCGTTCCGACGACGTTCTCGAACATGGATACCCAGACGTTCTTGGCACCGGCCTCGATGAGGCGCTTGTAGGTCGGGATGCAGTATTCCGTCGGACGGACCGTGGTGTCGTCGAAGGACTGGACGAACCAGATGTTCTCCTTGGCAAGCTGCTGGATCTGCACGTCGGAGATGTTGACGTCGGCGTAGGCCTCGCAGGTCGGATAAGCCGCAGCGAAGAAACCGGGGTTGCGGAGCACCATGTTCATGGTCATGAAACCGCCGTTGGAGCAGCCGCCGATATAGATGCGGTACGGGTCGACGTCCGGATTCTGCGTGATATAGTTGTCGATGCAGGATTTGAGCACGTCGGAATAGAGGGACGGATAGGAACCGCTGCCGAAGCCCTTGGCCGTACCCATCCACATGGTCGGGCACTGGACGGCGAGGACATAGGCGCCCTTCTCGCCGCCTTCCGTCGTGAAGTGGGACTGGATGTCATTGCGGATCAGGGCGACGACCTCGTTGCCCATCAGTTCGATGGAGACGTCCGTGCCGCCTTCACCCATGCCGTGCAGCCAGATGATGAGCGGATTGCGCTTGCCGTCGATGCGCAGCGCCTCCGGCTCGTACGCACCGTAGGTCAGGGTCTCATCCCCCGGACGGCCGGTGGAAGGACCGGTGAAGGTGCCGCGGCGGAAGAAATCGGACTCGGAGAGGAAATTGCGGAGGGCGTGGTCGGTCGCGCAGTCTACGGCCGTGAACTTCTGGCCGCCAGCCTTGATGGTCTTGCCGGGTTTGAGGGCGACCTTGACGGGATAGGCCGTGCTCCAGGTTCCCATGCCGCGGGAGACGAGCGGTGAGACGCCGCGGGCCTTGCTGACCTCCAGGCCGAAGGCGAGATAATCGCCGTTGTCGGTCCATTCGCCGCGGTCGTCACAGGTGTAGACGATCTTGACGTTCCTTTCGACGCCGTTCGTTTCGACGGTGAATACCGACGGGTCCAGGACATCGAGTTTCAGTTCGGGTTTCACGACCACGAGGTTGACGGAAGTGGATGCCTCGTATGCCGTAATGCGTACGACCTGATTTGTCATTTTCAGGGTCTGGGCACCCGCTGTCGCTGCAACAGCCATCGCCAATGCAGCGAGGATGGTTTTAGTTTTGTTCATAAATATACAAGATATGAGTTTTGCTTAATAATACCCGTCAGGAGGAACCGTAGGGTATCCTGTCAAACCTTAATGACAAAAATTGGGTCAGCAGCGCAAATGTCGGAAATGTTCGTTAAGCAAAAATAACAATATTACGGTGATATACAAAAATAAATTCCTGAAAACTGGACCTTTCCGTTCGGGACTCCAGCGTCGTCCAGCCTGTTTTGCCCATATTTTAATCATTTCTTAACGGTTGTGTAACATCCTCGTAACATCCCTTTTTTATCTTCGTGTCAAATTGAAAAACGATAATTAATCCCTGATGGATTCAAGTGTAATTGTTTCCGCCGTCCTGGCGCTTCTGTCCGGTATCGGCATTTTCCTGGTCGCCTGCAAGATCATGAGCAATCATCTGGAGGCGGCCAGTTCCGAGAGTCTGAAACGACTCTTTGCAAAAACTTCGAAAAACAAATGGCTGGGCGTCGGCATCGGCGCCGTCAGTACGGCGGTCATCCAGAGTTCCGGCGCGACGACGGTCATGACGATCGGTTTCGTCAACGCCGGCATCATTTCCCTGTACCAGGCCGCGACCCTGATCTACGGCGCCAACATCGGAACGACCGTGACGGCGCAGATCGTGGCGCTGGGTATGTTCGGCTCCGGCTCCGTGTCCATGACAGCCGTTTTCTCCGCCCTGACCGGCCTCGGCGCCTTCCTGATGCTTTTCGCCAAGCGGGACAGATGGAAGACGGTCGGCGGCATCGTCACGGGCTTCGGCATGCTCTTCGTCGGTCTCGCCCTGATGAGCGGCTCGATGGATTCCTTCGCCGCCCTGGATTCGGTCAAGACCTTCCTCGCCGGCATCCGGAACCCGATCCTGCTGGTCATCACCGGCGCGATCTTTACGGCGATCATCCAAAGTTCTTCCGTGATGACGTCCATCGCCCTGGCGATGGTTGTCTCCGGGCTCATCTCGCTGGACCAGGGCATTTTCCTGACGATGGGTTCCAACATCGGTTCCTGCGTCGTCGCCATGCTGGCCGGTGCGGCCAGCGGACTCAATGCCCGCCGGACCGCCCTGATCCATCTTCTTTTCAACTGCTTCGGCGTCGTCCTGTTCCTCTTGGCCGGCTGGCTGCTGTCCGTGCTTACGGAGATGGGCGGCTTCGGAAGCCTGTTTGAAAAAGCCTTCCCGCATGCGCCCCAGACGCAGTTGGCGATGTTCCATACGTTCTTCAATACCGTGACGGTCCTTGTCATGCTTCCGTTGACCCAGACGCTGGTATCTTTCGTCATGCGCCTGATTCCCGAAAAGGCGGAGCCGGCCAACCCGGACCGGCCGCACTTGAACTATGTCAATGAAAACATGCTCAAGACCCCGCCGGTGGCCGTCCAGCAGGTGAAGCGGGAGATCCTCCGGATGGCTTCCCTGGCCATGGAGAATGTCCGCCGTGCCCTGAACACCGTTTCCACCCTCGATTTCGCCGAGGGCAGCGTTTTCGGGAGGACCGAAGATGAACTGGACTACCTGAATGATGCGCTGATCAAATATGTCGTGAAACTTTCTTCCCAGCGGGGCCTCAGCGAACGGGACCGGGTCTACCTGTCCTCCACATACCGGACTGTCCGGGACCTGGAACGAATCGGCGACTATGCCGAGAATTTCATGGAGTATGCGGATGCCCTCCGGCAGATGAACCAGCGGTTCTCCCCGGCCGCCCTGGATGAAATCCGGCAACTCGCCGATATCCTTGACAACCTGTATGCGAAGGCCATCGCCGCCTATGAGCACGAAGACTTTGCGGCGCTGGAAGCGGCGGGGGTCATCGAAGAGGAAACCGATGATTTCACAAAAGAAATGGAGGACAACCACATTGTGCGCCTGACGAACGGTACGTGCACACCCGGCGTCGGCGCCCAGTACCTGGCCTTGTCTTCCAATGCGGAACGAATTGCAGACCATCTTTTCAATGTTGCTAAATCCATCCGTGTTCTGGCGGCATGACAATTGCCGTAGAAATTGATTATATTTGTAATCAACAAAACGAACAGAACATGTCAAAAGCAGCATTCAGGGCCGACTATGTCGGCAGTTTCCTCCGTCCGGAAGCCCTCCGCAAGGCGCGGGCGCAGTTCGCGTCCGGAGCCATCGGTGCGGAAGCGTTGAAGGCCGTGGAGGACGATGCGATCCGCCATCTGGTCGCCAAGCAGAAGGAATTGGGTTTCCAGGTCATCACGGACGGCGAGTTCCGCCGCCAGGCCTGGCACCTGGATTTCATGTGGGGATTCGAAGGCGTCGGTCATGCCCCCACCAAGACCGGACTGCCTTTCCATGGGGAACAGGCCATGATCGACGATACTTTCCTGACCGGCAAGATCGCCAGCACGGGCCATCACCCGTTCACGGACCATTTCCGCTTTCTCAACGCCATGGCCGGCGACGGGGTCGAGGCGAAACTGACAATCCCCGCCCCGGCGCAGTTCCTGGCCCAGATGGCCATGCCTTTCGCCTGGGACAATACGAAGCAATACTATTCCACCGTTGAGGAACTGATGCGGGACCTGGTCTCCGCCTACCGGAGGGTCATCCGGGAGTTCTATGAAGCGGGCTGCCGCCGCCTGCAGTTCGACGACTGTACCTGGGGCATGCTGGTGGACCCGGCCGCCACGCGGTTTTTCGGGACGGACGAGGCCGGACTGGTCCGCATCAAGGAGATGAACCTGCTGATCAACAACCTGGCCATCGAAGGCAAACCGGAGGACATGTACATCAATACCCATGTCTGCCGGGGCAATTACCATTCGACCTACGCCAATTCCGGCGCCTACGACAAGGTGGCCGCCTGGCTGTTCGAACAGGAGAATGTCAACGCATATTATCTGGAATTCGACGACGAGCGTTCGGGCGGTTTCGAACCGCTGGCCCATGTCTCCGGCGACAAGATGGTCGTCCTGGGGCTCATTTCGACCAAGACGCCGAAACTGGAATTCCCCGGCGTCGTCGAGGATCGGATCCGTCAGGCGTCCCGGTACATTCCGCTGGACCGTCTCTGCCTGAGCCCGCAATGCGGATTCGCCTCCTGCGAGATCGGAAACAAGTTGACGGAAGAAGAGCAGTGGGCCAAACTGGCGCTGGTCCAGAAAGTCGCCGGCAAGGTTTGGGACTGCCGATAAAACCTTACTATAAACGCATGAAAAAATTCACTCTCATCGCCTGGGCCGCTGCCTGTATCCTGGCGGCTGCCTGTGCCGGCGGACCGAAGCCTCTGAAGACCTCCGTCTGCCAGGCGGCGGATTCCGCCGCCTATGTTACCATGTCCCTGGACATTGAACTGCCGGATCCCGGAACGGGAGCGTCCGGCGCCATCCGCCGGGAACTGGTCTCCCTGCTGGACGACCAGCTCGGCACGATCTCCTCGTACGAGAACGAGCGTCATTTCCCGCCGTTTTCCGGCGATGCGGATGATAACGGCGCGCTGCTGGAGTATTACCGCAGCCATGCTTTTGCCGTCGTGGACAGCCTCTCTTCCGGCGACGCCGTGGAGCGGGCTTCCTATATCCGGGAGGATCCGGACCTGACCGAAGAGCAGAAAGCGGAGATCCTGGCGGACTTCCCGGTGTGGAGTTTTGAATATACCCTCAAGAAAGTGGCCGAGACGGAGCGCTATGCCGTGTTCCAGTCCCAGAACTACATCTATATGGGCGGCGCCCACGGCGGGCTGACCGGTGCGGGCTGCGTGACCTTCGACAAGAAAGACGGCCACCGCGTAGCCGCATTCCTCGAGCCTTCCTGCGTGACGGAAATCCAGCCGCTCCTGCTCGGCGGACTGGCGTCTTATTTCTCCGAATTCGGGGATCCCGTCAGCCCGGAAGCGGTCCGGGAACAACTGTTCGTCGAAGACGGTCCCATTCCGCTGCCGGCCTGGACGCCCTATCCGACGGAGGAAGGACTGGCCTTCGTCTATCAGCAGTACGAGATCGCCAGTTATGCCGCCGGCATGCCCGCCTTTACCCTGCCGTACGAAGATATCGCACCTTGGCTGACGGCGGATGCCCGGCAGTTGCTCGGCCTGTAACGGCCCTTGGAATACCGATGAAGCGCGGATGCCGGGAGACCGGAATCCGCGCTTTAATCGTTCAAGATTTTGGGAATGCGGGTGAGAAAGGTTAATTTTGCAACGCAAAACGACAGTAAGGAATATGGAAGCAGCGATTACTCCCGAGAGCAAGGTGGTCGTCCGACAGGCGATCCGCTGTTATGACGTGGACGGGGCCATGCGCCTCAAGCCTGCGGCATTCATGGATCTGGCGCAGGAAATGGCTTACATCGCTGCCGACCTGATGCATTTCGGCTACGATGAACTGCAGCAGGAGGGCAAGGCCTGGGTCCTGTCGCGCCTGCATTTCACCTTTGTCGATGTCCCCCTCTGGCGTGACGAAGTGGAGATCCAGACTTGGCACAAGGGTCCGTCCGGCCCGTTCTATCTCAGGGATTACCGCATCAATGACCTTTCCGGCCGAGCGCGGGTGCTCGGGACCAGTTCCTGGGTCATCCTCGACGTCCGGGAACGCCGCATGTGCCGGACCTCCGAGGTGACGGAGATGATTCCGGAATCCACTGTCTGTGCCGACCATGCCATCGAAGCGCCGGCTGAGAAAGTCGCCATGCCGCGCGGGGTGGAGCCCGAATATGTGACCCGCCATACGGTCTCCTATTCCGACATCGACCTGCTGGGCCATACCAACAACGCCCGCTATGTCGTCTGGGCGATGGACTGCGTCGATTACGACACGGCCGCCGCCCGTTCCGTCCGGGATATCCGGATCAATTTCAACCACGAAACCAAGGCCGGCGAGGAGGTCGCCCTCTATCGCTGGCGGGACGGTGAAAACTACTATGTGGAAGGCAAGGTGGATGAACGCCAGGCCTTCTGCGTCAAGATACAGTTCTGAATCTATGTTAGACTTGTTCACAGGAACGGGCATCGCCCATTCCATCCTGTTGTTCGCTGCCGTGATCGGCATCGGACTCTATCTGGGACGCTTCAAGATCAAGGGCGTCTCCATCGGCTCCACCTGGATCCTGTTCGTCGGCATCCTCCTGAGCCATTTCGGCCTCCGGGCCAACCCGACGGTCCTTGCCTTCGTCAAGGATTTCGGTCTGATCCTGTTCGTCTTTTCCATCGGCCTCCAGGTGGGACCGGGCTTCTTCCACTCCTTCAAGAAAGGGGGCGTGCTGATGAACGGCCTGGCCGTCACCCTGGTCCTGCTGGCTGTCCTGATTACCTACATCATCCATCTCGTGACCGGTGAGAGCCTGGCGACGATGACCGGCGTCATGTCCGGTGCCGTGACGAATACCCCGGGCCTGGGTGCCGCCCAGCAGACCCTGCAGGATGCGATGGTCGCAACCGGCAGCACGGCGGACGCCGCCGGATCCGCTTCCGCAGGCCTGGCCTCCGCCTATGCCGTGGCTTATCCGATCGGCGTACTCGGCGTCATTTTCCTGATCATCCTCTTCAAGGGTGTGCTCAAGGTCGATCTGGCCAAGGAAAAAGACCAGCTGGATCATGAAGGCGATTCCGGCGAGAATGCCCGCCGCATGCATTGCGAGGTCGAGAACCCGGCCCTCTTCGGAAAGTCCCTCAAGGATATCGTCGGCGACATGAGCGGCAAGTTCGTGGTATCCAGGATCATGCACGAAGGAGAAGTGCTGATTCCCGGACCGGAGACCATCCTGGAAAAGGGCGACAAAGTCCTGGTCGTCACATCCCAGCAGAACGCCGATGCGGTCCGCATCGTTTTCGGCGAAGAAATCCAGATGCACCAGACGGACTGGTTCAAGCTGGATGAGCATCTGGTGACCCGCCGCCTGACCATCACCCGCTCCGACCTGACGGGCAAGCGCCTGTCCAACCTGGGCATCCGGCACAATTACAACGTCTCCGTGACCCGTGTCATCCGTGCCGGCGTCGAACTGGTCGCCCGTCCGAACCTGGTCCTCCAGATGGGTGACGGACTCCAGGTCGTCGGTACCGAGGAGAATATCGAAGGCGTAGCTGCCGTCGTCGGCAACAAGCCGGAAAACCTCAGCAAACCGAATCTGGTCCCGATCTTCTTCGGCATCGCCATCGGTGTCATCTTCGGCTCCCTGCCGATCCGGTTCCCGGGCATCCCGCAGCCGGTTAAGCTCGGTCTGGCCGGCGGACCGCTCATTATTGCGATCCTCCTCGGTTATTTCGGTCCGAAGTGGAAGATCACGACGTATACGACGACGAGCGCCAACATGATGATCCGCGAGATCGGCATCTCCCTGTTCATGGCGGCCGTCGGTGTCGGTGCCGGCGAGAACTTCGTCAGTTCCATCCTCGGCGGCGGTTACTGGTGGATCCTGTACGGCGCCCTGATCACCCTGGTCCCGGTCGCTACGATCTTCCTGGTCGCCCGGCTGGTGTTCAAACTGAATTTCTACCAGATCTGCGGTCTGATCTCGGGCGGTACGACGGACCCTGCGGTCCTTGCTTTCGCGCAGGGCATGTACGGTACGGACTATACCTCCGTCAACTATGCCACGGTCTATCCGCTGACGATGTTCATGCGCGTGCTCATGGCCCAGCTGCTGATCCTGATATCCCTGTAGCATGGAACTGGTCTATCCTCCCTTTCCCGCGCCGCGCATGCCGCGTCCGACCGCCGAGAATCCCTCC
>ODAI010943092.1_pt1 | contig 11667 bp, 7 predicted proteins | sample 1539321 | NCBI WGS metagenome assembly ODAI01 (sample SAMN02144231, study PRJEB22623) | gut metagenome | biome: sheep rumen | host: Ovis aries | place: New Zealand
AGCTCATTGAGATGCTCACGGGCATAGGTCAATTCCTCACTACGGCTCTTGATCAACGAGAAGTCGGAAAACTGGATGATTCCCTTCACACCCTCAATCTGGTCCAAATCCACCGACGAGAGCATATTGTCGCTCAAAAACAAGAGCAACGAACCACTATGGTTGATGATGTTGTGGATTTGCTCGGGTTTGAACTCATGAAGTATGGGCACTGCTACGGCACCGTAAGTGAGAATGGAGAAAAAAGCCACTCCCCACTGCGAACTGTTCCGACCACAAAGCGCGATCTTATCACCAGGACGAATACCGCAGTTCTCATACATGATATGAAGCTTCTCTATCTTACGCGCCACATCGAGGCAACGCAACGTCACGCCCTTGTAATCAACAAAGGCATCATCATCCCAACGACTGATGATGTTATCCTTGATATATGAACATAAACCTTTTGTCTGACTCATCCGATTAAAATGTGTTTTTTGGTGAATGAACAGGATATCTTTTCAACTCCCTTGAAGTGTTAACGCCTTAGCATTTTTGCATCCTTTCGCGCATTTTGTGCAAAAATACAAAAAAAGAAACGAAACAACCATCACTTTCCACACATTTTTTTCTTTTTTGTGCAAAAAAATATTTTTATGATGTGCATAACCAATAACCCTTAACCCAATCCTTCACCCCTATCATCCGTTGAGGTCGGGTGCCCGGCGGTTTTGCCGCCGGGCTCCTCTCAATAACCCATAACCCATCCCCTTCAGCATCAATCTAATGAATTCGCTTTACCTTCCAACACACATTCACCACAATTTTTCATAACTTTGCACTATAACACACGCAGGGGTTCGCAGGCATCTTGCCTGCGACGTGTCTGAAAGACGCGCCAATCCAAACTTAAAACCATGTGCACGAGCATTCCATGCTCGGTGCAGTCATCCGGAAGGCGGTTAGGTAAGCCGCCTTATCATGGCGGCCTCAATAACCCATAACCATTACAAGAACCATCTCCCGTTGAGGTCGGGTGCCCGGCGGTTTTGCCGCCGGGGTTCTCTCAATAACCAATAACCATTCAATAAAGCCTGGCGCTTAGCGCCTATTTTTCTTAACTCTTAATTCTTAACTCCCAAATGTCATACCTATGAAACATTTTTGCATAAACACATTGTAAAATTATACAAAACCACCCCTAAAACCACCGAAAATATGCAGTAATTCACCACTTTTGTATAATTATCCTAAAAAAACTGATGTTAATGAAACATTTAAAAACAACCCAAAAAACGTCACGCAAAACCAACTCAATAATCTTCAACTTTAGCAAGTGCCCCGCATGGCAAAATGCCGTTAGGCATGAGAGACAGTAGCCAGCCATACAGCTACCCCGTTGCGCCCTGCAAGGGCAAAATCACTTCTTTTATTCATGATGCTGCCCTTACAGGGCGCTGGTTGTTTGTGTTATATATTCCCAGGACGTTGTCCTGGGCTAAGAGAAATTGGCCTTTCAGGCCAATTTCTTACTTGCTAAAGTTGAATTTATTTAGTACTTAACAGAAATTAATAAATGGGGGAGCGATTTCTAAAGATTCTATATACTTTTGCAAAACATAAATACAAACCTCAAATACAACCATTTAGTTCTATGCAAAAATTACTACTTTTCACTTTAATGCTGCTGCTGGTTCCATTACATGCCACAGCACAAGACAATTTGGAGCAGAAACTCATTGTCACAATGAAAGACGGAACAAAGGCGGAGTTCAATCTCAACTCCGAACCTTCTATCTACACCTCCATCATCGACATGACACTCAATATCGAATGGAACGGTGAAGACGGAGTGCCTACAAAAGTGGTCTATGACCTACTGCAAGTGGAAAACTTCACTTTCGACAACTCATCGACGGCTGTAGATGGCATCCAACTGACAAACGGAAAACTGAAAGGTGACTTTTTTGTGGTACCCACAGGAAAAGCGAACATCTCCATCGCCACTATTGATGGAAGGATCCTATCTGTCAATAGCAGGAAAGAATGCGACAATACAATGATTGACCTCCGCCAACTACCTAAAGGCATCTATATCATCAACCACAATGGCAACTCATTCAAACTGCAACGACCATGAGAAGAATCAACACATTACTATTTGCGGTTCTACTGCCAATGGCAGCATCCGCACAAAGCGTTGGCAATATCGTCATCAACAAGACTGACAACACCACCGAGACATACAAGATGGAGGATGTGGGAAAAATGAGTTACACGACCACTGAACTGCAACTCTTCCTGAACAACGACTTGGAAAAACCTGCCTCAACCATCAATATCGCAGATATCACTTCAATCAATGTGCAGAATAACGACTATCAAGCCATACCTAAAATAGTGGATCCACAATCGAACTCAAGATGGTTTGATTTCCAACGCCTATTCTGGAAAAGCGAAGTGATGGCGGGCAACTTATATGAACCTAACAGCCCATTCCTAACACTGACCGTCAATGAAGACAATGAAAATCTGATAAATGGCATCGGTTCGCTGAATGGATATGTCAGGAATGAAGGAGCGAAAAGATTTTGTCCTCCATCCGACAGCATCATGAGACGACTCAACAACTTGACTAATGTGGATCCCGATGCACTCAACGCCGCTAAAGGGGAATTGATGATGTGGGAAGCACTCGCTATGTTTTATCAAGTGAGACTTTTCGGAGCAGTGCCTATCACCAATGACCCGGCTGGAGTGGTCGAAGACTTCGAGAAAGTCAGAAACTCGCGTGTCGCTGTCAGTTTCTTGTATGAGTACGTCATCAAAACGATCGAACGGTCAATAGAACTACTACCTGAGAGAAACATTGGAGGTATCGATAAATACAGCGCTAAAGGATTGCTCGCTAAAGTCTATCTCACACGCTCTGGATTCAGAGAGGACCTCACCAAATACAATGGTCATGTGCTGGTGTGCCAACAGCATGAAAGAAACACCGAAGACCTACAGAAAGCAACGGAGTTGGCACTCGATGTCATTAAAAACAGCGGTAGGAAACTGATGCCTGTCTATAGCGACATCTTCCTTTGCAAAAACAACGTGAATGAGGAAGCACTCATCTCATGGCGCTGGAAAGCGGATAATAGATTTTGGAGCTTTCAAAACACCATGCAATGTGATTTTGGCATGAACGGATTCAGCGATTTCGGTGATTGCTGGGGAGATGGGGCAGGACCGTCTGTGGACCTGCAAGATGCTTTTGGAGAAGATGCACTCAGCCCGACACGTACATCCAAAGACGCCAGAAGAAAGGCTACGATGATGATGATGGGCGACACATACGACTATTTCTATACCGACCTGGGCGGATTCGACTACACCAAGTTCATCAACAACGGATATGCCGACCAAGGACACCAAAGCTATGGGTTCCAGGCATCAAGAACGAAAGCCAATGTGGCAAAGCACCTCTATGGCACCGCTTATGACCACGAACAAGCTGGATTGGGCGCACCTTCCAGAATGGTGTATGGACTCTATACTCATTTGTTGAGACTGGCAGATGTCTATCTCATCTATTGCGAAGCGGTGATGGGAAACCAGCAACAAACCACCGATGAACAGGCACTCGAATGCTTCTATCAAGTAAGGCACCGCGGAGTAGCGGACTACGAGAAACCAACAGTCATCTCATGGGAGGATGTGTGGAAAGAACGTAGGCTGGAACTGGCTCTGGAAGGCGACAGATGGGGCGATCTTGTCAGATTGTACTACTACAACCCAGAAAAAGCTATCAATGAAATCAAGAGCCAAAGAAGAAATGGATACTCTGACGGCAGCTACGACACCTACACTCCCGCACCTGACGTCAATGAATCATCTTTCACACTACCCTACCCCGCAAACAGCACTTTTTCAGAAGCTGCAACTGCCACTCCTATGGCCATCAGTATCATTGACTCCGACATGAAGATTCCAGAGTCTATGGTCACTGTAAATGAAACAAACCCCCTTCCTGCACGATTCGGAGAGCCTCTGACCATCACTGGAAACAACCTCGACAAGGTGGAATGGGTGTCGATACCTAATGTGGGAAGACTACAAGACAAAGAATTCACTGCAACCAACAACACGCTGACCATCCATGCACTACCAATGAAGTCACACAACGGAAACATTGAACTAGGTACGGGCGAGCAATACCCGCTCTTTGTGAACTACAAGGTGGCTGAAATGGTCGTGGAATCCAACAATCCTGAAACAATGGTTGGAGGGGAAATAGGCACTTTCCACGGACAGAACCTACAGTGGGTGGAAAGTATTTCTTTCTGGACCATGGAGTCCAATATACTTCCACAGAACTATGGAGTCATCAACAAAAGTGAATTCATCAAACAAGCAGAAAACGAGATACAAGTGCTCATCCCAGCCGCACTCCAATTATGGGGTGGCCAACTGACTGCCACTTTCAAATACTGCAACGACATCAATTATTCCGTACATGCAAATGCTGTTCATGGCGTTCAACCCGTGATCTTGAAGGCGGAGACCACGGTCAAGGGAGGAGACACCTATAGCATCGCAGGACTGAATCTGGATCAGGTGAAACGATTGATGATCGGAAACGTCGAAATGAAGATAGAGGAAATCATTGCTGATGCTGACAATATCATCAAAACCATTCGATTCACTGCATCGGAAGACATTGAAACAGGAAAGGCAAACTATATGCTCGAACTGAAAGACGGAACGATAGTCACTGGACCTGAAGTCAACACCATTTCAACGAAAGTGGAGATTCTGCAAGCAGACGCTCAGGTCACACCAGGAAAGGCGGGATACCGCATCACAGGACAAAACCTGGGAAAAGTGAAGCGAGTGCTGATTGGAAACACCGAAATGATGATGATCTCAGCCAATGAACAACAACTGGTTTTCAGCGTTCCTAATGAGGCTGAAACGGGCACTTTCAACTACATCCTTGAACTGCAAGATGGAACGACCATCACAGGACCTGAAGTCAACGTCGTCATGTCAAATGAAACCATGATCTGGAGCGGTGAAATCGAACTCAACTGGGGTTCATACTGGAATATCGGAGATGGCACAGCTGGAGCCGACAATCCACAGATCTTTGCCGATGCCGGACTCAAAGAGGGAATGACCATACACCTCTATATCGATATCCAAGACAAATCCTGGTCGATCATGTTCATGGACGGACACTGGAACGGACAAACGGAAATTGGAAATGCACTGGGAATTGGAGAAAACCAAATAATCGACGGAAACTCATTGCCCCTTGCTGAACTAAACGGATGCATCGATATCCCTGTCACTGCCAAATTAGCAGAACAACTGACCACCCTCACCGATTGGGGATACTGCTGGGTCATAACAGGAAGTGGATGCAAAATCACCAAAATCACTATCGAATGACATCCTGAAAGCGCAACATCAACCTGAAGGGCTTTCCTGCCTCTGACGAAAACAGTCCATATACTTCTGTATTTGGACTGTTTTCTATCCCTGAGAGCCTGCCCTACACGATAAAATAAGCCCTCGCTACAACATCGTAGCAAGGGCTATGAATTCGATGTCTTTGGGGGCAGACAATCAATAGGTCATCACAGGAGGAAGTTCCTTGGCCTGGGCGATCATCTTCTCCACTTCTTTCAGTGCGGGCACTCTCCTGACGAGGTGCTTCTGCTCGTTGGTCTCCTCAAGCTTAGCGGTCAGGTTGGCAGGAACACGGTGCTGAAGCTCTTTCACAGTATCCACACCAGCTGCCTCAAGCAACTCAGCGAACTGAGGACCTACACCGTTGATGCGGAACAGGTCGGCATGATTGGTCCAGGTCAGGATGAGTTTCTCTGAGATACCTGTCTCCTCAGCCAAAGCCTTGCGACCTGCAGGAGCAGCGCACTTGTCGAGAAGGTCAGAAACCTTGACGATGCCAGCAGCGATCAGTTTCTCTGCATAAACATCACCTACGCCCTCAATGTCAATAATTTTGTAAGCCATCTTGATTTAGTTTTATTTAGGTTAATAAAGAATGAATGTGTCGATTAGGTCATGTCTCAACGCCTTGTCTCTGCCCCACGACTTAAAGCTTGATGCAGGACACTGGCATTTTCAATGCAAATATAACGATAAAAAATTCAATAACAAGAATTTGCAACTGATTTTTTTCTAATTTGATGAAAAAAAACTTTAGATAGTGAAAAAGAAGAATACTTTTTTAGTATTATAACTTGGAGATATGAATGATGATCTGCTTTAAGCACCCATAAACCATTACGTTCCCAACGTTACGTTATTAACGTATCGTTGGGAACGTAGTGTGATTATCTCATTAAGACTACTTGATGATGACAAACTTCTGTGCTACACCGTTCTTGCCCTCGGAATTGGTGGCAAGAACGTAATAGACGCCACTGCCACAACGCTTGCCTGCCTTGTTCTTCAGGTCCCAACTGTACTGACCTCCTGAAGAAGTGCCTTCATGGATCAAACGACCAGCAGCATTCACAATCTTCACATTGCTGTCGTAAGACAAGCCTGTGATGCTGACGCGCCCTGTATAGTCGGGACGAACAGGATTGGGATAGATCTTGATGTTGTCGCGCTCCATCTTCTCCACGGGGTCGGTGGCATCGCTCACATACGACACCAGGCCCTGGTCCTCGGTGGCGAAGAACACCTCACCCGTCTCACCGTTGATGGCGATGTCGCTGATATTGTCGCTGACCAAAGGGCTGTTCTCTGTGGTGAAATGAGCCAGTTGCTCTAGACCGTCAGCGCTGATGAGATAGACACCATTGCCTGCAGTGCCTATCCACTTGCGGTTGCCGCCATCAATGGTCACGCAGTTGATGCCCACATTGGTCAGCAGATAGTCGGCCAGACCACTGCCATCATTGCGTGGCACCTTCACCTGATGAAAACGAAACTCGTCGCTGAAGAACGTCTCGGGCCTGCTGTTCATGAACAGACCCTTGTCGGTGCCAAACCACATGGTGCCATTCAAATCCTGGGTAATGCAACTCACCAAATCCACTGTATAGGTGGTGTTGTCCTGATTGGTGAAGTCGGTCAGCAACCGGCGCTCATGACCACGAGTGCTGTTCAAGTTGCCATTGGTGTTGATACAGAACACACCTGCCAGATAACCATTGTTGGTGCGGCGGCGGCTATTGATCCAGGCCCAACCATTCTTGTCGAATAGGATATGGTCCATAGAAGGGTTGTTGGCCAACTCATCGTAATACAGAGCCGCCCAACTACCGTCGTTCTTCAAGACACGTACCAAAGTGTCGGTTTCGTTGTTGAGCATCCACAGATTATGATTGGCATCATACTCCACACCCGTTACACGTACGAAACGCTCTGGATGGGCGTCGTTGGGGAGGATGGTCGCCAATGGGCTGTTACTATGATCGTAATGACCCACCATTTTATAGTTCTTGAACTCATAGATACCATCTACTACAGAACCGCAGAAATGGTGCTCGGGATCCTGGGGGTCCTGCACCACATCCGTGATGTCGCGGTAGCACTGAGAGCCCACAAGACTGATGGGTCCCTCCTCGTCGAAACAGGTGAACTTGCCACCCTCATACTTCATCAAGGTGCCAGGAAAACTCTGACCATTGAAACTGAAGATACCACCGGCAATGAGCAAACGACCGCCATCCTCCATGCGCAGGAAAGAGGCGTAGTTGCGAATAGGACTCTCTGGAATGATACTGCCCACCGTCACGTTCAGCTGGTCGCCACTGACCGAATAGCCGCGCAAGCCATGGGTGCCACAGGCTGCCCAGTACTTGTCGCCCGCTTTCTCCATATAGCTGATGCTGTCGGCCAAAACCTTCGACTCACCACCAGAACTGATGGTTGTCATCGAAGTGCCACGGAAGACGTACAAGGTGCCGTCAATTTCGTTCCAAGATGAGAAGATCGACTTATCGACCACCGAAACGCCACTGAACTTCTCCTTGTCGCCTATCTTCAGCAAACCACTGCCACTGATGGCATAAACATCTCCAGAAAAGGAGATGAGCTTTGTGAGATTGAGGGAACTGATTTTTGTCCAGTTGGAGGCATCAAGCAAGTTGTCGGCCAATTTGCCTCGGAACACACCTGTCTTGGTGGCGGCATAGAGCATGCCATCCTCTATCATCACACTGTTGACGTGGTAGCCCAGATTGTAGAAGTTGCGCACCAAGCGTTTTTTCACGTCCAGCAACATGATGCCACTGCCCAAAGAGAAATACACGGTGCCACCATCCACATAGAGGTCGTTGATACTCTTGTCGCTCAAGGTCTTGAGTTTCAAGTCGGTGATGTTATAGACCTCGCCAGCATCATCCATCAGGTCGATATTGCCATTGGTATAGACAATCACCAATTCCTTGGCATCCTGACAATAGACAATGTCGGCAATAGCGTTGTCGCTCAAAGCATTGGCACGAGTATAGGTTTCCACACTGCTGTCCTCGCTGTCGTAGGAAAACAGTCCGCCATAACTCAATACATAGACCTTGCTGCCCACGCAAACGCATTTGGATGCGTTGTGGTAGGAAGAATAGACTGTCCAACGGCCATTGTTGCCCCCGTCGGCTTTCACGATGGTGCTTGCCACAAGCAACGATAGGATGAAAAGGATACTGCGCATAGTGTGGATGTTTTGAGTGATTCGAGATACCGATAATTCAGGATGGTTAGACCCTATATGAAGAATTCAGGTTGTTGAGGAATTATTGATTGACTACGATTTGGACAGGAACTCCGCAAGTCGTGCCACAGCTCTGCCCCGATGGCTGATGCTGTTCTTCTCTTCAGCAGTCATTTCCGCAAAGGTGGTGTCGTAACCCTCAGGCACAAAGATGGGGTCATAGCCGAAGCCCTTCGTGCCTTTATGCTCGTCGATGATGGTGCCACGGACAATACCTTCGAAGAAATACTCCTCTCCATGATATAATAACGCAATAACCGTGCGAAATTGTGCGCTACGGTCGTTTTTTTCTTTCAATTCTTCCAATAGTTTTCGCATATTGGCCTCTGAATCGTGATTCTCACCTGCATAGCGCGCGCTGTAGATACCTGGTGCACCATCCAAGGCTGTGCACTCCAACCCCGTGTCATCGGCAAAACAGTCGAGTCCGAAGTGCTCTTTCACATACTTGGCCTTCTGCAGCGCATTGCCCTGCAACGTGTCGGCTGTCTCTGGAATATCCACTGTGCAACCGATGTCGGACAAACCTTTGATGTCGAATTTATCGCCCAGGATCTGGCGCACTTCCTGAAGCTTGTGCTGGTTGTTGGTAGCAAATACTAATGTCTTCATTTGTGATGGTTTTAAAGGATCATCTTTTGATCCCGAATGACCTAATTTTTAGTTATTCAACTTTCGCAAGTGCGCCCCGAAGGGGCAACCTTCCTATAGCCCAGGGCATCGCCCTGGGTTTTCGTGGAAACAAGGTTATTTTCCTTTGAACTTGTCGAATCCCTCTCCAAACACACCCGAGACATTACTCATGCTCACGAAGGCGTGCTGGTCGATAAGGCGTATGGTGCGGAAGATGTTCACCGACTCGCGCTTCTTGGCCAACAACAGGAGGACGGGACGTTCGTTCTTGGTGTACCATCCCTTGGCGTTGATGACAGTCACTCCACGTCCGTTGGCAATGATGGCATCAGCGATTCGCTCGTATTCCTCACTGATGATGAAAAAGAGGACCGACTGACGTCGGCGGTTCATCACGTAGTCGAGTGTGACACTCGAGATGATGAGTGTGGCGAAACCAAACACCACTCGGTACCAGTCGTGGAAGACGAAGTAGCAAGAGGTGATGATGATGAAGTCCATGATCATCATCATGTTGCCCAGCGAGACATCACGGTACTTGTTGACCACAGCGGCGATGATGTCGGTGCCACCCGTGCTACCGCTGTTGAGGAAGCACACAGACAGTGCGAACCCCTCAAGCAAGGCACCTATCACACAAGCCATGAAGGCTTGGTCGCCCACAATGCGGGGCAGGTTGCCGTCGGCATCCTGAAACAGTCGCTGGAACAGCCACAGGAAGAAAGTCAGTGTGAAGACGGCGAAAATCGTGCGTATGCAGAATTTCCATCCCAACACCTTGATGGCCAGGATCAGCAACACGGCATTGATGACGAAATACGTGTTCTGGATCTCCAGCCCTGTGGCAAAGTAGATGATGATCGACACACCCGTCACACCACCTGTGGTGATTTGATACGGAAGCATGAAACAAGTCACGGCAAATGCGTAAATCATCAATCCAATCGTAATCATCAAGTAGTCTTTCAACTCACTGAAGACACTCAACTTCGGCATCACCGGAGTCTTAATCTTTCCTACTTTCATCGTTATTCTTTCATTTAGTTAGTTCATAGTTCGCCTCCAACGACCGCACTCGACTGCCAGGAGGACTTTATTCAATACTTTTAATTCCCCTCCCCTTGCAAGGGGAGTGATCCCAACTCCCCTCCCCTATCAGGGGAGGGGCAGGGGTGGGGTGTTGAATGACGTGCAAACCTTATTTCTTCAGCACGATGTTGACGATGCGCTTAGGCACCACAATCACCTTTTGGATGCTGAAGCCTTCAGTATATTTCTTAGTCTGTTCAGAGGCAAGAACCAGTTGTTCGATGGTGGCATTGTCGGCATCGGCGGCAACCTCCATGGGGAAGCGTGCCTTGCCATTGAAACTGATCATCATCTTCACCATGTCTTCCTTCAGATAAGCCTCGTCGTAAGTAGGCCACTGGGCATCAAACACTGTTGTAGTGTGTCCAAGAGCTTCCCACAACTCCTCAGAGAGGTGAGGGGTGAATGGCGAGATCAGCACAGCCAAAGTCTCGAGTACCGTTTTATTGTGGCTCTTGAGCTGGTTGAGTTCATTCAGGCAGATCATGAAAGCGCTGACCGACGTATTGTAAGAGAAGTTCTCGATATCGGAAGTGACCTTCTTGATCAACTTATGGATGGACTTGAGTTCGTCCTTGCTGGGTGCAGTGTCCTCGGCTGTGAGTTGTCCATCCTTGTCAAAGTAGATGTTCCACAACTTGCGCAGGAAGCGATGGCAACCGTCGATACCATTGGTATCCCATGGCTTGCTCTGTTCCACAGGACCGAGGAACATCTCATAGAGACGGAGTGTGTCGGCACCGTATTTTTCCACCACCATGTCGGGATTGACCACATTGAACATCGACTTGGACATCTTCTCCACTGCCCAACCACACACGTACTTGCCGTCCTCGAGGATGAACTCGGCATTGTTGTATTCTGGTCGCCAGTTCTTGAAAGCCTCCACATCGAGGATGTCATTGTTCACGATGTTCACGTCCACGTGGATAGGCGTCACATCGTAGTCTTTGCTCAGTCCCAGGCTGACAAACGTGTTGGTGTCTTTCACACGATAGACGAAGTTGCTCCTACCTTGGATCATACCTTGGTTGATGAGCTTCTGGAACGGCTCTTCTTTCACGCTGTAGCCATAGTCGTGGAGGAACTTGTTCCAGAAACGGCTGTAGATCAAGTGGCCAGTGGCATGCTCGGTGCCACCCACATACAGGTCCACGTTCTGCCAGTATTCATCGGCTTCCTTGCTCACAAGGCATGTGTCGTTCTTGGGATCCATATAGCGG
>ODAI012951243.1_pt1 | contig 11667 bp, 10 predicted proteins | sample 1539321 | NCBI WGS metagenome assembly ODAI01 (sample SAMN02144231, study PRJEB22623) | gut metagenome | biome: sheep rumen | host: Ovis aries | place: New Zealand
AAGTACAACAACCGCCTCGAGATGATCCGCGACCTGCTGCCCGCCGGTATCCTGGGCATGTTCGAGCAAGTCGACATCGAGCGCGCCTGCAAGGTGCTCGAGGGCCATACCTGCGTGTGCGGCAACCTGCCCACCGCGCTTCTGGCCTACGGCAAGCCCGAGCGCGTGGTCGAGGAGACCAAGCGCATGCTCGACGCCTGCGCGCCGGGCGGCGGCTTCGTCATGGACTGCTCCATCGTGTGCGACCACTTCAAGGAGGAGAACTTCAACGCCTGGTACGAGACCACCCTGGAATACGGTAAGTACTAGGGGCATTCCGCTCCGGACAGATTCTTGAGGGGTCGCCGATGGCGACCCCTTTCTTGTGGTGCCGATGAGTCGGCCTCCCTGTTACCTCGACTCATTGCGTACAATGAGTCGAGGTAACAGGGAGGCCGACTCATCGGAAGGGGCACGCATGTCGAAGGATGCAAGCACGCAGAAGAACAGCGTCGAAGGGATGCGGAGATCGGGAAAACGCATCGCGCTCGCCGTTGCCGTGACGGTCGTCGCACTGTGCGTCATCGCGTTCGCGTTCGACCGGGCGGCGCTTTCGTCCACGTACGCGCGCGTGCCCGATCGTGCAGTGAGCTTGCTTCCCAAATACGATATGTACGAGAAGGATTACCCGCGCACCGACGTTCAGTTCGAGCTCGACGGCCAAACGCTGCGCGGCCACGTGTACGGAGCCGACAACGAGCGCGGCCTCATCGTGTTTCGGCATGGCATATTCAGCCAGCATTCCGACTACCTGCCGTTCATCACGTCGATGGTGGACAAGGGCTGGCGCGTGTTCGCGTACGACGCGATCGGCTGCGGGGAGAGCGACGGCGATAGCGTTTTCGGCATGTCGCAGAGCCCGGTCGACGTGGTCGCCGCTATCGATTACGCGCGTGAAAGCGGAATGGCCGATGGGATGCCGCTCGTCCTCTGGGGTCATAGCTGGGGCGGTTACGGGGTTGCCGCGGCGCTGTACGAGCGTCCGGACGTCGATGCGTGCGTTACGATGTCGGGCTTCGACACGCCTATGAAAATCCTCGACTACAGCGCATCGAGCTCGTTCGGCCCCCTCGGCAAGGTCCAGTGGCCGTTCCTGTGGCTGAACACCGTCATCGATTTCGGCCCTAAAGCCGATAGGAGCGCCAGCGCGGCAGTTGCCGCTTCGGGCGTGCCCACGCTCGTCGTGCACGGCGTCGGCGACAAGACGGTCCCCTTCGAGGGCGTGAGCGTCCTCGGCGCGCTGCAGGACGAGGCAAACCAAAGCGGAAGCCAGGTCTCCCAGGCGGTTTCCAACGGCGTTATCCAATTCGCGGTCATGGATGGGGAAGGGCGCGACGGCCATAACGATTACTTCTATTCGCCCGAAAGCCAGGCGTATTTGAACAAATGCGCGTCAGACTTGCAGTCGATGCTCGACGAGAACGACGAGGACGCAAGCGATCCCGCCGTGCAGGAGTACCTGCGAGGCGTCGACATGGCGAAGGCGAACACTGCCGATCCTGCGCTCGTCGACAGGATCGACGCGTTCCTCTCGTCGGCTGTTCGTTGACGCGAATGGGATACGGGTCGAATCCGCATGCCTCGGAAGTGCGGCGTCGGGAGCCTCCGCGCGGCTTCTGCGCGCGTTTCCCTTCCGTGAGATAATGCGTATCCATGATGAGCAGAACGCACATAGCCGTAGGCGTTGCCGTGGGCCTCGCGGTTGCCCAGACGGGTTCCGTGCCGTCATGCGTCGCGGCGATCGTGGGCGGCAGCATCGGAGGCGTCATCGCGGACTGCGACATCACGCCGAGCAGGGCGCATAGGGATGCGCTCGTCGGCCGCCTGATCGTCGCGGGCATCGCGGCGCTCGCGCTCGCGCTCGACTATTGGCATGGTGCGGGCGTATGCGATTACCTCGTCGACAACTTGGGCGTGCGGTTCATTGCCGGCGTGGCGGCGTTTGCGCTTCTCACGTTTGCAGGCGCGCATACCGACCATCGTTCGTTCACGCATTCGATCTTCGCCATGGCCGCGTTTTGCGCTGCGGTTTACCTTGCTTGCGAGCCGCTGCTTCCGTTTTTCGCGGCGGGTTATGCGTCCCATCTCGCTCTCGATTTAACCAACACGCAAACGATCAGGCTATTCTGGCCTTTCGGAAAAGGAGTTGGCCTCGGCCTGTGCCATGCGAAGGGCGCCGCGAACTCCGCCTTGCTCGTGCTCGGCATTGCGGCGGCGACGTTGGTTCTCGCGTGCAGGCTCGCGCCGCTTATCGGCGTGACGGTCGGCATGGCGTAACATGTGCGTTGGAAGGCGCGCGATTGCGCGGTGAGATGCGGGAAACGGAGTTCGGCGGGCATGGAAATCAAGGCGGTTGTATTCGACATGGACGGCACCATCCTCCACTCAGTTCCCGATCTGGCCATCGCGGCAAACGAGGTGCTCGCGCAACTAGGCTACCCAACGCATACGGAGGCCGAGGTGCTCGCGCAGATGGGCAGCGGCTCGAGGCGGCTCATCGACCAGCTGCTTCCTGAGGGAACGCCCGATGGGCAGCGCGAGCGGGTGTTCGGCCTTTGGCGCGAGGTCTACATCGCAAGCGATTACTCGCATACGGCGCCGTTTCCCGGGGTGATCAGCATGTTGCATGCGCTTCGGGCGCGCGGCGTGAAGACGGCCGTCCTCTCGAACAAGTTCGACGAGGGGGTCCGGTCTTTGACCGAGCGCTTTTTCCCGGGGCTGTTCGACTTGGCGCGCGGCGAGCTTCCGCCCATGCCGCGCAAACCCGATCCGACGTCGCTCATGGTCATGCTCGGCGACCTCGGCGTGCAGGCGGGGGAGGCGGCGTACGTGGGGGACACGATCGTCGATGTCGAGGTGGCGCGTAATGCCGGCGTCAGGGCGATCGGGGTTTCATGGGGCTACGACAGCGTGGCGCCGTTGCCCAAAGACGAGCTGGACGCTTATATTCGCAAGCCCGACGAGCTCGTCGCGTACGTCGATCGCATGAAGAGCGGGGCGTGCTAAGCCAGCCCAAGGCGCGAGGCGTGCGGCGCGCGGGTTGCGCGAACTGTCCCTAGCGGAAGCGACGTGGTCGGGGTAGGATGATGTCGGGCGAAATCGTGCCACGACGGGCTTGACGGACTGCGAGGGAACCGATGGACTACCGCAAATTCGGCGAGAGCTACTACATACGAATGGACCGGGGCGACGAGGTCGTTTCCACGATCTTGGACGTTTGCGCGCGCGAGGGGGTTCGCTCGGCGACGTTCTCGGGCATTGGCGGATGCGAGGATGCGGTCATCCAGGTATTCGATCGCGAACGCGGGCAATTCGATGCGAAACGCGTCGAAGCCCTGCTCGAACTCGTGTCCCTTACCGGCAATGTCATCTCGGGCGACGACGGGTCGCTGTCGTATCACGCCCATGCCCTGTTCGCGTTCGACGACGGCGGCGTGCAGCGGGTGCTCGCGGGCCACCTGAAGTCGACGACCGTGCTGTACACGGCCGAAATCGAGCTACGCCCCGTTGTGGGCGGCGTCATCGGGCGCGAGCTCAACCTCGAGACGAATACGGGTTTCTGGCATTTCGAGTCGTAAGCGGATCGTCTAGCGGCGCCCGTTCGCCTTCGCTTCTGGCATGAAGAAGCACATCGATTCCCATGGTCTGGCGATGCTGCTCGACTTCGACGCCTGCACCGGGTGCTTCGGCTGCGAGGCGGCTCTTTGGGGCCGCTCCTTTCTCGTGCGCAAGCATTACCAGACACGTTACCAGGTAACTGGCAGAAACGTCAGAATCGGCGCGAGCAGCAAAGCCGGAAGCATGTTCGCCACGCGCAGCTTCGTGTCCCAGACGAGGTTGACGCCCACGCAGAATATGAGGATGCTCCCCACGAGCGAGAGGCCGGTGAGGGCCGGCTCGGTCATGAGCGGGCGGATGAGTACTGCGAGGGCCGTGACGGACCCCTGGAAAAGGCCGACCGGTATTGCGGAGAACGCGCTTCCGCGACCGAGCGAGCAGGTCATGACGAGGATGATGACGAAATCGAGCACGGCTTTCGTGACGAGGATCGAGATGTCGCCCATCATGCCGTCTTCCACGGCGCCGACGACGGCCATCGCGCCGACACAGACCGTGATGGAGGCGGTGACGAACGCGTCGACGAACGTGCGGTCCTTGGCGTTCCCGGTTTTACGCTTGAGCCATTCGCCGAATCGCCTCACGAAGGCGTCGATGTCGAGCAGCTCGCCTGCAAGCGCGCCTACGACCACGCTGACCACGATGAACAACGACTTTCCCGACGAGAGGGCGCCGCCGTCGATCGACAGCATTCCCTGCAAGGCGCCGGCGATGCCGATGAAAAGCACGCAGACACCCGATGCCTTGACCAGACCGTCGCGAACGCGCTCGTTCACGAGCGTCCCGACGGCCGAGCCGAGCAGACCGGCAATCACGATGGCCGCGACGTTGATTATTGTTCCCAAACCGGGCATGAACGATAGTTCCTCTCGATTGCCGTATTAGAGGCTCCTTGCGTAAAACGCGTCGAGTGCGGAGATCCCGGCATCGAAGCGCTCGCGCGCGAAGCTCATATGGTTGCCGGGGCCGACGACGAATTCGGTTTCGCAGCCGCGGGCTTCAAGTATTTGCGCGCATTCCCCCATCTTGTCCTGCACGGCATGCAGGATCTTCGGTGCAGCATGTTTTTCCTTCGAGCCGATCGAGAGGAAAGCGAACTTGCCTTCGCCGTCGAAGTCGAGTTCGCGCAGGCGATCGACCCAGCCTTCGTACCAGACCGAGCCCGAGAGGCATGCACAAGCGCTAAATGTCTTGCTGTGCGTGAGGGCGTAGAGCGCGAACAGGCCTCCAAGGGAGTAACCGCAGATGCCCCTCGCCGTCGGCATGAGCCCTTCTTTCGCTTCTACGGCGGGTATCGTTTCGCCGACGAGCTCTTCGAGCGTTGCCGCCGCGTCGCCTCCGAAATCGGCCTCGCCTCGGTAGAGGCCCGGTGCGGACCAGGGGGTCAGGCTGTCATTCCAGTCGTTCACGGGGGCTTTCACGATGGTGCAGGTTCGACTGTTCGCGACGGACGCAACGTCGAAGGGATGTTCGGGCGAGTCGATGATGTAGATTACGGGTGCGGTGGTTCCACCCTTACTCGATAAAACTGCGCAACGCGCGATATCGACGTATTTCACGGAACAACCTCTCCTTAACCTCGCGCCATTGGCGGCTCCGAAGGCGCATGCCGATTAGGTTAGCATAGTGTAACGGCGAGAAACTCAGGTGTTCAGGTAAACTGACTAGCTTTGGTACTATGAGCTTGTTCGTCAATCGTCGATTTGGGAGTTACAGTGCGGTTTCCGTTGAGTCTGGTATTGGAGTTCGCCCGGCAGGAGGGATACGAAGTCGTTTCCGTTCCGGTCAATCTCAAGGAAACATTCGAGTGGGTCGCGGTGACCGACGTTGCGGCAGGACGCTTGGAGGGGAGGGCGTTGCGCGTGCTCTCGGTCTCTGATGCGCAGGTTCCGGGCATGTCGCTCGTTGTTGACGGCGCGCAGCAAACGCAGTGGAATTCGAGTGCGTTAGTGCTGAACTGCGACGGGAAGCTTCCTATGGAGGTTGCGGAGGAGCTCCAGCTGTATCTCATGGACATATACCAGTGGGTGGAGGACATGCACCATGCCCTCGAACGACACTGCGATTGCTCGGAGCTGCTTTCGCTGTCCGAACCAATTCTGAAGAACTTCATCAGCGTTTCCGATTCCGCCTTCTTCCACATAGCGCACACGCCAGGCATCAAGCCGATCGAGGATGCGAGCAGGTATTTCATCGAGCATGGACGCTATAGTGCGGAGGTTATCGAAACGGTGGGAAGCTCGGGTCTTTCGGAGCTGTGGTCCAGGTCTCGCCCGTTTTCGAAATTCGTCAATAACGCCATCAATCCGAAGCCGTCAATCGAGCATGTTTACCACTTGAACTCGCAATATGCGGCCCATCTCGTCATGGTTTGCGAAGATGCCATCACGGAAGGACAGGAGTTTCTCTTCTGCTTGCTCATCGGCCCGATCGGTACGGCGCTCGATTACATGTGGCGGACGGATAATCCTCTCAAGAAGCGCTATACGTCGTTTTTGTCAGACATGATACATGGCGGTCCCGGCCACCGCGAGTCTGCCCGCCGTCAGGCCGAATCGCTCGGCATTCCGCTTTCGGGCCTATTCAAGGTGTGCTTGGTATCTGAACCTTGGCGCGCGTCGAGCGAAGGCTACTTCGCAGAGCGCGCCTTGGCGCTGCTTCCAGGATGTTGGACGATCGCAGACAAGAAGGACATTGTCATACTGCTGCACGAGTCGGAAAAGGGGAAGCCGGGAAAGCTCTCTTCGCTCGAGGAGAAGGCGTTCGAGCTGGCTATCGAGCTCGACACGCAAGTCGGGGTATCGCGTAAGTTCTTCGACCTGTTCAGAGCCTCTGCCGCTCTCGAGGAAGCGCGCATCGCGCTGAAGTACGGCAAGGCACGATACGACGAGTTTCTCGTTCCAGGGCAAAATCGGGCAGACGGTGCAAGCGCCCATGTGTTCCGGTTCAAGCGCTACTTCCCCTTCTACGTCGGGGATACGCAGGCGTACAAGGCCGATTTCTTCCGCAAGAACAACCTTGTCGAAGAGGTCATCGGGGCCATCGAGCGTGACGATGCGGAGCAGGGCACGTCCGATGCGCTGATTCTCCGGGCGTACCTCAGGTCGTCATGTAGGGTGAAGGTGGCCGCCGAGTCGTTGGGTATGCATCGCAACAGCGTGGGTTATCGGCTCAAGCATATCGAGCGAGCCTATGACCTCGACTTGTCCGATTCCGACGAAATAGCCTTTCTGATTGCCTTGCTCACAATGCCAAGGTAGCGCATCGACGTCAATCATGCTTCGGGGGTTTACGTGGCCAACGGCATGGGTGCATCTCTCCCGATGAGTTTTTCATCGTGTTGTACATGCATGGGATATCGCACATCCTGCCCGACCAATTGCACTTGAGTTTCGGTCGCGGCGGCAATGGGGCACCGCAATGGTTGCATATCCAGCTCTCGTTTCGCGTGCGCAATGCGAGCTTACCGCAAGCGTCGCAGCGCATGGGCTTGGGCTGGGGCGGACGGCACCTGCCGCAAAACGGGTTGCACACCATACATCCCATGTCTGGCCTCCTTCATGCAAAAGCGCCGGCCCGGACGTTTCGGTGTCGGGCCGGCGCTCGGTTGGTAACCGAGAAACGTAATTCAGCCGTTAGCTTTCCTAGACTGCGAACAGCACTGATTTAGGCTGCTCGTCGAGCAACTTGGCGAGCTCGTCAATGGGGCCGTACTCCATGACGCCAGCTTGGCAGTGGTGTACGCAGGTGGGTAGGCGTCCCTCGCTCACGCGCTCTGCGCAGAGGTCGCACAGATGGGACGGGTAGGGGATATAGGTGTACTCCCATTTGCCGTTGACGTCCAGCCTCGGGCCGTCCTTCAGGACATGCATACCGAACTGGCCCTTCGGAAGCTTGTGCTCCTTCTTGCAGGCCACCTCACAGCTGTGGCAGCCGGTGCAGAACTCGTAGTTGATGAAAAGTCCGTTCTTCATCTCGTCTTCCCCCTCTTCCTTAGGCCTTCGTCCCGAACACAAGGTCGCTCGGGGTGACCTGGCTGTTCTCGGGCGTGCACTTGTAGATCTTGCAGAGCAGGCAGCGGTACGGCGCACCGTAGCCGGTTTCGCCGACGACGCCCTGGGTCGTCAGGTTGTTGATGTTCACGTCGAACACACCCTGCAGCACCGGGACCGCCGCTTCCTTCTCGGGGAACGACCAGCCATGGTCGGCGCACACAACGCCTTCCTTGATGATGGGGGTCACACGTGCCACCTCGCGGCAGCGGCCGCGCTGGTTCTCGATCCACACCCAGTCGCCGTCCTCGATGCCGAGTTTTTCGGCGTCGGCAGGATGGATTTCGACTTCGGGCTGATCGCGGAACTCGCGCATGGTCGGCATGTTGCGATGCTCAGAGTGGAAGAACTCCCAGTGGCGCTTGCCAGTGGTGAGCACGAGCGGGTACTCCTCGAACAGGTCGGGGCGGGTGACGGGGCTCTCGGGCGGCTCCTCGAAGAACGGCAGGTCATGGTAGCCCATGGCTTCGAGCAGCGTCGAGCGCAGCTCGAGTTTGCCGGTCATGGTGTTGAAGCCGGGCTGTCCGTCGGGGCGCAGCTTGCCGGTCTCGTAACGGCGGTAGCCCTTGAAATCGTAGGCGTACATCTGGTCTTTCAGCTGCGTCCAGTTCATGGGTGCGTTGTCCTTCTCGAGGACCCAGTTGAGCAGCGATTCCACATCGTGCCACGGCACACCGTCGGGATTCAGGCGCAGGGACAGGTCGACGATGATCTCCTCGTCGGACTTGCACTCCTCGTACTGCGTAATCTTGGTGATGGCACGGCTCGGCGTCCACCATTCGCGGTAGCTGTCGCGCTCGCAGCTCATGGCGATGGGCAGCACCAGGTCGGCCATGGCCGTGCAGGTCGGGGTCATCCACAGGTCTGCGACGACGATGAACGGTACCTTCATCATGGCTTTGTAGACGCGCGGTGCCTCGGCGGCCATGTTGACGATGGGGTTCGTGCCGGCAAGGTACATCACCTGAATCTCGTAGGGCTCACCAGCTTCGATTTGCAGCAGCAGCTCGTCGCCGACAAGGCATGCGGCTGCGCCGAACTTGTGCAGAGGGTATTTCTCCACGCCGATGCGCTTTTTCTTCAGCTCGTCGTCGATGAAGTAGTCGTAGCCGCAGCCATACAGGGCGTCCACGCCGAAGGGGCCGGTGGCGAGGTAGTTACCGCCGGGCACGTCAACGTTGCCGGTGATGGCCTGCATGACCATGAAAGCGTGCGCCTGGCCGACGCCGTTGGGCGTCATGTCGGTGGACAGGCCCCAGTGGAACGCTGCGGGTTTGGCGGTGGCGTACATACGGGCCGCGCCGACGATTTCCTCGGCAGTGACGCCTGCGATCTCGGCGGCCCATTCCGGAGTCGCATCCTTCATGGCCTCGACGAGGTCTTCGTAGCCGAAGCACCATTTGTCGATGAACTCGTGGTCGACCAGGTCTTCCTCGATCATGACGTGCAGCATGGCCATGGCCACGGCAGCGTCGGTACCGGGGCGCACCTGGATGTGGTACTCAGAGTGAGCGGCCATCCACGTGATGCGCGGGTCTACCGTGATAAGCTTCGTGCCGCCCTGGCGCATGCAATCGATGATCCAGTGGCCAAGGAAGCCGTCGGCGTTGGTCATGATGGCGTTGCAACCCCATTGCAGAATGACCTCGGGGTACTCGTATTCAGGGGAATCGTAGCGGCGTGCGTCGTACTGGCCGCAGTCCACGACGCTCGGGCCTCCGAGCACGCCGACGGATGCCGAGCAACGCGGCAGGTAGCACGAGTCGCCAGAGAGGAAGCCGCAGCCATAGTTGGGGCTCTTGAACGCAGAGTACTCGAGTAGCGGCACCTGCCATACGACGTTGCGGCCTGTGCCTTCAAGGGCGACGATCGCTTCGGGGCCTTGCGTCTCCCAGGCCTTGCGTACGTGCTCCTCGATCATGTCGTACGCTTCGTCCCAGCTGATCTGCTCCCACTTGTTCTCGCCACGCTCGCCGGCACGCTTCAGCGGGTGGCCCAGGCGGGTTGGGTTATTCACGGCCTCGTCGACCATGTTCAAACAGCGCATGCAGAGGCGCCCACGGCTGAACTCGTCGTTCGGGTCCCCCTCGATATGGTCGAGCTTGCCGTCCTTCACGTAGAAAAGGCATCCGCAGCCCTCGTGGCAGCCGGGGCCGGTCCACTGCATGTTGCGGTAGACGTCGAACTCGCCTTCTTTCCAATGCTTTTCCTTGCGGTAGATCTCCTGGTTGTATACAGGCATGAAATCCCCCTTCGATTTCCCGTCTTGATTTGCGATGGCCATTCGCGTTGCGAATACCTTACGCGCGCGGTTCACTCCGAAGTTGGTGCAGAGAAACTAAATCAATGCGATTTGATGTGCGGTATGCACAATGGTTCTCTTGAACGCGTCTCTACTTATTCATTTTGCCGATGAGCTTTCGGTAGATGCGCTCGCGGATCCACGGCTCGGTCGATAGGCGAATTGCGTCTTCGACAGGTACCCACCGGACGCCGCTGTTCTCGTCGGGTTTGATGCGGATGGGCTCGTTCGGGTCGGCGACGGCCAGGTACGTCACGTTGAGGTGCAGATGCGAGCTCACGTATGCACCGCGCTTCTCGTGCCCGTCGACGGTGAGGACTTCGAGCGAGTAGATATCTCCTGGGCCGCATGCCACGATGCGCGCATGTTCGACCCCCGTCTCCTCCTGCAGCTCGCGCAGCGCAACCGCTTCGAGATCGGTTTCTCCGTCGGCGTGACCGCCTATCCAGCTCCACGAATCGTAAATGTTGTGGTAGACGAGCAGCGTCTGGGGCATGCTTGGATCGACTACCCAAATCGAGCAAGCCATATGCGCCTGCGCGGTCCGCTCGAAGCAGAGGGGGTCGGTGTCGAGCGCATGCAGGATCACCTGCTTGTCCGCCTCTTCCTGTTCGTTGAAGGGGGCGAATGCGGCAATGGCGCGGCGCAGGGACGACCTGTCGCAAGCGCCTATCATGCCTGCTTCGTCTTGCCCTTCGGTTCGATCCATCGATTCTCCCCCTGTCTTGCCTTGGCCGATCGAGGCCTCTTGACCGCTTCCATTCTATCCGAAGCCGTTCAGCTTATTTTCAGCTAATCTTCGTATCGTCTTTTCCATGGGAACGGTCGTTTAACCGTGGGAGAAGAGAGGAATACGAGCTATGAAAGCAGGAAAGAAGGTTCGCGTCGTACTTGACGTAGCGATGACCATCATGTTGGTGCTCGAGATGTTCATCCAGTTTACGGGCGTATTTTTGCACGAGATCATAGGATTTGCGTTTTTCGCGACGATAATCGCGCACATGCTGCTGTCGGTTTCTTGGGTTAAAAGCACTGCACGCGTGGCGAAGAAGGGAAAGATGAGCGGCCGCCGTCTGGCGCTTGCCGTGGTGGGTAGCTTGTTGGCGTTGGCGGTCTTGCTATTGGCGGTGAGCTCGATTGCCATCAGCAACCTGGTTGCTTCGACGGGTTTCGTCTGGCCGATAGGGTCATATGCGCTGTGGGCGACGGTTCACTCTGCGTCGGCGTATGCGCTTTGCGCGCTCGTGGTTGTCCACCTTGCCATGCATTGGGCGTTTCTGGCCTCGGCGTTCAGAGTGCCCTACAATCCGTCCAGGCGCCGTGCCATAGGCGCGGGCGTTCACGCCGCCGCCGCCCTTGGTGCCATCGCCCTCGGCGTCACGGCCGTTTCGCAAGCCAACCCGTCCTTGGCAAGCGCCCTGTCCGGAGCCGCAGCCTCGACCGATGGCCAGCAGGAACCCGCTCGGACAAGTGATCGCGATTTCTCGTCTGTCTCTGACAAGGCGCCTGCGGCGGACGCGTCGGCTTCGGGCGAGCCTCAGCCCTCGAAGCCGTCGAAGTCCGACCGGAGCGGGAAGTCGGCTGAAGCTGAGGCTGTCGAGCCGACAGCGACCGCCGAGCCTCACGAGCCGACAGCGACCGTCGGGCGTGACGGGC
>ODAI013750933.1_pt1 | contig 11667 bp, 14 predicted proteins | sample 1539321 | NCBI WGS metagenome assembly ODAI01 (sample SAMN02144231, study PRJEB22623) | gut metagenome | biome: sheep rumen | host: Ovis aries | place: New Zealand
TCAGCCACCGAGATTTCATCCACGCGGCTGTGCTGCGTCCTGCGCATCTTCATGCCCGCGGGAACCTCCGCCTGGGAAACGCTGTCAAACTTCGGGAGATTAACTCTCTCCTCTTTCAGCTTCGTCGCCAGCATCCCGCAGCCGATATCCACGCCGACAAGGTTCGGGATAACCTTGTCCGTTATCGTCATCGTCGTGCCGATCACGCACCCCGCGCCGGCATGACAGTCCGGCATTATCCGGACCTTCGCGCCCTCTACGGACGGCTGATTCATCAGGTTCCTCACCTGAGCTATCGTCACATCGTCCGCCGTATCTGTAAACAGCTTTGCTGTATTATATGTTCCTTTTACTTCGATCATTTTCTTGCTGCGCTCATATTGTTGAGAGCATATTCAGTTGCTGCGCCGGTTGCTCTTTCTATTAACAGCCAAAGTTTTTCCTTTGGTTTTTCTTGTGTTTAACGCATGTTCTCCATAGCTTCTCACCGCGATAATCTACAAGAAATTCCGGGAACGCACTAAGGACATAAACTCCCTTTCTCGCAGTTTCTGCTTTTTCCAGAGCATATATCTCATACGGATTCACAAGCTCAGAATACTGCCTATATTCCAAGGTAACAGCAGTTCCAAAGAGGCAGGATATCTTCATGGCATACACATCGATAATATCCCTCAAGACTTCAATAATATCCGTCTCGAATTCATCCGCTTTTAGTTTTTTCCACAGCATATAGATATTTTCACCTGCCGGTAGTGTTATGATCTTGATATTGTTACGATCAAAGAATAAATTCGAGATGTTTTCAATAATCTGCGGCTCCCTGACCGCTCCTTCGACTATAAACACGTTATAGTCTTTATTTGCCATTAAATGCACCTGCCTTATGCATTTTTTGAAGATTATGTGCCTCCCTCAATTCCTTCTCAGTCAGTTCAGAAAGTGCTCTGATGTCGTTATCTTTCAACAGAAAGTAGCAGTCCGGCCTGAGAAGATCATTACTCATAAGATCTGTGTTGTGCGTAGTTGTAAATATCTGCACGCCCCTTATTTCATTCACCTTTTTCTGTACTGATTCAGATAATTCAAAATGATAGAAAGCATCAAACTCATCTATAAAGACGAACGAAGCTTTCTTCATTCGAATATACCAATAATAGAACAGCGCCAAAGACTTCGTTCCTGTAGATGCAATTTTAAAAAAGTCTGCATCCTTGTTATCAAAGTGACAATAAATTACCTTTCGCCCATCAACCTCACACTCATACAGATCGTAATCCAGGTTATTTTCCTTCAGGAACTCCTGGAACTCCCGGACCTTGCCTGCATTAACAATTCCCTCAGTAATGCCTTCGCTTCCATTCATGAATCCCTCGTATCCTCTGTTGTCCAGGGAATAGAACATAAGCATTCGATCCACAAAATCCATGAACTTCTTGAACACACTATTTCTCTCATCATCTATAAGAATTGAATTGCTGTTAACATATTTCACTCTGGAGATCGGACTTCCATTTTTGATCGATGAGTTCAGCGTATTTGAACCCTCCAACAGCGTAAAGCCGTCATTTGCTATGAAATCATAGTAGATTAACTCTTTACCATCTATTGAAAGACTCTCCTCTTTTAGCGCCTCAACATCGAACTTAGAATATCTGTAAATCAATTCATGATCGTCAAACACGAAGGTATATTCGAACTCAGCAAATGGCTTTCGACCACTCATATTAAGATAAAAATCATAGCAATGCAGAAGTTTCTGTTTCTCTGTTAAATGTGTGATTATATCCAGGATAGCAAGCCCCAAATTCGTCTTCCCGCAACCATTGATGCCATAAATGATACCTTTAGTAATGCAGTCCCCCTCAATAACCTCAGAATGAAAACCGTAATTACTGGGGGATCCGATATCCAAAGTGATCCTGTCCTTAAAACCTTTAAAGTTTTCTACACTGAATCTCTTTAACATAAAAATCACTCCCCTTTTCGTTTTCTTAAGTATAGCTATCTCCGTAAAATAAATCAACTTGTGCCGTATTTTTTTTACGGTATTGTTTGAGCAAAAGCAGCGAGACATTAACAGTGTCGCAGCTATTACTCTCTTTTAGCTCAGTAAAGCCCTGCACTGCCGTATGGAAGGTAAGCTGATCCAATGCTGTACCTCCTCATAACCGCATATATCAGTATTATTACTGACCTTGTCATCAATTACAAGCATACTGCCTACTTGCAGTTGACTATATATCGCTACAGCGATATAGTATTGACAGGAGGTGCTCTATGCTTATTTACCATGGCTCAGATCACATTATTGAAGCACCGGTATATAACGGCAGTAAGCGCACGAATGACTATGGCAATGGATTCTATACCACCGAGAGTATAGATCTTGCAAAGGAGTGGGCCTGCTCAGATAATCGTGACGGATTTGCAAACTGCTACGAAGCCGACATGGACGGCTTAACTGTACTCAATCTGAATGCACCGGAATTCAATATTCTCAATTGTGTTACGATCCTGACAAAATACAGAACCTACTGGCAGAGTGGCAGTGTGGCATCAGAGGCAAAAGACTATCTTCAAAGGCATTTCTTCATTGATCCCACACCTTATGATGTAATCATTGGTTACCGTGCCGATGATTCTTATTTTTCGTTTGCCCAGGATTTCGTTTCCGGCGCCATCCCGTTGTCAAAGCTTTCTGATGCAATGCATCTCGGCCGCCTGGGTGAACAAATCGTTTTTAAGAGCAGGGAGTCGTTCTCACACATCCGCTTTACGGGCGCAGAGCCGGCCGATACTAATATTTGGTATGAAAGAAAAGTCTCCAGAGACCGGGATGCGCGCAGGGCCTATCGAAAAACGAAAGCTGCATCAAGTATGGTAAACGAACTGTTTATGATCGATATCATGAGGGAGGGAATCACAAATGGAGATCCGCGCTTACGATGAAGCCTACCTTGCCGGCGCTCAGACTATTCTGGGTCATGCTGTAGATTTTGCCGTTATGACGTTAAATCTTGATCCCGAAGAATTTGCAGATGCCTTTGTCGTCTCAGATGTATCAAGACAATTCGCTGACGGAAACCCGCGTTATATCGCAGGTATGAACGGCTGTGAGCTGGCACGGCAAGTATTATCAGAAACAAAAACGCCGTTTTCTGACGCTGAAGACATCATGTATATCGACAAATCCCCCGAATACTGGGCAGGATGGGCACTGGCATATTACCAGTGGTATTCCTGCCGTCCATTCACAGAAATCCTAACCGCAGTACCGCTTTCCCGCATTATTGAAATGTACCCGGCATATCACGAAATGGATATCCGCCAGTTCGCTGACCATATGGACGAAATAATGAGGGAGGCGTATCCTGTGACCAGACTGAAAGCTCACCGTGTAAACAACGGCCTGTCACAATCCGAACTTGCCGCTGATTCCGGAGTGGCTTTACGCCAAATACAATTGTTTGAGCAAAAACAGCGAGACATTAACAGCGCCGCAGCTATTACCCTCTTTCAGCTCAGCAAAGCCCTGCACTGCCGTATGGAAGACTTGATTGAGCCTGAACTATAGCATCAGATACTGTGACAACATGAACTTGTCAGATCTTTGTTCCTGCTTCGTATCCTTCTCTCATCGCAGTGACGGCATTCCCCGCCTTGACAGCGCAGCCGATCACATGGACTTCACTGCAGATACTGCGGGCCGCCTCTTCCAGCGGATTGACAAGACACGTCACATCACCGCCGGTGGTAATGCCGTCCGCAGCGGTTTGATAATACCGCAGCGCTCATAATAGCGGATCATTTCTTTGGAAACATTGAACAGCTCCGCGATTTCGCCGATCCTGTATTTTTTCATAACAAACCTGCCTGAATCTACTTCAGTAAATCTGCAATGTATAGTTCATCCTTTTTGTGAGAGCCCTTAATCTGCTTATATTCCCGGATTGCGTGAACCAGCTTTTCATAGTTTTCCCCATAATAATCCCGGTAAAACTGTGTGCTGTTGTCATATCGAACGCGATTAAACCTTATATTCTTCTTCGCGAATGCTTTAGGACTGACTTTGGATTTAACCTTATCAAATTCCTGAACAAGACCTTCAGAAATGATCAGCAGCATTTCTAATTCCGGCAGGGTGCAGTATTTCTCCACATGGGATATTTTTCCTCTGTAATCCGCAGGGATCGTTTTCCAGAAGGATCCTCATAATCTCTAATTCATTTGGTCCTTCACACATAATTAAACGCTTCATTTCATCAGAACTTTCTTCAGTGTCATAAGGTCATCATAATTCACCGCTGTCCGGAAGGCATTGCTGTAATACTGCCTGCTCTTGAGCAACACTGGACGAATATGATAGACCTCGTACATATTGGAAAGATGAATATGACTGTTTGCATTGCAGACCCAGATATTATCCTGTCGACCCATCTGATCAAGAACCTCGCAGTAATGCGTAGTAAAAATCAGAGTCGCATTATTTCGATTGACGCTCTTATCCTTATACAGACTGATCATATTTTCTACAAGCGTTTTGTGGAAATGGTTCTCCACCTCATCGATCAACAGATCAAATCCTTCCTTTAATGACGCGACCATCAGTGTATAAAGCAGGATGCCTTTGGTTGTACCGCTGGAGAGATAATAGATCAGCTGTATATCTGACATAACCTGCTCACTCGCCCCATTATTCTCTGTCACAATGCGGTAGTTGTGGTCGTCGAGTCTCGTCAGCTCCCTGATATTCTCATCAAATATACGGATAATTTTAGAGAATACATCCATGCTGATTTCGTAGTTCTTCAAGGCACGGAAAAGAAGCTGGTAAGCTTCTGCTCCACCGCTGTAGCTGTCAAAATAGACCGCTCTCGTCTGTTTTTTCTTGAGTATGAAGAAGATGTTGGAGATATCTTCCGGAAGATCGCCGAGATCTACCAGCTCTTCATAGCCTTCATCGTCAAAAATCTCACCGCTATTGGTTTTGAAATATTGTTTTCGATAGATGTGCTCATTACTGAATACTGCCTGATTCCGAATCGTTTTACCGGATGAAAGCTCTGTAGTGTAGCGGTATACGAATCCTTCATGGTAGAAAGTGATCTCCAGCATCACTCCATCATAGTTGTAATGCTTCCCCTCAAGACGAAAATCCCCCAAAATAGAATAAGCGCAGTCGAGCAGTTCAATAGCAGTTGTCTTGCCGGAGGCATTTTTGCCAATGAAGGCCCCTGTATTAAATGTGTACAGCTCAGGTGCGATTTCCTGAAGTTCGTATTCTTTATCTTCAGTTGATTTTCGAGCCTTTGGTGTCAGATCTATTGTGAAATCATCACAGCAGTTTTTAAAGTGGTCAGCCTTTACACTGAGCAGTTTCATTGCATAATCTCCTTTTCTATGCTCATTATAATAGCACAGAAAACTATTATAATCATTATTTTTGTTTTAACATCATTTATCAGAGCTGTGTGTGACGATCGCTGAGGTTTTAAACCTGTTCCTTGCAAATTCATCCGCCGCCCTGAACCCGGATCATAACCGACAATCCGCCTTTGAACTCCACCTTCACTTTACCAGTATACACCGTCATCTGCCCCATATAGCGCTGCAGCATCGTATCAGAGGCAAGTGCGCAGATGGATTCTCTTAGCTGAGCAGCTGGATCATCGGAAGTATCATCTTTTGAATCTACTGTCGAATCTACTGTCATCTCACTGCTCAGGCAGCCGGAAGCATCACTCATGTCGAGACCGGCATCCGCATGCGCAGCGATCTCTTCCCAGTTTTTTAAAGAAATCAGTGAAAACACCTCTGTCCGGTCTGTCAGCTGATAGAATTCCTCCGCTGTCCGACATGCCGCTCCGGTATCAACACATTTGCTGTCCGTCCGGTCTTCCAAAGCCCCGGTCCCGGCGCTAATGTTCTCTTTTGCCTTCATGCCGCCGATGCAGTCCGCTACATTCAGCAGATTCCTAAGATGCAGCCTTTTTCTCTCCTCTTCTGCAATCTCCGTATTCAGCAGGATCTTTTCCAGATATATTTCTTTTTCGCAGCTTATTCCCTCATACTGCTGAAGCCTTCGCCTGATGTCTCTGTGTTCTTTTGTTTCGCTCTCTTCTGATAAACGAATAAGCTCATGAATCTCATCCCTGTGCGCCGGAAGCTTTGCAAGTGCCAGCAGAAACGCCTCCCGCAGGATATTCTCGCTCATCCAGGGGCACTCGCACACCTGCCTGTTTTCTTTCGAGTAGGTTTTCTTATTCAATGCTCTCCGTTTGCAGCGCCACTGGGCAGTGCCATCCGGAAAAACTACTTTCCTTAACGTTCTGCCGCAGATTCCGCAGATGAGCCTTCCCCTGAACGGGTCGCGGCAGCTCTTCTCCTGATTTTTCGTACATCTTTGTGCGGCGCGCCGCATCCTTTCGCCCTGCGCCAGAAAAAACACCTTTTCCGGTATCTCCGGCTCATGATGATTCTGAAGATAATACTGCGGGAGCTGGCCTTTATTCTGCGCCACCTTGTGCATCAGCGTATCTTCGGTATATGTCTTCTGGAAAAGAAGATCCCCCATATACATCTGATTCTGCAGCATATAGGCAATCGTCGATCCGAACCACTTTTCTCCTCCCTTGGGTGAAGGTATCTTATCGCTTGTAAGATGCTCAGAAATCCTGTTCTCCGAGAAGCCCTCAAGATATTCGCGATAGATTCTCCTGACAAGAACAGCTTCCTCCGGAACAATATACATGTCGATGCTGCCGTTCGTGTTGCTGTAACCGATCGATACCCGGCAGTTGATTCTGCCCTCTCCCCGCTCCATCCTGCCCCGGAGCGCGACGAGGACATTTTTGGAAATAGATATTGATTCCGCCTGGGCAAAGCTCGCCCAGAAGGTCAGGAACAGTTCGTTTGCGACATCTCTCGTGTCCAGATTCTCTTTCTCAAAGATTACGTTAACATGCAGCTCCCGGAGTTTTCGCACCGCCAGCAGCATGTCCACGGTATTGCGTGCAAAACGGCTGACAGACTTTGTAACAATCAGGTCAATCTCTCCGTTCTCGCAATCCCTCAGCATCTGAAGAAACTCTTTTCTGCGCGCTGTACTCGTCCCGGAAATACCCTCGTCAGCATAGATCCTGACAAATCTCCACTCCGGATGCTGCTGCAGCAGATCCATAAAATGCTTTTTCTGTGCTTCATAGGAGGATTCCTGATCGTCTGTCGATACCCGGCAGTAGGACGCAACACGCACCGTACCATCACCTCTGCCAGTCATCGCAAACCGTCCGTTTAATTCAGCTTCCCACTTATGTACTGCCATGTAGTCTGTCTCCTCTCTTATATGCTTAATCTGAGCCATGCCGACAGGTTCGTGACCGCTTCGCGTTCACGAACTGTCGCGGCGTTCGCCGTATGCTCTCAGTCTGTCAGCCGGCCATTCGTGAGTAAGCTCCCGACGTCCGTCTTCCATCCTGCTCGCACATGGCTCATTGCTTCGCACAAAAAAAGCACCGGCCAAGTTACGGTCGATGCTGACAAATCGAATTCTTTATCTGCACTATCGGGTTCATCTCCTTTTTGAAATATGCTATCTTTAAGTTTTACTGGGTTACATACTTAAATTTCAACAAAGTGGCACGAAAGGCTTTTTTTAGGCATAATCTGCGCCGTTTTGGCATCCACGCCGCTTCGTGTCATTGTACCCGTCAATCCGTGGACATGCAATGTCGGCGACAATCAGTCAGAAATCGGCGGCTATATCACATCATCTCTGCCTGCCTCACAATTCTTTAATATGTTGACAATCTTGACACATACTACATGAAATTCTAGAATGACAATTGAACAGAGGCACACTGCGGCAATCGGTTGGCCCCGTTTTCAAGTCATCAGTATTATAGGTTTAACCTATGCAACCGTCACTTGGCCGAGTGGCGGTTGTTCTTTTCTTCTTTATGGTTAGCACGAATGTATAACCAAACGCGTGCCAAGTCAGAGTAATAGGCATAAGCTCTCACCTCCCTTCGGAAGCAAAGCATAGGGTCAGGTACTATAAACATTTTATAGTGCCTGACCCTGTATCATGTGAATTATTCTATATCAGTCGTCGTAGTGGCCCTTGCAGACTGCGATGATCGCCATATCTCCTTCCACTTTATAAACGACCCGATTATCTCCATCAATTCTCCGGCTCCACCACCCGCTGCTGTTTCCCCTCAGCGGTTCAGGCTTTCCAATTCCATCAAACGGATTTCTTTGTATGTCTTTGATCAGAGCATTAATTCTTTTTAGTATCTTCTTATCCATTATCTGCCATGAGAGGTAATCCTCCCATGCACGCTCATCCCACAAGATCCTCATAGGCTCAGTCCTCGATCAGTTCATGCTCCGCAAGCACAGCCGTGCCGGAATCAATATCCGACATCACCTTTCTCAGATAAGCCATATTGGATTCTGAATAGAACGGATCGACGGAAACCTCAAACGGAATTCTTCTCTCTCGTCTCATTTTTTTTGCAAAAATTGTAAAAGCGGTAGACATGCTCATACCGAGATCCTTGCAGACCTCTTCCATGCCTTTCTTATCCTCTTCATCCAAACGGAAATTTACCAAAACCTGTGCCATATCAACACGCCTCCTTGTCTGCCCTAAGAATACTACTGACAGGTCAAGTTGTAAAGCGTTATTCTTTATTTTATCTTTACCGCCTGTAATTTGGCTAGGAACGCGTGCTCATCGCGGGCGTGCTCCTCACGTGGTTTCTCTGTTGTGTATCATGCGTTTTTTAGTTTTGCTGCGTTTAGTTTAGCGCCCCGAGCGAACGCCGATGCATTTGCCGACGGACACTCGGCGGAGTAAAACGCAATAAATCACCTGCAACCGTGTCTATCCGCGCCGTCATCCTTTGAGATGCCATTTTGGCATCTCAAAGATGATGGCCTTAGCCATTGCCATGGTAATGGTACTTGGTGCTATGGTTATGCCGGTAATGGCAGAAGAAGCGTATGATGAGACCGTATCCGTAACAGGATTACAAGAAGGTGATGTAGCTCATTTCTACAAAGTTGTTGAATGGGTTGGTAGCGCCGAAGGCAATTACAAAGGTTGGAAGGCAGTATCTCCTTTTGTATTCACACCAGATCTCGGAACTGTGCTGGAAGGAAAAGCAGCTGTAGCAGCTGATCCGGAAAATGGTATCGAGGCACAGGATGCTATTCCTGCAGGTATTTCTGCCACACTGGCTAATGCACTTGCTGATGCCGCAACAGGTGATGGTTTTGAAGTGCCAGTTACTGGTACTGCTGCAGAACTCAATGTTGTAGGAACTGGTAAAGGCGCTGGTATCTACATGGTACTTATTGAGCCGGCAGACCCGAACGTGGCTTACAATCCTGTATTCGTATCCTCTGATTATGATAAGACAACTGATCCCAACACCAATACGTGGGCGATTAGTGAAGTTGCTTCTTATATCACAGATGATGCAGCTGCAAAGAAGAGCACCACAACTCTTGACAAGACAGCCAGCACTGAAGAGAGTGCTCCTGATGATGTAAAATGGATTACAACAGCCATTGGTGATACCGTACACTTCACAATTACAACCACTATTCCTGGATTTGGTAATGCGTTCATCAATCCGATGTTCAAATTAACTGATAGTCTGACAGACCTTGAGCTGGTAGCTGGTACTGTAGAGATTAAATCTCCTGCTGCTGCAGCTGCTAGTGGTGCTGCTACTATTACTGAGGCAAGTGATAGGAAGAGCTATACTGTTAATTTTGCAACCAATTATCTTAAGACTGTAACAGCTCCGACAGAAGTTACTATTGAATATGATGCGATTGTTACTTCGACTGCTCCTCTTAATGTAAATGCTGAGAAGAACGAAGTTTGGACTGAATTCTCTCATAACATTACCGACGAAAACGATCATTCCTTCAAGAAGGATACTACACAGCATTACACCTTTACCATCGGTGCTGAGGCAATTGCTGGTGGCGAAGAAGCTGAAGGTAAGAAGGGATCTGAAATCGTTAAGGTCAGCCGTGATTCTAACGGAGATCCTGTCCTTGAGAGAACTGAAACGAGTACCATTACCGCCACCAATTCTTGGGAAAGCCCGCAGGCAGATGCACACTTCAAGCTTTATAGAGATGAAGCTTGCACTAAAGAATATATCCCGAAAACAACTACTGGTGCTGAAGGAACAGCTCTTGACATCACTTCAGGTGAAGATGGTCGTATGACAATCGCTGGCCTTGATGCTGGTGAGTACTGGCTGAAAGAAGTTTCCTGCCCGGCTGGATACGTAATGGACACTCATGTAGCTCATATTGTAATTAGCACTACTGAGTCCTCCAAAAATGTAACTGAGTACACCACTGATGGCGTGACTTGGATTTCAGCGGCAGAATACAATGAGCTTGAAGCAGAGCAGAAAGCAAATTACAAGTCCTACACTTATGCAACTAATACACTGGATTCCTACACTATTACTATCGATGGTGAAGTAGCTGCGGATTATAAGTTTGTAAACCAGGGTAGTGATGCAGTGATTAAGTGGACTGAGACTCCGCCTGTTGAACTTCCTCATCAGTTCGTTAACAACGAAGGTGTTCAGCTTCCGAGCACTGGTGGCGTTGGCACAACAATCTTCTACGTAATCGGTGCAATCCTTGTTCTTGGCGCTGGCATTCTGCTGGTAACTCGCCGTAGAATGAACGCTAACTAATCTGTACGGCAGAGAAGAATAGCGGAATAAGATTTAAGCACACGGAGGCTGGTCACCGAAAGGTGGCCAGCTTCTTTTTGGACACGGAGCTTTAGTGCACTACTGTATGAAAGAGAGTGTGGTAGTTTTTCTGTAAATACGGAATAAGGAATTCCTTCAGGGTCTCCTGTGATATACACTTAATCACAGGAGGCCTTTACTATGCCAAGAAGCGAAAAGAAACGGCGAATTATCGGTCATGTACGAAGACCGATTAGCCGATTAAGAATACCTGCGAACAAAATGAAAGGGCGGGATAATCCCCCGCCCGTAATTAACATGCCACAAATCATGTCGTATATATTAAGCAGCCGCCTGACAGCCTGAGAGCTGCACTTCACTGGTCTGTCTGGCATAAATCTTATCACAGGAAATCCTATTTACAGAAATTTTTGCATACACTCGTTTCAATGATTCCGTTAGCTTTCTACAACCGGAAACTCGGCTGCCACAGTAAATGGTTCAGCTGGCTGTACAGCATTTTCTATCCGCTGCAGTTTGCGATACTGTTATTCGCACGGTATTTCATACGGGGATTTTGAAGTTAGTTCAATAAAGTACCTTCCGCTTTCGTATCTTCGGTGAATAACACTCCACCTACTCAGCAATCTCTGCAAATACAGCACACAGTTCGTGTCCGTATTTCTCAAAAGAATACACCTTCTCAAAATCATCCAACTCGCTTTTATCGGTCATCATCCATGTATTGTACAGAACGTAATCTGCCTCATCAGCCTCAGAAACCACTTTCAGATTACCAATTTGAATAATATTAAACTGACCACTTGCTGCATATCCCTGTGGAGCGATTGATGCTTTACTGTCGAATTGCCCTGCAAATTTGGACTTGTAATGTAGTACCGCAACGTTCCAGTAATTTCCTTCA
>ODAI013153235.1_pt1 | contig 11666 bp, 8 predicted proteins | sample 1539321 | NCBI WGS metagenome assembly ODAI01 (sample SAMN02144231, study PRJEB22623) | gut metagenome | biome: sheep rumen | host: Ovis aries | place: New Zealand
CTGATGTCTGTCTGATACACTAGGTTCCGGGCAAAGTGAGCTTCAGACACATTCCTCCGCCGGCGGCGCTATGCTCGCGCTTTCCTCGTCGCCGGCCCGAATGATTCGCGCTGCATTCCCCTGTGCTTTAGGGAACACGAATGCCCTCGTTCATATATTGACCTACTTAATTTCTGCCGGCAGATTATGTATACCTGCGGCTGGCTTTACATATGATATCAGAGGCACCTGCCATACATGCTGCGGCCGCCGGCGACGTATAGGCGGCGCAGCGCCTCCGAGGAGACAGCGTGTGAGCGCGCATGCTCTGTACGCGGGCATAGATACGGCAACCGGCCGGTCTGTTTTTGGCGATGCCTGTGGTTCGTGTTATAATTATGGATTATGAATAGCAGAGTTTACGTGTGTCACACGTTTTATCATGTATATGTGTCCTGTCTTAAGGAACTTGTCAGGAGGCAGGACGGCGATACTTCGAAAGCCGCGCTGGTCCTCTCAAAGATGTCCAATGATTTCGGAAATCTGAAGGAGAGGGCTGAAAGGTGCGGCCTTTTTTCTGAGGTGATCGAATTCGACGAGAAGAATTATACCTTCTTCCCGGAGCTGGTCGAGCTGAAAAAGGACAGGGGCGGGATTGTCCGCAACATGCTGCAGCGCATAAAGTTCTGCAAAAGAAGCGGGGAGCTGCTGGAGCCCTTTGTGCCGGTGGATTTTGCAAAATACAGGGATATCTATGTGTTCTGCGATTCGGATCCCATAGGCTATTATCTTGCCTGGAAAAAGATCCGGTATCATGCGGTGGAGGACGGACTCGACTGTCTGCGCTACCGGGATACGGCCAGGGAGGACAATAAGGGGAGCTTTGCCGTCAAGGCGCTGTTTTCCCGTCTCGGACTGATTTTCATCCAGAACGGCTACAGCAGGTACTGCATTGATATGGAGGTAAACGACAAATCGGTGTTGGACAATGTGCTGCCGAATATGGTCGAGGTCAGCAGGGAAGGGCTTGTAAACCGCCTTACGGACAGTGACAGGGAGCTTCTTGTAAAGCTGTTTATTGAAAATAAGGAAGAGCTGATGCGCGCGCTCGAAGCCGCGAAGGCATCGGGGCTTCCTGCGGTGCTGATCCTGACGGAGCCTCTCTGCGAGAGTCTTGAGACAAGAAGAAAGCTCTTTGAGGACATGATCCGGGAGTATGCGGCGGGGGCATGCGTTGTCATAAAGCCGCACCCGAGGGACAAACTGGATTACAGGGAAGCCTTCCCGGAGCACGTCGTCCTGGATTCTCATTTCCCGATGGAGATCCTCAACCTTGTCGGGGCTCAGTTCGAGAGAGTGGTCACCGTCTATACGGTGCCTTCCTCCATACACTGCGCAGAGGAGAAAATCTATCTCGGAAACGAGTTTATGGACCGGTATGAGGATCCCGCGCTGCACGCGAAGGTAAAAAACGCTGTGCACAGTGTCACGAAGCAGCAGGCGGGCTGAGTAAAAAAACGTGCAGGCCCGCAAAACGGGCGGGCCGGCAGCAGACAGTCAGGCGAATAGTAACAGACAGGATTTGAAATGATAGATTCTCTTAAAAAGATCAACCGGCTGCTCGACAGACAGCAGAAGACGAGGATGGCTTTCCTCGTTCTTGTCATGCTGGCCGGAGCAGTGCTGGAGGCACTCGGCGTCGCCATGATTTTCCCGGTTCTGACAGCGCTTCTGAACCCGCAGGGCATTGCCGAAAACCAGTACCATATGGGAGATCTCTACAACCTTCTCCACATGCAGAGTGTAAAGCAGTTCGCGGTCGTCATGATGATCGGGATTGTTATTATTTTCCTTGTAAAGAACATTTATCTGTATTTCGAACAGGTAGTCCTCCTGAAATTCATCTACACCAATCAGTTCGCAACCAGCAACCGCATGATGATCAATTTCATGAAGCGGCCGTATGAGTATTATCTGAACGCGAATACATCGATCATTCAGAGAAATATCACATCGGACATCAACAATGTGTACGCCCTGATCCTGAACATCCTGCAGCTGACCAGCGAGGGGATTGTATTCGTGATCCTTGTCGCGGTGCTTCTGATTTCCGACCCGGTCATGACGCTCATGGTGGCGGCGCTCCTTGTCGCGGTGCTCCTTGTTATCAAGAAGTTCGTAAAGCCCGTGCTGATCAAGGCGGGTAAGGACAACCAGGACTATTATTCCGGGCTGTTCCGCTGGATCGCGGAATCGGTGGACGCGGTCAAGGAGATCAAGATCGCAAACCGTGAAAACTATTTTATCAATGAGTACGCAAAGTGCGGCGCGGGCTATGTCGGCGCGGTGCAGAAGTACACGCTCCTCTCCTCCACGCCCCGTCTTGCGATCGAGTGGATATTTATCACGAGCATGGTCCTGTATATGCTCTTTACCATGCTGGCCAGCAGCGATATCACCTCCATCGTTCCCGCGATCGGTGTGTTCGCCCTTGCCGCGACGCGCCTTCTGCCGTCCGCCAACAGGATCAACAATTACCTCACGAATATCGCCTATTTCCAGCCATTCCTTAACAATGTCAGCGAGAACCTGCAGGAAGAGATTCACGACGCCAACATTTCGTACAGGGTCGAGGATTACGACCCGGGGCTGAAGGTGGAGAAACTCCCCGTGACAAAGCAGATCGAGCTCAAAGACCTGAGCTACCGCTATCCGAATTCGGAGGTCTACATCTTCAAGGATGCCAATGTCGTCTTTCCCGTGGGCAAATCCATCGGTATTGTCGGAGCCTCCGGCGGCGGCAAAACAACGCTGGTGGACATTATGCTCGGACTCCTGCGGCAGGAGAGCGGCGTGGTGCTCGCGGACGGCGTCGATGTGAGAGAAAACTACCCGGGCTGGCTTAAGAATATCGGCTACATTCCGCAGTCGATTTACATGCTGGATACCAATATAAGGAAGAATGTCGCTTTCGGCGTGCCCGATGAGGATATCGACGATGAGAAGGTCTGGCGTGCGCTGAAGGAGGCGCAGCTTGACGAGCATGTAAGGAGTCTTCCCGAGGGGCTTGATACGATGATCGGACAGCACGGCATCCGTTTCTCGGGCGGCCAGAGGCAGAGAATCGGCATTGCAAGGGCTTTGTTCGAGGATCCGGAGGTGCTGGTGCTCGACGAGGCCACGAGCGCTCTGGATAACGAAACGGAGGCGGCGATCATGGACAGCATCAACCGCCTGCACGGCAAAAAGACGCTGATCATCATCGCGCACCGTCTGGAAACCATTGAAAAGTGCGATATCGTCTATCGCGTGCAGGACCGGGGCGTCGTAAGGGAGAGGTAGAAGTTCAATGAGTACAGGGCATAAACGGAGGGCAAACTTTGAGTTCCTGCGACTCTATGCGATCCTCACGATCATGGTGCTGCACTACCAGAGCTCTGCAGGCGCGCTCGTGCAGGCAGGAGAAAAAGCGGGAGCGATCCAGTATATCGGACAGCTCCTTGAGAGCTTCTGCATTCCGACTCTTGCAACCTTCGTACTGATCACAGGCTATTTTAATAAAGATAAAAAGCTGGAGGCTAAAAAACTCCTCGGCGTTCTTGCGCAGGTCTGGTTCTATTCTGTCGGAGTCCATCTTGTTCTCCGTCTTACAGGCGCCGCCGGGCCGGTCTCCTCTGTGTGGGACCTTGCGATGTATTTCCTGCCTGTCATGTCCGTCCATTACTGGTACGTGACGGCCTTTGTCGTTATGGAAATCCTGGCGCCTGTCATCAACACTGCCGCCGCGCATATGAAAAAGGAAGAGATGCGGACAGTCCTGATCGGCCTGTTTGTCTACATCTCACTGATTAAAAGTGTTGTCCCGATCCATCTTACGGCGGACGGAGAGGGATACGAGTTCGGCTTCTTTATCCTGGTATATCTGATCGCAGTCTATATGCGGCAGTACGGGGAAGATTTTCACATTGACAGCGCAAAGAAGGGCTTTGCCGTCTATGCGCTCTGCTGCGCCGTGATCTACGCGGTTACACTTGCCGCGCACGCCGTCAACTTAAGGACGGGTTCCTTTTCCTATTTTATCTCCGTCCCGATTCATCTGAATTTCGTGTTTACCCTGGCGGCCTCCGTGGCCCTGTTCAGGGCGTTTTCCTACATCAATATCAAAGAGGGCAGGGCTGCGGATATGGCGCGGCTTCTGGGACCTCTTACCTTCGGTGTCTATCTGATCCACTGTCATGTGGATGTGATGCCGAAATGGGTGTCATGGTTCGCCTCCCTGATCGGAGGCCTTCCTGAGAATCCCATCCTGTTTTTCCTCTGGATGGCGGTCGTGATCCTGATCGTGTTTGCAGTCGGGGCCTGCGTCGATCTTTTGAGGAAGCGGCTTTTCAATCTTGCAGCAACTGTTGTAGATGGGAATAAAAAATAATGGGAGGCTTGATATGTTAAAACCGGCACTGATGTTCAAGGACAGGGCAGTCCTGCAAAGAGACAAGAGGATTGCTGTGTGGGGGCTTGCGGATCCCGGGAGCGAGGTCACCGTGAACGTCCAGTCATGCACCGCTTCTGCGAAGGCGGATGCGGACGGAAAATGGCTGGCGTATATCGGGCCGCTTTCTGTATCCGAAAAAGAGGAGCTTGTAATCTCATCGGGAGAGGAGAGCATAACCTGCAGGGATATTATGGTCGGCGACGTGTGGTTTGCAGGCGGGCAGTCCAATATGGAATTCCATATGCGGTATGACGCCGATGTGGCGGCGGAAAAGGAAGTATGCGAGAATCCGATGATCCGCTTTTTTGACTATCCGGAGGTCAGCTTTGCCGGTCAGATCGACATGGCGGATTATGGGAAAAATTACGGCTTCTGGAGAGAGTGCGACGCCGAAAACCTGGAGCGCTTTTCTGCCACGGCCTATTACTGCGTAAAGGAGCTTCAGGCAAAATATCAGATTCCGATGGGAATCCTTGCCTGCAACTGGGGCGGAACGCCGGCAATGGCGTGGATCCCGGAAGAGGTCGCAGCCGAAAACGGCGACAGGCACAGGATAGAGGCGTATCACAAAGGGCTGGAAGCACTGGATCTTGAGGCGTACGATCAGCAGTTTTTGAACAATCCCGGGTCCTTCCGCACGGATCAGCTCGCGGATCCCATCAGCGACCTGATGATGTTCGGCTGCAGCCAGGAAGAGTTTTTAAAGAAGATCGGCGAAATGATGGCGGCTGCGGGAATCGACCCCGCCACCGTCAATATGGAGGATGCCATGCTGCCGATGGGACCGCGGCATGAATGGCGGCCAGCGGGACTCTACGAGTCCATGCTCCTCCCCTGCGTCCCGTACGGGATTAAGGGATTTCTCTGGTATCAGGGGTGCTCGGATTCGGATACGCCTGAGGATGCCGGGGCATATGAGACCGTTTTCCCCGCGCTGATCCGCCACTGGAGAGCGCTGTGGAACGAGGACCTTCCCTTCCTCTTTGTGCAGCTGGCTCCGCTGAATCACTGGATGCAGACGGACGGTGAGTTTTACCCCATTACGCGTGCTGCTCAGCAGCATACGGCGGACACGGTTCCCGGAACTGCGATGGCAGTCATCACCGACGTCGGTATGGAATGGGACATTCATCCGAAGAAAAAGCAGCCGGTAGGCCACAGGCTCTCGCTCCTTGCACAGCACTATGTCTACGGCGATACGGACGTCCTGTGCGAAGCGCCTACACTGACAGCGGTCACGGCGGGAGATGGGGAGGCGGTCCTCACCTTTGATAACGCGGGAGACGGGCTTTATCTTACAGACCAGGTGCCTTACGGGCAGTTCGTCGGGAAGGAGTGCGCGGGAGGCCTGCAGATCTTCCAGGACGGCACAGCTGTCGATCTTTCAGAGGCAAAGGCGGCCGCGGCCGGCGATAAGCTGACGATCACATGCCCCGGCATTCATGAGGGAAAAAAGACAAAAGCAGTGATGGCCGGCACCAAATGGTATCTTGTAAACCTCTATAACAGCGCCGGCATACCGGCAAGACCTGCATCTGCAGGAGAAGAATAAGAATCGAAGCGGCTTTGCCGTAAGATGTGCGCATCGCGCAGGATGGGCGGCAGAGGCTGCCCATCCGATCCGCAGCCAGGGAAAGGAGGGCAGAATGATCCGGCTTCAGAGTAACAGGCTTAAGGTAGAGATTTCAGAGCCGATGGAGGGGAGCAACCGCGGGTTCCGCTTTGACCACGCGGGCTTTGTTTCCGAGGTGGAGCTGGACGGACTTGTCAGGTTCTGCGCCAGTGAGCCCAAGAACCTCAGGCACCCATCGACCCTCGGAAGAGGCCTCTGCAATGAGTACAAATTCGATGTCAGCGGGGAAGTGGGCGTGGGAGAGTGGTTCCCGAAGTTCGGAGTCGGACTCTTCCGGAAATGGCAGGATAAAAACTACCATTTCGACGATACCTATCCGGTGACGCAGCTGTTCCCGATTCATGTCAGCAACAATGAGAGCGAGGCGGTCTTTGTCACGGAGCCGGTTCTGTGCCTCGGATATGCGCTGAAGGCCGTAAAGACCATTAGGGTTGCGGATAACCGCCTTCTTATGGAAATCGAGGCGACCAACGCCGGTGACAGACCGATCCTGCAGATGGCGGAGTACTGCCACAATTTCATCAGCATCGACGGTATGGCGCTCGGCTCCGACTATCAGCTGGATCTCCCCCAGTGCCCGGATTTCGGGGAGGAAAGGCTGTTTAACAGCCTTCAGAGAAAAGGAAGCTTCAGGGGCAGGGGCCGCGGCGTCACGTTCTGCGAATTTACGGCGGTCGATACGGACCTGCCGGTAGACATCGATACGGTGGACAGGTCGGAGCCGTTCACATGGACGCTGCGGCATCTCGGGGCAAGGGCCCAGGTCTTCTGTGAGCATGGATTTGCCCCCGGAGAGGTCAGCATATGGGCGGTTGATCACATGGTCTGTCCGGAGATCTCGAATGTCGTTGATCTTGCTCCGGGAGAGACAAAGAGGTGGTCTTATCAGTGGACCTTTGAGCAGATGTGAGAGGAGGCGCTCCTGTGAAGAAAGACCTGTATATCGGCAGTTATACAAAGGATACGGACCGGGGAATCTACCTGGTGGAAGCCGACACCGAAACGGGAGAGCTTGCCCTTAAGGAGGCCTTCGGCGGCGCGGTAAATCCCTCATGGGTTCTTTTAAGCAAAGATAACAGGACTCTCTACAGCGTGGAAGAGCTGACGCCGGGCGGCAGGGCGGCGTGCTTTGACACCGGGTCCGGGCTCTCTTTCCAAAGCAGGCTTTCTACAGAGGGAGACGATCCCTGCCATCTGAGTTTTGATCCCACAGGGCAATACCTTTTTACCGCGAACTATACCAGCGGATCCCTTGCAGTGTTCCGCCTTGCGAAGGACGGCGCCCTTCTTGAGATGACGGACTTTATCCGCCATGAGGGGCATGGGGCGGATCCTGACAGGCAGGCGTCGGCCCACGTCCACTTCACGAAATTTGTCGGCGGGAAGCTGTTTTGCTGTGACCTCGGAGAGGACACGGTGTACTGCTATGATTTCGATCCCGCGTGCGGGAAGCTGACACAAAACGCACTTACCTTCCGGGTTCCGGACGGCTATGGCCCGAGGCACCTGACTGCGGCGGACTCCCATCCGGATATGATTTATGTCCTTTGCGAGATGGCGGCAAAGCTTCTGGCCTTCCGCCTTACGGACGGCCAATACAGGCTCGTCAAAGAGCTGGATACCATTCCCTCCGGTGTGGACAGGAGCCTTCTCAAAGTCGGATCGAAGGGGTCCTTCGGCGCCGCCATCCGCTTCACAGAGGATGGAAAATATATCCTGACATCCACCCGCGGATACAACAGCATCGCGGCATTTAAGGTATCGGAGGACGGCCTTCCCAGGCTGACGGACATGGCCCCTTCCCTCGGCTGCACGCCCAGAGACTTCAACATGCTGGGGAATTTTGTGATCTGCGCCAATCAGGATGAGAACCTTGTGACGGTCCTTTCATTTGACCCTGAAAGCGGCACCCTGACAGGGACCGGGCAGAGTCTTGAGATACCGAGTCCGACCTGCATCTGCATCAGCGGGTAGATATCCCCTTTGGGAATAAAAAGGGCGGCATTGCGACGGCTTTGAGGCAGCAGGCGCCCTGTATACGGACATTGAAAGAAAGAGAACCTGTCCCGGCAGATGCCGGAGCAGGTTCTCTTTACAAGTATCAGTTAAATCGGTTTATTGTTAAGTCAGTGTGTTCAGCAAGTCAGGCCGGTGATCAGACAAGACCCTGAGCCAGCATTGCGGTTGCAACCTTCTCGAAGCCTGCGATGTTCGCGCCGACAACGAAGTCGCCCTCGTGGCCGTAGCGCTTTGCAGCGTCGGAGACCTTCTCGTAGATGCCGACCATGATATCCTTGAGCTTGCTGTCGACTTCTTCGAAGGTCCAGGAAAGTCTCTCGGAGTTCTGGCTCATCTCAAGTGCGGAAACCGCAACGCCGCCGGCGTTCGCTGCCTTTGCGGGCATGTAGAGAATGCCTGCAGCCTGGTAGGTATCGATCGCGTCGGAATCGGAAGGCATGTTTGCGCCCTCGGCTACGCACCAGCAGCCGTTCGCGATGAGCTTCTTTGCCGCTTCGCCGTTGATCTCATTCTGTGTTGCGCAGGGAAGAGCGATGTCGCATTTTACGCCCCACGGCTTCTCACCTTCATAATAGGTAGCTGTCGGAACCTTCTCCGCATACTCCTTGATTCTGCCGCGGCGGCCGTTCTTGATCTCAAATACGACGTCGAGCTTGATGCCGTCCGGATCATAGACATAGCCGTTGGAGTCAGAGCAGGTAACCGGCTTTGCACCGAGCTGAATCAGCTTCTGGATAGCATACTGGGCAACGTTTCCGGAACCGGAGACGACGACCGTCTTGCCTGCCAGCTCCTTGCCGGCGCCCTTTACCATCTCGTTGGTGATGTAGACAAGACCGTAGCCGGTAGCCTCGGTTCTTGCAAGAGATCCGCCGAAGGTAAGGCCCTTGCCGGTCAGGACGCCTTCATACAGGTTTGTGATTCTCTTGTACTGGCCGTACAGGTAAGCAACCTCGCGTCCGCCTACGCCGATATCGCCTGCGGGGACGTCGACGTCCTTGCCGATGTACTTGAAGAGCTCAGTCATGAAGCTCTGGCAGAAACGCATGACCTCTGCCTCAGACTTGCCGTGAGGGTCAAAATCGGAACCGCCCTTGCCGCCGCCGATCGGAAGACCGGTCAGGGAGTTCTTGAAGATCTGCTCGAAGCCGAGGAACTTCAGGATGCTCTGGTTAACGGAGGGATGGAAACGAAGTCCGCCCTTGTAGGGTCCGATAGCGGAATTGAACTGAATTCTGTAGCCGAGGTTGACATGATTGACACCCTTGTCGTCTGTCCACGGAACGCGGAAAGTGATAATTCTCTCGGGCTCAACGAGTCTCTCCAGAAGAGCGTTCTTTCTGTATACCTCTTCATTCGCGGCTACGATCGGTGCCAGGGAATCCAGTACGCGCTTTGCTGCTTCAAGGAACTCGGGTTCGTAGGGGTGCTTTGTCTGCAGTCCCGCATAAATTTCATCTACATATGACATGATTCCTTCCTCCTGATAAAATGACTGCGAAATTTTTGTATAACTGTATACAAAAATGAATTATAAAGTCTGTACCCCTGCAGTACAAGTATTTTTTTAAAAAAGTTTTTGCAGAGGTACGGACCATGAAGGCGGATCAGAGAAGGTGTACTCCCTTTGCCTCACATTCGCTTACGGTTTCCTCCGGCCACAGCGAGCACTGTACCTCACCGATGTGCGCTTTGCGGAGGAAGAACATACAGATACGCGACTGGCCGATACCTCCGCCGATCGTGTAGGGGAGCTGTTTTTCCAGAATTGCCTTCTGGAACGGAAGATCTGCGCGCTCGGGGCAGCCCGCCTTTTCAAGCTGGGCGGCCAGTGAGGTTTCGTCCACGCGGATACCCATGGAGGAGAGCTCGAGCGCGATGTCCAGGACCGGATAGTATACCAGGATATCGGCGTTGAGCGCCCAGTCGTCATAGTCGGGGGCACGTCCGTCATGCGGCTCTCCGCATGCGAGCTTATCGCCGATCTGCATGAGACAGACAGCTCCTTTTTCCTTAGTAATAATATATTCCCTTTCCTTGGGCGTTTTGTCCGGATACATCTCCTCAAGCTGACTCGTTGTTATAAAGAAGATGTCGTGGGGCAGGATCTCCTCGATGTAGTCATACCGGATGGACATGTACTTTTCCGTCTTGCGAAGTACGCGGTAGACGTTCTTTACGACCTCCTGCAGGGTGTCCAGGGTGCGGTCCTCTTTTGCGATGATCTTTTCCCAGTCCCACTGATCGACAAAGATCGAGTGGATATTGTCGGTGACCTCGTCGCGCCGGATAGCGTTCATATCGGTATAGAGGCCCTCGCCGACAGTGAAGCCGTACTTTTTCATTGCATGGCGCTTCCACTTTGCAAGGGACTGCACGACTTCTGCATTGCGTGCATCCTGTTCCTTGATATCGAAATTAACGGGGCGTTCAACGCCGTTGAGGTTATCGTTCAGGCCGGACGCGGGGTCGACAAAGAGCGGCGCGGACACGCGCAGAAGATTCAGACGCTCGGCGAGCAGATTCTGAAAGAAGTCCTTTACGGTTTTGATGGCGACCTGCGTCTCATGAAGTCCGAGAGCAGCCCTGTAACCATCGGGAATATAGAGTTGTTCCATGGCATATACCTCCTGCCTTACGATATTTGATTTTTTATTTAACAGCAACTGGAAATGAATTGCAAGCAGACTTTGTGCTAGAATAGCGGTATGTTTTCAGAACTGACTATATCGGTGCGCTCTCTGGTGGAATTCCTTCTGCGCTCCGGTGATCTTGAATCAGGCGCCGCCGGCGGGGCGGACATCATGCAGGAAGGCTCAAAGATGCACCGCATGATCCAGAAGGCAGCAGGGCCGGAATATCTGGCAGAGGTGCCTCTGGAAATAGCCTACCGGTTTCCTGCAAGGCAGGACGCGCTGAGCGCGACGGGCCCGGCATGGCTTGACGGCGTCACTGTCATCGTCCAGGGAAGGGCGGACGGAATCCTTACAGGAACTATCCCTCCCGATGCGACAGTCATCACAGAAACGCCTCCCGTTCCGGAAGATGTGCAGGAAGAGGACGGAGAGCCCGGGTGGATCATCGATGAGATCAAATCCTCCTACAGGAGCCTTCGGAGCATTAGGGAGCCGGAGCCTGTCCACCTTGCGCAGGCCAAAGTCTACGCTTACATCTACGCAGCCCAGAACGGGCTGGAGCAGATCATGGTCCGCATGACCTATGCGAACCTTCTGACAAAAGGCACGAAATATTTCTATGGGAGTTATACCTTTGACGAGCTCGAAACCTGGTTTACCGGCCTGATGGAGGAATACCGGAAATGGGCCGAGTATACCTTTGAATGGCGTGCGAAAAGAACCGATTCGGTCAAAACCCTTCCGTTTCCTTATCCTTACAGGGATGGCCAGAAGGATCTGGCCGCGGGGGTCTACCGGACGATCGTGCACGGCAGAAAACTCTTCCTGGAGGCGCCGACCGGAACAGGAAAGACGATCAGCACTCTTTTCCCCGCCGTAAAGGCGATGGGAGAGGGCAAGGCGGAAA
>ODAI014778437.1_pt1 | contig 11666 bp, 8 predicted proteins | sample 1539321 | NCBI WGS metagenome assembly ODAI01 (sample SAMN02144231, study PRJEB22623) | gut metagenome | biome: sheep rumen | host: Ovis aries | place: New Zealand
CATCGGATGCATATTTGAGGGTATACAAGGAGATGCTTCCGAGTGTCACTTCTTATCCCGCTAATGCTGCAGGAATAGAGTTTAACAGAAGGTTCATCGATGAGCTGGTCGGTACGGATGGATATTGGACCGGTATCACCCATGGAGCAGGACTTCTTGGCGGTACCGAGAATTGGCTCGCTGCATATTCCAATTCTTTCGGATCGACTATGACTTTTGATCAGACGACAAATGTTACATATAATATTGTTCCGAATCCCGACGGACTCGGATTCATAATCAGCGATGAGATGACCGGTATCATAACCATGAGAGGTATCGAGGTCACTTACACCGACCCTGAAGGATACACATCCATTATCGAAACCGATATAACTATCGTTCCCTCGGTGGTTGATTGGAACGGATCCGTAGCAGCGTATGTTTACGCACCTGCTGGCGGAGGACCGATTGATCCTGCGGAGCAGGCTAAGAATGAAACTTTCAATCAGCAGGTAAGGGTATACTACAGTAACTGGAAGAAGAAATAACAGACGTTCTGATATTGCAAGTATAAAGGAATTCCGTATATGAGCAGAGAAAAATGCACAAATAAGATTGACAACAGAGGTATCTCACTAGTAGAATTGACTGTAATAATGGCAATCATCGTAATCCTGACTGCCGTTGTTTCTATCGGATTAAATGCCTCGAGTACGAAGCCTGCGCTTAAATGCGCGCAAAAGATTTCGTATTCATTACAGAAAGCCAGAACGAGTTCAGTTGGAAAGGTGGATTACACCTTCACTTTGCGCGTTGACGCGGGGAATGCTGTTGTATCCAGCGTAACCGAGCAGGTTAAGCCTGCGGATCCTCCCAGAGGACCTTTTGATACGACGATGGCAAGCGATGTTGCTGTTTCGTACAGTGCAGACGGCGGCGCATCATATGTGGATCTCCCCGCGGGATCTGCGATGACATTTAAGTTCGACCGCTCCAGCGGCAGGATAAGCAGTGTCGAAGTCGGCGGAGCAGGAATAAACCTTACTAATATAAGAACAACCAGAAACGGAAAATCATACGTACTTACGATACATATGCTCACGGGTAAGGTAGACGGACCCGAGGCTCAGTAATTGGTTTTGGTAATGGGGGAATGCAAGATGAAGAGATTATTTGAGAAATGGAGGAAGGACTCGGCAGGATTCTCACTTGTTGAGCTCGTCGTTACGATAGCTATAATGACTATCGTAGGAACTTCTATCGGTGCGGTAATGACTGTCTCGACCAACAGTTATAAGCGCGGAACCGCAGAAGCTTCGCTCCAGCAGAATGCGCAGTATATCGCCAACAGCATCCAGGATCTCATCATCGATGCTTCGGAGATAGAGCAGCCCGATCCGAATACTCTTAATTTCACGGGCGCTGACGGTAAAGATTACACCATAGTATTCGATCCCGGCACAGGTGAGATATATTATAGTGAGACGGGAGCAGCTCCCGAGCTTCTCGCTGAGAATGTAAGCGGATTCACCGCAGATATCTCCGGATTCGAAGATCATCGTACTGTTATCCTCAATATCAGCTTAAGAGATGATCAGAACGACCGTGAGATCCAGTCCAACCTTACGGTATCCAGCCGTAACGGCGGAGAAGAAACTCCCACTATCACTAGCGAAAAGCAGGCTCAGATCGTTATAAAGCATAACGACCTTACCGGCACATATAATATCACCGGAGGAAAGATCGTGCTTGAGCCCGGTCAGAGTTTCGAGTTTGATGCATCACTTTCATTTGCGCTTGGCCTTGCTACTCCGCAGATCAATTGCAATGCTCCTGCGGGATATACCGTAGCTTACAACCCTTCGACCGGACATGGTACGATCGCCATTGCCAATACCGACGGTAAAGACAATGCCTCTGAGTTTGTTCTTACCTTTACAACCGCAGACACTAAGGACGACGGAACTCCCGTTGCGTCAGAGAGTCTGCAGGTTTGCATCAGAAGGATAAATGCAATTGTACTCAAGGAGAAGTCGGGCGGAAACGGCAAGAAGGATGCCATCTATGTATATGAGCTTTCTTCCTACGATGTAAAATACGGTGATCAGTTCACCGGCAACTGCTCAGACTTTGATTATGTATCACCTTTCAACGTAAACTTCGAGGTTACCGGCCCTGCTGTAGTACTTACTCAGAACGGAGCGGGAGGAACACCGAGCTGCGCGATAAAGCTTACTGCTGATATTACCAGTGCAACCCCCGTTAAGGTATATGTAACCGCTCAGCACGGAAGAGCAAGCGTAGTAAGTGGCACAGGATTGAGCAATAAAACAGGTACAGTATATGATACAGCGCAGAAGGTTACTTGGGACACCATAGAGATCAAGCCCAAGTCAAAAGGACCTTTCGACGCGGATGCTAAGGCACATGGTATCCAACGTGGAGGCCAGAACCTTATGCCGTATTCGAACCTCATTGTAGGTGATAGCGGAAAGGTTACGTTGGCAGATCTTGCAGCTGCATTTAATAATACACAGCACCTTATTTACAGATTCAGAGATGTGACCGCAGGAAGCGGATGGAGCAATTTTATTCTCTGTACCAACGGAGGTGTAGACCCTTATGTAAGACTTCCTGAAGAGATATATCTCTTCCCGGACAGGCAGTATGAGTTTGAACTCGGTATTATCTGTTATGACAATGCAGGTAATGTACTTTGGCCTTTTGATAATTCTTTGGACGGAACAGTGATAATCGACCAGAACAAAAACCCCGTAAAGACGCTCCATTCCGGAGGCTGGTATTCATATTACTCCAACGGATCGAATCCCTCCAAGTGGAATTATACGACTGCGGGAGCATTCGTATCTAACGGAGCAGACGATTATCTTACTGTATTTGATGTCCTTCCCGGAGAGGTCAGCTACAAGGTACAGACCGTATCCGCATGGGATCAGTGGGGTGCAGCAGCCAGTGACTATGCGGCAGTCGGATTCGGCAATACGATGAGTAATCCTGTAAATATCCAGAAAGGACAGGCATATAAATTCGTCGCTGTAGATTCGAATTATATGCAGCTGGATTCGACATCCCACAGATATATGTTCATGCTTGAGAAGTATGACGGAGCAAACTGGGTAACGGTCAAGGATTGGACTTCGGGTCAGGAAAAGAATAACGGCGGTATACTCTATTACGGATTTGACTCGTTCGAGCAGTCTGTAAGTACCGGACTGAATTTCAAGTTTAACTATAGCCTTGAATCCGGAATGTACAGATTGCATTTTGGAGTTGATGGTCTCCAGTATAAGGACTACTTTACCGGCGCGACTCAGACCAGATTCGATCTCTCGGATCCTGCATCGGGAAGAATGACCTACTACCTGAATATCCAGTAGGACAGGGTGTAAAAGCTTTCAATGAACTCCCCCGCATCGCGGGGGAGTTTTTTTGACCCTTTTGGCAAGTGGCATTTGCCTATCATATCGGTTGCAAAAGGACCTTCAAGAGTGTAAAATAGAATAGTTAGCGTTGACTAAACCACAGTAATGACAAGGCTTTGGAGAAATATAGATATGAGTGAGAAAATTTTGATCAAGGTGGCGGGTCTCAAAGCATCCGCAGGTGAGAAGGAGATACTTAAAGGCATAGACCTTGAGATCGGTGCGGGCGAGACACATGTCATCATGGGACCTAACGGAGCCGGCAAATCGACCTTGGGACACGCTCTCATGGGCAATCCGGCGTACGAGGTGACCTCCGGTAATATCAGCTTTGACGGAGAGGATATAACAGACCTTGATACCGGAGCAAGAGCGAGAAAGGGAATTTTCCTTTCCTTCCAGAATCCCGTGGAAGTACCCGGCGTAACGCTCGGGAGCTTTATCCGCAGCAGTATGGAGGCTCACGGAGAGAAGATCACGCTCTGGAACTTCAAGAAAGCGGCAAAGGCTCAGATGGAAGTCCTCAGCATGAAGGAAGAGTACTTAGACCGTGAACTCAATGTTGGCTTTTCCGGCGGAGAGAAGAAGAAAGCAGAGATACTCCAGCTCCTTATGCTTAAGCCGAAGTTCGCTATTCTCGATGAGACGGACTCCGGGCTGGATGTAGATGCGGTAAGGACTGTAAGTCTCGGAGTCGAAGAGTATAAGAAACAGACGGGAGGAGCACTCCTTATTATCACCCACAATGCGGGTATCCTTGAGTCTCTCAAGGTGGATAAGGTACATGTCCTCGCAGACGGTAAGATAATTAAGACCGGCGATGCGTCCATCATAGACAGTATCGCAGAGAAGGGTTTCGCGCAGTATGTCGGCTGAGAACAAGACATATGTAGACGATATAAACAGAAGCGTCTACGACATAAAGGATGAAGAGAAGGACGCCTATCGTATAGACGGCGGACTTACTGAGGATATTGTATTAAAGATATCCGGGGAGAAACACGATCCTGAGTGGATGAGGGATTTCAGATTGAAATCTCTTAAGATCTACAACGAATCGCGTATGCCGCAGTGGGGACCTTCCATAGACGGTCTCAATATGGATGAGATCGCTACTTATGTGCGTCCCAATACCAAGATGCAGGCGAGCTGGGAAGATGTTCCCGAGGATATCAAGAATACTTTTGAGAGACTCGGCATCCCCAAGGCGGAGAGAGAGTCACTTGCCGGAGTCGGAGCTCAATACGATTCCGAGCTCGTATATCATAATGTCAAAAAAGAGGTAGAGGATCAGGGCGTCATCTATACAGATATGGAGAGTGCGCTCACAGGCGAGTACGAAGAGATGGTACGCGAGCATTTCATGAAGCTCGTACCCCCGACGGATCACAAGTTTGCGGCTCTTCACGGCGCTGTATGGTCAGGAGGATCATTCGTATATGTACCTCCCGGAGTAAAGGTGTCGATACCTCTTCAGTCATACTTCAGATTAAACGCAAAGGGTGCGGGACAGTTCGAACATACACTCATCATTGTGGATGAAGGTGCAGACCTTCATTTCATCGAAGGATGTTCCGCTCCGAAATACAATGTTGCAAACCTTCATGCCGGATGTGTGGAACTGTTTGTTGCGGACGGTGCGAGACTAAGATATTCGACGATCGAGAACTGGTCCAAGAATATGTACAATCTCAATACGAAGCGCGCCCTCATCGGTAAGAACTCAAGGATGGAATGGGTATCGGGATCTTTCGGATCGCATGTATCCTATCTCTATCCCATGACTATACTCAACGGGGAAGGTTCCCAGTGTGAGTTCACGGGTATCACCTTTGCGGGTGAGGGACAGAATCTCGACACCGGAATGAAGATCGTTCACAATGCACCGAATACTTCGTCGCTTGTAAATACTCGCTCCATATCCAAGAGTGGTGGATGCTCTACGACCAGAACCGCGATAACCGTAATGCCCGAAGCTAAGGGAAGCAAGTCGTCTGTATCCTGCGAGTCTCTTATGCTCGACAGTATCTCCCGATCCGACACCATCCCTGCGATGGACATCAGGACATCACAGGCAGATATAGGACACGAGGCTTCCATCGGAAGGATCAGCGACGAAGCAGTTTACTATCTCATGTCGAGAGGTCTCTCTGAGGAGGATGCAAGAGCTACCATAGTAAGCGGATTTGCGGATCAGGTAAGCAAGGAGCTTCCGCTTGAGTATGCTGTGGAGATGAACAATCTGATAAGACTTGAAATGAAAGGGAGCATAGGCTGATGGCAGATATCAAAGTAAACAGTCTGATCCCTCCCACATGGAACAGACTTAAAGTAAATGACATAACGCTGCAGATGCCGGACAGGATGGACCGCTGCGATATCTCTTTTGAGAATAAGGACGGTATCAAGGCATGTGCAGAGGAGAGTATCACGGCCGAGACCCGCAAAGTATTCGAGGATCTTCAGACCGGTGCAGGTGCCGGGTTTGACGGATATGTAAAAAGCATCGGATGCAGGAGCTCATATATAGAAGTCTCCGGAGGAACGGCAGAGGGCAAGGTGAGCTTTGACGGCAGCGAAGCAGAAAGCTGTATGATCGGCATCGAAGCCAAATCAAATACCGAGTCGCTTATCTACATAGACATCAGCGGAGCCGACCTTCAATCCGATACACTTAAAGTACTTCAGATCAGATCAATCGTAAGGAAGGGATCGAAACTTAAGATAGTCGAACTCTCTCATCCGGGTGACAATGCTATATACATAAATGATCTCGGGGTGCTCTGCGAGGAAGATGCAAGCTTTGAACTGGTAAGGATATCACTCGGAGGATCGTCAAATACAGAAAGCATGTACTGCGAACTCGCAGGAAACAGATCTCATGCATCCGCCGATATCGGATATGTGATGTCGGGTGAGAGAAACCTCGATCAGAATTATCTCATCCGCCATATCGGTAAAGAGACGACCTGCAATATAGCATCACACGGAGCTCTCAGGGATAGAGCACAGAAAACATTCCGCGGAAGCATAGACTTCATAACGGGATGCAGCGGATCACAGGGTGAGGAGAATGAAGATATCCTGCTCATGGATGATACTGTAGGAAATAAGACCGTGCCCCTTATCCTCTGCGGAGAGGAAGATGTTGCAGGTGCGCACGGAGCTTCGATCGGCAGACCTGATGAGGAACAGCTCTATTACATCACTGCGAGAGGAACCGACATCGCAGGTGCATACAGGATGCTGGCTAAGGCAAAGATAGACAGTGCATGTATGGCTATCGAAAACGAAGAGATAATGGAAAAGGTTTCTGCATTTGTTGAAAATTACGATCTCTTCGGAGCGGAAGCAAAGTAATCGCACCGGAGTCACATACAGAGAGAAATCACAGATGATAAACGAATCGGATATAAACAGAATAAGATCACAGTTTCCGCTCATAAGCGGAAAAGATATCGCATATCTCGATAATGCAGCTACCACACAGAAGCCGCTCTGCGTGCTTGATGCGGAGCGTAAGTATTATGAGGAGAGTAATGCAAATCCCCTTCGCGGAGTGTATGAACTCAGCACACGCGCCACGGAAGAATATGAAAATGCGAGAGCAAAGGTGGCGAGATTTATTAACGCCGCAGATCCTTCCGAGATAGTATTTACAAGGAATGCGACAGAGAGTCTTAACCTGATCGCATTCAGTTATGGACTGGGAAAGATCCATGAGGGCGATGAGATCGCGGTATCAGTCATGGAGCACCACAGCAACTTCCTTCCCTGGAAGATGGTATGCGAGAGGACGGGAGCGATTTTAGTTAAGATAGAGTGTGATCCTGAGGGGAATATCACAGACGAAGAATTAGACCGGAAGATCGGAGACAAAACTAAGATCGTAGCAGTGACTGCGCTTTCCAATGTGCTTGGCAGGAAGAATGACATAAAGCGAATAGCAAAGAAAGCTCATAAGGTCGGTGCGGTAATGGTTGCAGACGGAGCACAGAGTGTTCCGCATATGGGGACCGATGTGCAGGATATGGACGCAGACTTCCTTGTTTTCTCCGGACATAAGATGTACTCGGCAATGGGAATAGGAGCCCTTTACGGAAAGAAGAAAATCTTAGACGATATGGATCCTTTCCTTCGCGGCGGCGAGATGATAGAGACCGTGCACTGGGACAAGGTAAGATATGCGCAGGTTCCGCATAAGTTTGAAGCCGGAACCGTTAATGCAGGAGGCGCTGTATCACTTGGTGCGGCGATAGACTTCATAGAGAGCATCGGTATCAATGATATCGGAGCCAGAGAGCATGAACTCACCAAGTATGCGATGCGGCTGATAAAGGATATCCCCGGAGTGCAGATCGTAGGCTCAAAGGATCCCGAGGATCATCTGGGCATCGTGACATTTACTGTGGATGATGTTCATCCTCATGATGTTGCGGATATACTTGGAAATGAAGGTGTATGCATACGCGCGGGTCATCACTGTGCGCAGCCGCTCATGGATCATCTGGGACTTAAATCGACATCGAGAGCGAGCTTTGCTTTTTACAATACGAAAGAGGAAGTGGACAGATTTATTGATTCGCTTTCGAAAGTAAGAAGCCTGATGGGCTACAAGTAGATTTTTGTGCCGGATCCGATTCGGTATGGGAGATAAAATGGCAGAGAACGGATCTTTTTACAATGAGGTACTGACCGATCACAATATGCATCCGATGCATAAGCATGATCTCGAAGGTGCGACCTGTGCATGTGATGGAGTGAATCCCTCCTGCGGAGATGAGATCACACTGCAGCTTAAGATAGAGGACGGTATCATCAAGGACGGTGCATTCTCGGGTGACGGATGCGCGATATCGCAGGCATCCGTAGACATCATGCTTGAGATGATAATAGGCAGGACCACGGAGGAAGCAAGGCATTACGCACATCTCTTTTTCCGTATGATAAAGGGTGAGGCCACTCCCGAGGAGATAGAGGAACTCGAGGAAGCGGGAGCTCTTGAGGATATATCCCATATGCCCGCGAGAGTTAAATGTGCGGTGCTGGGATGGCACACACTTGAAGATATGCTTGATAAAGCGATAGAAGATAATGGCTGAAGATAAAGAAGAGAAAGAGACTCTAAAAGAGAATACAGAGAAAACTGAAGCGAAGGAAAAGGAAACTGCCGAAGAAACCAAGGAACCCGGGGGATCGGAAGAAACGGGAAAGACCGGGAAACACACGGCAGCAGGCATCATCGCGGCAGCAGTCATCATCATCCTCGGCGTGATATATATCGCCGGGGCTTTGTCATATTCCAAAAAGTTTTTCCCCGGGACATTCGTAAACGGCAAGGATGTGAGCGGAATGAGTCTCGAAACGGCATCAAAGGAGATCAATTTCGCGGGGCCGAATTATAAACTTATCGTATATGGCCGCGACAAGACGGGAGAGAGTGCAAAACTCGGTGAGGTCGACGGAGATGATATATCCTTCAGGTATATAGATACCGGTATCACGCTCATGCAGATACTCGACAGACAGAATATCTGGGCATGGCCGATCGAAGTGATCACTGCGAAGCATAAGGAATTAAAATGCGAACCGAGATCGGTGTACGATCCGGCGGCACTTGCTTCCGTGATACTTTCGTGGGATGTCTTTGATCCATCCAATATGGAGAATCCCAAGGCTCCTGTGATAAGAGAGTCTGAGTCCTGCGTATTCGAAGTGGTTGAGGGTGAGAAGGGAAATCTCATAAATACGGGTAAGCTCAAGGATGCTCTCACCGCTGACGGGCTGCTTGGAAATGCGCCGATAGAGATCAATATTGAGGATTTCGGGCTGTATGAGGGCAAGGATTTCGCGGCTGTTCAGAATGAGCTGACCAAGAAAGCCGACAGGCTCAACAAGATGATGTCCACCAATATGACATACAAATGGGACGGACAGGAGATCGTGATAGATCAGCCTCTCATAACCGAATGGGTGGATCCCGAAGGCGCAGCCGACGCAGAGCTTGATGAGGAAGCAGTAAAGGAATTTGTAAAGAATACCGCGTGGACATACGATACTTTCGGCAGGCCTCATAAATTCGTTACCGCGCTTGGATATCCCATAACCATCAACAGCCTGACCTACGGATGGAAGACGGATGTGGAAGCTACTGCAGCCCAGCTCATCGCACAGATAAAGTCGGGGGAAACCGGACTCCATACACCGGTATATGAGAAGGAAGCATTTAACGACGGTGAGGATGATATCGGTAACACATACATCGAGGCAGACCTTACCAATCAGCATATATATCTTTTTGAAGACGGAGTGATCACGCTCGAATCCGACCTCGTATCCGGCAATGTCAGCACGGGAAGGGCGACTCCGGACGGACTTTTCTCAATAGCAAACAAGGTTACGAAGGTAGTGCTCAGAGGCTCTGATTTCGAGACTCCCGTTGACTACTGGATGGGAATATATCCCGCGAAAGAGATAGGAATCCATGATGCATGGTGGAGAGCCGAGTTTGGAGGGGACATCTACCTCCTGGCAGGCTCGCACGGATGTATAAATCTTCCGCCCGCTTTTGTGGCACAGCTTTACGACCGCGCAAAGGTCGGAATGCCTGTATTTGTCTACTATCTGACTCCTTTGCCGGCCCTCACCCCCGAGCAGATATCGCAGGGGTATGATCCCGAGGCGGCTATCCGGGGCGGAGGTCAGGAAACTGACGATAATTAGTCGAATAATTGGATATTTCCCGCATTTTTTGGTAAAATAAGGTATGCTTTGGGGTAAAATGTCCCAAAAGCCGGAACTCATGCAGGCACTGAGTGATTACAAGGCTCAGGGTCTGTATCCGTATCACATGCCCGGCCATAAGGGAAGAGGGTTCGGAAACTTTCCGGAAACCCTTGCGATGCTTGATCTTACAGAGGTTGAGGGTACAGGAGATCTGTATTCGGACGAAGGGATCATAGCTGATGCGCAGGAAAGAGCCGCGAGACTCATGGGCGTATCGGAAGCGCATTTCCTTGTGGGAGGCAGCAGCGCCGGTGTAATGGCTGCGATAAGCGCCTGCATAAGGTGCGGAGGCTCTGTTATTGTGGACAGAGGTGCGCACAGATCCGCGATAAATGCGCTGTATGTACAGGATGCGGATCCGGTATGGGGTCGGAGGAATCCGGTGGCAGGAGGACCTGCGGGACTGACGGAAGCGATAAGCGCAGCCGAAGTATCGGAAGCTCTGAGATGCGCGGATGCCGAAGGAAAAGATCCGAAAGCAGTATTTATCACATCCCCCACATATGAGGGATACATTGCGGATATAGAAAGTATCGCTGATATCTGCCACAGAAGGGGAATCCCTCTCATCGTGGATGAAGCTCACGGAGCGCATTTCGGATGGCCCGGAGCGAAGATAAAGAGCGCAACGCAGCTCGGAGCTGATATCAGTATAAGGAGCCTTCACAAGACTTTGCCCGCTCCGACGCAGACGGCGGTCATATGTATTGAAGGCGATATTGTAAACAGGGACAGATTAAAAGGGTTCCTCAGGATGTACCAGTCATCCAGCCCATCGTATCTTCTCATGTCGGCTATCGATAATTGTTTTGATGTGATGGAAGAGCAGTGGGAAGAGCTGTTTGCCGGATATGACAAGAGACTGAAGAGTTTCTACCGGGAAACGGAAGGACTTGAGCATATAGCAGTATTGGGACCGGGCGATGGCAGCAGGGATCCCGGGAAAGTCATCATATATGACAAAAGCGAAGATCCGCTCACGGGAACCGAGATAGCGCAGTTCCTTCGGGAAGAGTTCAAAGCAGAGACCGAGATGGCGACACCGGGGTATGTACTCGCGATGATGACTATATGCGATACAGATTATGGATTCGACCATCTGACCGATGCGATAAAAACGATAGACCGTGATTATGACAGGTTCCGGAGTAAATACAAAACCGGCAGAGGGACAATGATCCCGAGAAACCTTCCCGAGATTCCACGCAGAGCATGCAGCATACGCGAGGCCATGGATGCGGAGAGTGCGTGCGAGGTGCTGCGAGGAGAGATATCGGACACAGGCAGCTCACAGAGATTAGGCGGAGCGCAGCATGACGATAGCACACAGGTCGCTTCCGAGATGATAGGTATATATCCGCCGGGCAATGCGATAGTCCTGCCCGGAGAGATGATAGATGAGCAGGCGGCAGAGTATATACGAAGCTGCGATGCGGCAGGGATACTGCCACAGGG
>ODAI012215254.1_pt1 | contig 11665 bp, 15 predicted proteins | sample 1539321 | NCBI WGS metagenome assembly ODAI01 (sample SAMN02144231, study PRJEB22623) | gut metagenome | biome: sheep rumen | host: Ovis aries | place: New Zealand
ATGAGTCACCTTAGAGGAAAGTCCGTAACAGGCATTCACACTCTTTCAAGTGGTGATTTTGAAATAATAGAATGTGACTTACCGGCAGAAAGTAAAGTGGTGGGTAAAACGCTTAAAAACATTTCTCGTCCAGGCGAATACCTTCTTTTGCTTATTCGAAAACCAGGTAATGCTCAGTATGAAATTCCAGCTGGAGACACAATTCTTACCAGCGGAGATCATCTTGTTCTTATAACAAAGACTGGCGACAAGAAAATTCTAGAACTGTTCAGCGGAGTTGAATGATGTTCCTTTCCTTTGCAAAAATTGTTTCGGCAATAGTTGCCATAGTCGGTACCACATACATTCTTCCCATCAGCGTTGCATTTGCCTACGGAGAAAACAATGTAATTCCCCACTTTGCAATTCCCATGTTTGTCAGCTGGCTTGTACTGGCCTTCTTCATGCTCATAGGTCGAAAGTCAAAGATTCAACTTAGCATACGAAGTTCATTTGTGGTGGTTGCAGTTGCATGGCTTACGGCAACCGTGTTTGGAACAATTCCCCTTTACTTTAGCGGTGCAATTACAAACCTTGCAGACGCATTTTTTGAAAGCGCAAGCGGATTTTCTACAACAGGCGCAACTATAATCACAGACATAGAAGCCCTTCCCCGTTCCATAAATTTGTGGCGGTGTCAGACCCACTGGATAGGCGGTATGGGAATTGTCATGCTTACCGTTGCACTGCTTCCTGTTTTGGGAGTAGGCGGTTTCCAACTTATAAAGGCAGAAACTACAGGCCCCGAAAAGGGAAAGTTTACACCAAAAATTACCACCACTGCAAAAGTACTTTGGTTCATGTACATAGGCATGACAACAGTTGAAACGGTTCTGCTAAAGGTTGCAGGAATGGATTTTGTAGACGCTCTAAGTCATTCATTTGCCACACTTGGTACCGGCGGATTTTCTACACGGAATGCAAGCATAGGTTCCTTTAACTCTGCGGCAATAGACACAATCTGCACAGTCTTCATGTATCTTGCAGGAATCAACTTTACACTTTATTACTATCTGCTTACAAAAAGATTTTCACTTATAAAAAAGAATTCGGAACTAAAGGCCTACACGGGAATCATCGTCATTGCAATGCTTCTTATAACTCTGTTTGAACTTTCCCACTACGGAAGTTTTGCAAAGTCATTTAGGTACGCTTCGTTCCAGACGGTTTCAATAATAACATCTACAGGATTTGCAACCGCAGACTACACTACATGGTCTTCTGCAAGTCAGGCCATAATTCTTATGCTCTTTCTTATAGGCGGATGTTCTGGCTCTACTTCGGGCGGAATAAAAGTAATAAGATGGGTCGTGCTTTCAAAGCAGTTCCATAACGAAATAAGAAGAATACTGCATCCCCACGGAATTTTTACAATCCGCATAAATCAGGAACCGGGCAGAAAGGATGTTGTTTTTTCTGTTGCGGCATTCTTCTGTATTTATGTAATTCTTCTTGTGGCAACCACACTTTTTGCCTGCATCTTCGGTCTAGATTTGTTCAGTTCTTTTACTGGAGCAATGAGCATGTTGGGTAACATTGGGCCAGCCTTTAATCAGTTAGGACCTTCCAACAACTACGCCTTCCTTGCAACTCCCATAAAGTGGTGGTACTGCTTTATGATGTTTGCTGGTCGTCTTGAATTCTACACAATAATAATTTTCTTCTCTCCATCATTCTGGAAAAAATACTAAGACAGATGGCTTAAAGACAAAAAAAACCGGACTGCATGCTGGATACAGCCCGGAACAAGTTCCCCTCGCCTTTCGTTTTATGCCGTGGGACAATCTATTGCACCAGGAAAGCCGTTGAATTGCCTGTAGTACTGCGACCTTCTACCAGCTGTCTGCTGATGATTACCGCAATTCTATCTATGGCATTATCCAAATATGACTCGTCCTGTATCTTTTTTTGCAAGTCCTTTATCCGCACAGATACGACCGAGCGATCAATAGAGTTTTTTGGAACAGACATAGTTTACTCCGAAAAAGCATTCACAATATGATGAACCGGTTCCAGTCCCGGAACATCGAGTGCGAGCACATCAAATCGAATGTACCCGTTACTATATTGTCGATGATTTTGGAGGTAACATTTAGCAGTTTTAATAATGTTTTGTTGTTTCTGTTTACCTAACAAGACTGACAGTGTATCTACATCACCATGGGGAAGATGTTTTACTTCTACAAAGACTAAGGTTTCGTCTTTTTGCGCTATAATGTCAATTTCTCCGTAGCGAACACGGTAATTACGCTCTATTATTGTATAGGCGTTTTGAATTAAATAACGAACAGCGGCATCTTCACCCTGACGGCCAGTTTCAGAGGTCTTCAAGTTCTTCGACTTCCTCTACATCTTCTACCGTTTCAAGACGCGCTTTTTGTTCGTTAAGGGCTATAAGTTCTTCTGAGCTAATAATTTTTCCAGTAGTTAAAAGATAAGGAATGTTCCAGCGTTTTATAACGGCAACATGATAGGGCTTAGCAGTGCGACAGGGAGCAAGAAACATGTTTTCACCATCGTCAAAGTATACGGGTTCAGAAAAAATAACCCCTTCGACAATTGCATCACTTGGGACTCGCTCAAACTCTTGTTTCATACCTTACCCCTTTCTTCCATACGCGCTATAGACGCAAAAATTGCAGCTACCGCATACCATGTGCTTTCAGGAATGCACTGACCTATATCTTGAACAGAAAGCACATTTTCGAGCACTTGATCTTCAACAACAGGAATGTTGTTTTCTTGTGCAATCTGAACCATTCGCCGTGCAAGATATCCTTTTTCTTTTGCGGCAATAACAGGAGCTTCTTTATCTTTCGGATATTGTAAAGCAACAGCACTATCCATTCTTTTACCCTTCCTGCGAAAAGAATAGCGGTTTTTGCCGAGTGGTAAAGGCACCGTCAAGCATTGCACTTTCATCGTATGCAAGATTAACTGCCGGTGAAAGCCCCGACTGCACAAAGGCTTGCTTTACCGCTTCTTCTGCGGCGTGAATATCAGAAGGCGCTGGCTCTGTACAAAATGCCACCCTACTTAAAGTTCCTACTTCATAATATAACACAAAAAAATACTTACAGGCAAGCGTTTTTACATCGGTAACCATTCGCTCAACAAAGTTTTCTTTTGTGTCTAAAAGTAAGCGTAAAGTTCCCCTGGTGTTTTGTCCCAAAGCATTCCATTCAAAGGGTAAAAAAAGCCAGTGACGATTCGACAAAGAGAGGTGATTCATAAAAGCAAGAAGACCTTCTTTGCCGTTACCGCTTACACCATCTGCATACAGTTTATGTATAAAATCGTTTTGTAAAAGAGTCTCATCTTTTTGTTCACTTGATTTTTCATCTTTCGATTCACTGTCTGTTGAAGAGGGTCCTGAAGTGAGAGAAGCAAGCAAAGAACGAATGGCATCTTCGCTCGGTTCAATACCGTGTGCTTTTAGAATAAGGGCTGCTTCTGCGGCTTCTTTTTCTTTACCAGGGAATCTTTGTGCAAGCGTTAAAGCTTTATGTATTTGCTGACTGTCTATGCGTAAACCAGTCTGCTGAAAAAATTGCACTAAAAAAATTGTCAAGTCTGAAGGAGGAAGTCCCAAACTTACAAGCTGAGATTCCAATGAAGATGGTGCATTAGTCTGGACAAGACTTTGCACATTTTGGGGAATAACCAAAAGTCTTTCCCCAGTAACTTTTAAGAGTGCAGAAAAAGACTGTCCAACTTCTAAAGAACGTTCACTCTGAACTTCAAAGCGGTTTCCTGCAAAAGATACTATATACGAACCCTTTCCTTTGTTTTGCAAAACACGAACAAAAACACTGTCTCCTGTTTTAAGTGCAGTTTCTTGTAATTGCGATGAAATGTTTTGTGTTTGGATTATTTGAACTGATGGCGTTTGCATGAAGGGTTTAGGAGGGAAAAAAGGGGGATGACCAATAAGTATGAGTCATCCCCTTTGCATTTACAAAAGCTTATTTTGCTGCTTCTGCTGTTTTCTGTGCATCAGCGGCATGAGCTGCAGTTGATTTTTCTGCTGCATCGTTAGCTGCTGAAATGTGTGCACGAGACTTAGCACCGATAAGTTCTTTGATTTTTGCATCCTTACCGATCTTTTCGCGTACATAGTAAATCTTTGCACGACGAACTTTACCAGGGCGAACAACCTCTACTTTAACAATGCGGGGGCTGTTAACTGGGAATACACGTTCAACACCAACACCGTAGCTAATTTTGCGTACAGTGAATGTGCGGCGTACACCAGCATTCTTAAAGCACAACACCAGTCCTTCAAAAACCTGAACACGCTTTGTTTTTCCTTCAACAATTTCGAAGTGAACGCGAACGGTATCTCCGACTGCAAAAGCACCTGTTCCAGGACGTTTCTGCTGTTCTTCAATAGTCTTAATAAGATCCATAGTATTTCTCCATTTACTGGCGCTTGAGCTTTTCCTGAAGGGAACGAAGCTTTTTGCGCTGCTTGCGGTCATTTTTGTAGTCTACATGTTCCGCAAGTTCTTCGATCATCTTTTGTGCTTCTTCAGAAAGAGTACCCGTCATTCGTGCCTGTTGAATCAGATCTGGCCGATTCAGCAAGGTTTTTTGCAGGCTCTTTTTAAGACGCCACTTTCGGATTTGTTCATGGTTGCCACCGGTAAGAACTTCCGGCACTTCCAAGCCCTTGTACACGGTTGGCCTCGTATACTGGGGATATTCCAAAAGTCCGCCCGAAAAACTTTCCTCGTCAAGTGATTCTGCTGTGATAACATCTTCAACAAGCCGATACACACTGTCTATAATGACAGTAGCAGCAACTTCTCCAGATGACATGACATAATCTCCAATAGAGATTTCATCATCCACATACAGATCAATTATTCTTTGGTCAATACCTTCATATCTTCCGCAGATAAATACAAGTTCGTCCTTCTGGCTTAACGACTGCGCTTTTTTCTGAGTAAAGGGCACACCACTGGGAGTGACATAAATCACATGCTTTTTGTATGCCTCTACGCTATCGAGCGCTCGTCCAAGAGGTTCCGGTAACAACAATTGTCCGGCTCCCCCGCCATAGGTTGCGTCGTCACAAGTCTTGTGCTTGTCATAGGCAAAATCCCTGACATTCACCAAATCGTAGGCAATAATTCCCCGCTCTACCGCCTTTGCCATGATCGAAGTTTCAAAAAAGGCACGCGGAATTTCGGGAAACAAGGTCAGCACAGTAAATTTCATGGACTTACTCCAGAATCCAGAGGTGCATCAGCTGCATCCGTTTGTGTTCTACATCAACTTGACCAATAAACTGTTCCTTGAAGGGAACTAAAACTGAACGGATTTTTCCGCTCTTGGTAAACTTGATGTCTTTCGCAAGCAGACTGCAACCCTCGGACAGCAAAATCTCAACGAGATAACCTGATCCGCCTTCCGTTACGTCTGTGACTGTTCCAATCACACATTCGTCTGAATCTGCGACCGGTGCGGTACTACCCGCCGTTTCCTTATACCATACCAAGCAACCCTTTAGGTCCTCGATATACCACTCGCCCTTCTGCAAGGGACGTGCGTTTTTGCGTGGAACTACGATCTGCCACCTGTTGAATCTTGCAGCTTCTTCAGGGGTATTTATTCCCGCCAGTTTCATGTACAGCGTTGCGGCAGCTTCTTTGGTGTATTCCACCGTAAAAGGTTTACTTACCGTTCCGTCTGTCAAAGTCACTTCCTTCATTCGCGAAAAATGATCGTACTCGCCAGAAGTGCTTTCTACTTTGAACTCACCCGTTACACCATGAGTGCCTCGGATAATCCCTACAACAAAATTCTGCGTCATTGGTCACCGTCAGTCTAAAATATCAAGACTGTACCGCTTTCCGTCTTTGTTGGCAGAAGCGCTCAGTACCGTGCGCAAGGCTTTTGCGATGCGACCGTATTTGCCAATAACTTTGCCAATATCGCCCGGCGAAACACGCAACTGTAAAACAGGTCCACGTTCACCTTCGGTTTCGGTTACAGAGACTGCATCGGGGTCATCGACCAGTGATTTTGCGATGTATTCAATCAGGTCTTTTTCCATACCCTAGCTCCTTACCGAACTTACTTGTTAAGCGATTCGCCTTTTACTGACAGACCTTTCGTATTGAAAAGCTTCTTTACGATGGGTGTAGGCTGTGCACCTACGCTGAGCCAGTACTTTGCGCGGTCTTCTTTGAAGGAAATCTGCTTATCCTCCGTGTCAATCGGATGATAGAAACCGATTTCTTCCACAGTAGCTCCATCACGGGGCTTGCGGACATCCTGAACTACGATTCTGTAGTAGGGACGCTTCTTAGTACCAAACTTCTTAAGTCTGATCTTTACCACTTCTTTGTCCTCCATATAGCTCTTTCACGAATGGGGTCGAGAGCTAAATTTGTGTTTAACTGTACAGAGCTTGCATCAATACGCAACGCGCCCAATGAAAGCCAAGTATACAGTATGAGCAACCATACTATCACTTTATACATGTTTAGTCAATGACACACTACCAAATCCCTGCTAACACTTGGGCAAGAGGGCATTTTTTATCTGTTTTTTTTGCAGAAGGCAGCAAGTTTTTTCAGCTGAACTTTTGTTGATGATGCAGAAGGTGCGCCTGTTGTTTTACGAGAGTCAACACATTTTTCACTTGTAATTAAATCGTAAATATCTTCTTCTATAAGTTTAGAGCAATCTTCTAGTTCATCAAGAGACAAATCTTCAATACGGCTAAGACCAGCATCTATTGCTTTACGAACCGCAAGAGCTGCAACTGAGTGAGCTGTTCTAAAAGGCATACCCTTACGCACAAGGTATTCTGCAAGATCGGTAGCGTTTGCAAAACCGCCTTCACAACTTTGTGCCATTCGTTCTACATTCCACCGTGCACTTGAAACCATTGCTGTAAAAACAGCAAGGTTTGCATCTACGGTATCGAGAGCGTCAAACAAGGGTTCTTTGTCTTCCTGCAAGTCTCGGTCATAAGCAAGAGGCAATCCTTTTACCATAGTCAAAAGATTTATAACATCGCCATACACTTTACCCGTGCGTCCACGAATAAGTTCAGCAAAGTCAGGATTCTTTTTTTGTGGCATGATTGAAGAACCTGTAGACCATTTTTCACTCAATTCAACAAAACCAAATTCAGTAGTAGACCAAAGCACAATTTCTTCACACATGCGACTTAAGTGTTGCTGTAACATTGCACAATCAAAAGTAAAGTCAATGCAGTAGTCTCTGTCTGAAACTGAATCAAGAGAGTTTATAGTAACACCTTCAAAGCCCAACTGTGAAGCAACAGACTCGCGGTTAAGAGGAAGCGTACTTCCCTGCAAAGCGCCACTGCCTAAAGGAGAAAGCGCAATGCGTTTAAGACTTGCATCAAAGCGATCCCAGTCGCGTTGTAACATACAAGCCCACGCAAGCAAATGTTGAGCAAGTGTTCCTGGCTGAGCATGCTGCATGTGTGTATAACCTGTAAGCAAGGTACTTGTATGCTTTTGTGCAATAGCAGTCAGTGCTTCTATTGCAGTAATAATTTTTTGCTGTAAAACAGGAATTGTTCTGCGCAAGTAAAGGCGCTCATCAAGAGCAATTTGATCATTACGGCTACGACCAGTGTGAAGTTTTTTTCCTGCTTCTCCAATACGGTCTGTTAGAGTTGCTTCAATAAATGAATGTATGTCTTCTGCGCTGTAGTCAACAGAAAGTTTTCCCTCTTGCAAATCTTTACGAATAGCTTTAAGACCTGCAACAATTTTTGTAGCATCTGCCTTAGGAATAATTTTTTGTTCACCCAGCATGGTAGCATGTGCAATAGAACCTGCAATGTCATCAAGAGCCATGCGTTCATCAACAAATATAGAAGTTTCAAATTCTACCGCAGCAGCATCAGGGCCTTCTGCAAAGCGACCACTCCACAAAGCCTTGTGGTTATCATTTGTCATTGTTCCGTGCATTATGCATTTTCCCGCATCCACTTTTGAATGCCTTTTGTAATTTCTTCGTCAATATCATGCTCTATACGGCATGCAGTTTCTTCTGCTTTTTTAGATGCGACACCAGTTATCTTTACTAAAAACTGAGTAAGCAACAAATGACGCTCGTATACTTTCTGTGCAAGTTTTTTTCCTTTTGCAGTAAGTTCGAGTGCACCACTTTCGTTAGCTGTAATGTATCCAGACTCAGTTAAAATGCTCATGGCGCGACTGACACTGGGTCGAGAAACACCAAGTTTTTTTGCTACATCCACAGAACGCGCAGTTCCATTTTCACGCTGTAGCATTAATACCGCTTCAAGATAGTCTTCACCTGACTCATGAATTATTTTTTCTTCACTCATACAAACTGCTCCGAAACGCTCATGATTTGATTGTAAATCGGTTTTCCTCCAGGAACCCACAACCGTAGCAGGTGCGTGCGGTTGTGCTGACATTCTCTACTCATACAAACTGCTCCGAAACGCTCATGATGTGATTGTAAATAGGTTTTCCACCAGGTACCATCGGCAACACCAACTCATCAATGTCAACTTTAGCATCAATGACAGCTGGCTTTCCTGAAGCAAATGCTTTTTTGAAGACTTGTTCAAACTCAGTTTCATTTTTTGCGCGGTAACCTTGAATACCATAAGCGTCGGCAAGTTTAACCCAATCAGGACCAAAGTCAAGTGTTGTTGCACTGTAGCGTTTTGAATAGAACAATTTTTGCCAGAGGCGAACATTGCCCAATGTTCCGTTATTAACCACAACAATAACAATGGGAAGATTATAGTGCTGAATTGTTGCAAGTTCGTTACAGTTCATACGGAATGAACCATCACCTGCAATATGAACAACGCGTGCCTTAGGAAGTGCAAACTGAATTCCCATAGCTGCTCCCGTTCCGAAGCCCATAGTTCCTAAGCCACCAGAAGTAACAAAGGTTCTTGGTTTTTCAAAGGGATAGAACTGTGCTGTCCACATTTGATGTTCACCAACTTCTGTAGTAATAAAAGCATCATCGCCTGCAATGTTATGAATGCACTCACAAATAAACTTAGGATTGATACTGTCTTTGCGCGGAGTTGAATATGAAGGCGGAACTTGTGTTTTCCATTCAGCAATGGTGTTCATCCATTCTGTGTGTTTCTTTTCTTCAATAAGAGGAAGTAAGCGTTCAAGAATACTCTTTACATCACCTATAAGAGCTGTTGCCGAAGGAATATTTTTGTTAATTTCTGCAGGGTCAATATCAATATGTAAAACTTTACTATTCTGTGCAAACTTTGAAGCATCAGAAATAACACGGTCAGAAAAGCGAGCTCCCAGTGCAAGCACAACATCACTTTCTGTAACAGCCATATTACTTGCTTTTGTTCCATGCATACCCAACATACCTAAACACAAAGGTGAACTTGAAGGGAATGCTGCTCGGGCCATAAGACTTTCGGTAACAGGAATATCTGCTTTTTTTGCAAAGGCAAGCAGCTGTTCACTTGCATTACTCAAACAAATTCCACCGCCTGCATAAATGACAGGACGTTCTGCTTCATTAATAATTTTTGCAGCAGCAGCAATTTCTTCATCTGATGGAACAGCAACTTCAAGCACACGGTTAAGACTTACCTGTTCTGAAACAAGTGATTTTTTTACATCTTGAACAGAAGTAAGTGGCTCAAAGTCAATTTGTGCAGCCGTAACTTCTTTTGGAATATCAATAAGAACAGGACCTGGGCGGCCACTTTTTGCAATAGCAAATGCTTCGCGAATAACAGTTGCCAGTTCTTCCACAGAGTGAACCATAAAGTTATGTTTGGTAATAGGCATAGTTACGCCAGTAATGTCTATTTCTTGGAAACTGTCTTTTCCCAAAAGTGGCGTAGGAACATTACAAGTAATAGCAACGATTGGACTTGAATCCATATAAGCGGTTGCAATACCTGTTACCAAATTGGTTGCACCAGGACCTGAAGTTGCAAAGACAACACCAACTTTACCAGTAGCACGAGCATAGCCGTCTGCAGCATGAGAAGCACCCTGTTCGTGTGCAGTAAGAACATGACGTATACGGTCGGAGTTTTTGTACAGTTCATCATAAATGTTCAAAATGGCTCCACCCGGATATCCAAAAACTGTATCAACTCCCTGCTCGACTAAACATTCAATCACAACGCGTGAACCGTTCATCATCATGGCACATATCCTCTAAAAATTGATATTCTCTATAGTAACTGTTTTAGATGTTATTTTCAAGGCATAGTTTTTTTTCTGCCCAAGAAAGAATGTCTTTCATCGCTTCTTCTTTGCAGTAATCTTGGAACACTTCGTGGCGACAACCTTTATACACTTTTTCTTCAACAGAGAGCATGCCGTTTTTCTTATACAGTTCTTCGAGTTTTCTGATTGTTTTTCCATAAGCACCAACAGGATCATCTGCTCCGTACACAAAGAGCACAGGAAGTTCTGTAGGAATTTTACGCATATTCTTTCGCTTATGAATCTGCAAGCAACCGCCCATCATATCAACAAAAAAGGAACGAACAAATCCGTTACTGCACAGAGGGTCTGCAATATAAGCTTCGACCACAGACTGATCTGCACACATCCATGCAAGACGATTCTTTTTTGCAATTTCTTTTGAAACTCGTTTTGCATACATTTTGTCGGGAAAGCGTTCAAGAACAGATGCTTTTTTATCGCGACCAAAGAGACAGTCTATGCGACCAACAAGAGTGCTTATCCAGTTTATAAATTGAGTTGGCCCTTTTGTTCCGCATAAAACACAAGCAGCAATTTCTGTTCCATATTTTTCAATAAAACCCTGACAAACAAAAGAACCAAAGGAATAACCAATGAGAACAACTTTATCTTTCAAATGACTGGGCAGATTTTGAGTACAGTTTTGAATAACACAGTGCAAGTCTTCTATGGCGCGATTAAAGCCTTCTTTATCGGCAATTTTTCCCATAAGACCCTTGCGTTTTTTTTCTGCATTTTGAGCTGTAATGCCGTGACCACGGAAGTCATATGTATTGAAAACAAAGCCCGCATCGGAAAAGAAAGTTCCTAACTGATCATAGCGACCAGTCCACTCTTCCATTCCGATGTGAAACTGAATAATACCTCTTATTTCTTTACCTTCATCAGGAAGCCAGCGGTCAATCCACAACTCTGCCCCATCTGCAATTTCAAGAAAGTAATTTTCTTTTCTCATGGGCACTACTGAAGAATTGCACCCTTATCTGCAGAAGAAACCAGTTTAGCATAACGAGCAAGATAACCGTGTGTTACTTTGGGAGCAGGAGCTTTCCATGCAGCCTTACGCTTTGCAAGTTCTTCGTCACTTACTTCAAGGGTAATTTTGTAGTTGTTTATGTCGAGGGTAATTTTGTCTCCTTCTTCAACCAAAGCAATAGGACCGCCATCAGCAGCTTCTGGAGAACAGTGTCCTAAAGAAGCACCACGAGTTGCACCACTAAAGCGTCCGTCGGTAATAAGAGCAACTTCTTTGTCTAAGCCCTGACCAGCAAGAGCAGCTGTTACGGCAAGCATTTCTCGCATACCAGGTCCACCTTTGGGGCCTTCGTAACGAATAACAACAACATCGCCAGGATTAATTTTTCTTTTCTGAACTGCTTCCATAG
>ODAI013644449.1_pt1 | contig 11665 bp, 8 predicted proteins | sample 1539321 | NCBI WGS metagenome assembly ODAI01 (sample SAMN02144231, study PRJEB22623) | gut metagenome | biome: sheep rumen | host: Ovis aries | place: New Zealand
ATTCTTAAACTAGAATTGTTTATTGTTCATTAACGTTACGTTTATTTCGTCATATACAGTTTTCAAAGATTCGTTTGCGTATAAACGCGAGTTATATATTATCACTTTTCAAATTAATTGTCAATGTGATAATTATATAAAATAAGATGGTGGTCAGGGCTGGTTTCGAACCAGCGAACCCTAAGGAGCAGATTTACAGTCTGCCGCGTTTAGCCTCTTCGCTACCTGACCATATTTATTGCCAATCTTCAGTGTCGGCGCTTATTTAGTATATCATTTATAAAAATCAATGTCAACAATTATTTATTCATTTTTAAAAAAAATTATTCAACATAAAAATTGGCTAAATAAAAGAAAAAATAGTCTCTGATTTTTTAAATCAAAAGACTATATTTTTTTCACTTTTTTATCCTCTTATCAAGCTCATATGATTCAAGCATTATGATTCTTTTACATCCCTGACATTCAAGCTTAATTGATGCTCCAGTTCTAATAACCTTCCATTCATTTGAACCACATACATGAGGCTTTTTAGTCTTTATAATTTCATTTAAGGTATACATTATAGTGGTTTCCCCTTTATCTTATTAAAATCTCTTGGGTATTTATTAGGTGTAGCTTTAACCTTTTCAATAATTATTATTTCTCTTTTACCTGCATCATCAGGTAAATCAAAATCAATAATCTTTTTTACCTTACCGCCTAATATTTCAATTGCCTTTTTAGCTTCCTTTAATTCCTCATCTGCTATTTGTCCCTTCATCGCAATGAAAGAACCTCCTATTTTAACTAAAGGAAGACATAATTCAGCTAATATATTTAATCTGGCAACTGCTCTTGCTGTTACAAAGTCAAATGATTCTCTTTTTTCTTTTGCATATTCTTCAGCTCTCTTATGATATGCATTAACATTATTCAAGCCTAATTCCTTAACTAATTCATTCAAAAAGTTAATTCTTTTGTTTAACGCATCTATAATAACTACATTAGCTTTAGAATCTACTATAGCTAGTGGAATAGATGGAAATCCTGCACCTGAACCAACATCTAAGATTGAATATGAATCATTCTTATTAATAGCCTTAAGAATTGAAAGTGAATCTAAAAAATGCTTTAAATAAACCTCATTTTTTTCAGTTATTGCAGTTAAATTCATGTATTCATTTACTTCAATTAGCTTATTATAATACATTTCAAATTTCTGAATAATTAAATCATTGGGTTCTATATTAAGTTTTTTTAATTCACTTATAAAATCCATATTAAGCTCCTTTTCTGTTCATTTTTTCAATATAGACAACTAATACTGAAATGTCAGCTGGATTAACTCCACTTATTCTTGATGCTTGACCAATATTCATTGGCTTAACCTTTTTAAATTTTTCTCTAGCCTCTAATGCTATATTATCGACATCATCATAATTAATATCTGAAGGTATTGCCATACTATCGAAATTATTCATTTTCTTAGCTTGCTCTTTTGCTTTAACAATATATCCTTCATATTTATAATATATCTCAATTTGCTCATATATTTCATCAGGATTATCATAATTTATATTATATTCTTGTCCTGATGCAGATAATAATTCCTTTATTATATGATAATTAATTTCAGGTCTCTTTATTAATGTCGCTAAAGAAACACTCTCTGAGAGAGGTGTTGAATTATATTTTGTAATTATTTCGTTCGCAATATCTAATTTTATTTTAATATTTTTAAAATCCTCAATACCCTTAGCTATTGCTTCTTTTTTATTTTCTAATCTAATATGCTGATTTTCTGTAATAGTTCCGGCATAATATCCATATTCCCTTAATCTTAAATCAGCATTATCATGTCTTAATAATAATCTATATTCAGCTCTCGATGTTAATAATCTATATGGCTCATCAGTACCCTTTGTTACTAAATCATCAATCATTACACCAATATAAGCTTCATCTCTACCTAAAATTAATGGCTTCTTTCCTTTGATTTTTAATCCTGCGTTAATACCAGCTATTAAGCCTTGGCCTGCAGCCTCCTCATATCCAGATGTACCATTTATTTGACCTGCAGTAAATAGATTAGCTACTACCTTAGTTTCAAGTGTAGGCCATAATTCTAATGGATCTATCGCATCATATTCAATTGCGTAGGCATATCTTATTACCTCACAATTTTCTAGTCCTGGTAATAATCTTATCATTTTATCCTGAATATCATCAGGCATTGATGTTGAGAAACCTCCAATATATGTTTGATCTAATTCTAAAGATTCAGGCTCATAGAATATTTGATGTCTATCCTTATCTCTAAATCTTACAATCTTTGTCTCAATTGAAGGGCAATATCTAGGGCCAATACCCTTAATTACACCACCATACATTGATGATTCATCTAGATTATCATTTATCAATTGATGAATTTCTTTATTTGTATATGTTAAATAACATGGTACATGTACATTCAAAATTGATTCATAGCCTGGATCAAAGCTGTAGTGCCATGTTATTGGATCACCATTTTCAATACTAGCCTTTGAAAAATCAATTGTTGATGCCTTGATACGAGGTGGAGTACCTGTTTTTAATCTTTGAATTGTAAATCCACATCTTCTTAAGGCTTCACTTATTCCTGATGTTGTTCTTTGACCATCTGGTCCTTCATGCTTTGTCCAATGACCACGTAATATACGAGAATCTAAATAAGTACCAGTAGTTAAAATAACTGTTTTAGATAATATTTCTTCATTATTTTCAAAAACTACACCTTTTATTTCTTTGTTTTCTACTAAAAGGTCAGTTACATAGCCTTCCTTTAATGTTAAATTATCTAATGTTTTTAAATATTTATTCATTTCTTTTGAATATAATATTTTATCCTCTTGAAATCTAAGAGCCCATACAGCTGGTCCCTTACTTCTATTTAACATTTTAGTTTGAATCTGACATAAGTCAGCATTTTTCCCCATATATCCGCCTAAAGCGTCTATTTCTCTTACTACTACACCTTTGGCAGGTCCTCCGATTGATGGATTACAAGGCATTGAACCAACCATATTAAGATTTCCAGTTATCAGTAAGGTTTTTAACCCCATTTTACTGCCTGCAATAGCTGCTTCACAACCAGCATGACCACCACCAACAACTATAATGTCGTACATATTTTCACCTGCTTTTATGAAATAATTTTTTATTTCTCTAAAATCATACCACTTTTAGCAAACATTAACAATATTGACTGAATAATTTTTACATGTTATAATCCCAATATATAGGTACGATATATAAAAATATAAATATTTTTCAAAAAAATTAGCATTGAAAATAGGTGATCAATATGAAAACTCACAACTATGAAGAAGTTTTAAAACTTTATGATAGCTTAATAATTTTCGTAGACACCAAAAATCAAGTGGTAAATCTAGTTATAGATGGGGCTAACGAAATTGCTAACGATATTACATATCACGATTTTTCACTATTATTTGCTCAAAGAAATAATTATACTGAAGAAACCGTTAGCAAAATGGATAGATTCTTAACTAATCTCAAGGTAACATCAGAAGCACCATTCGAGTTTTTGGCAAAATACCAAAATACAAGCTTAGAATTTATTTCAACAATCATTAGTGGAAAAGCAATTGATGAAGATAATGTTATTTTGTCTTTCAAGATTCAAGAGGAAGCTTTAAGTAGAAAAACTGATGGTTTAACTAAGGCTTTAAGTACGCATAATATTAAACAGGTTGTTCAAAAATCAATTCAAGCGAACAAATCCTTTGTTTTGATGCTTTTTGATATTGACTATTTTGCTACATTTAATGAAAAATATGGAAGATTTTTTGGTGATATTATTCTAGTAGAAACTGCTGCTTCTATTAGAAAGTTCGTTAAGGATAGAGGCGTTGTTGCTAGAGAATCTGGTGACAGATTCATGGTCTATCTAGAAATTAAAGATGATTATGATTATATTCATGATGAAATTGCTAGATTTAGAAATACCGTAATGGAATTAACAACAAACAATGTCAAAAGAGAAAATATTACCGCAACAATCGGTTGTGCTTCATACCCTAAGGATGGTTCTTCTTTTGATGAATTATATTTAAAATCATATTTAGCTCTACAAAGAGGTAAAAAGAAAGGTAGAAATTGTTTTATCATTTACCTTGAGAATAAATGTGGAGGAATTGAAGGTGTTGAATTACCAAAAACTAAATTTGATTATGTATCAAATATAGCTACTAACTTTAATATTGTATCTGGAGTATATGAAATAATTAATAAAGCTGGAACAAAAGAAAGAAATCTAACTGATGCATTATCATTAATTGGTTCATATTTTCTACTAGATAGGATCAATTTTACAATCATTAATCCAGAAACCCAAGAAATACTGAATATATTATTCTGGTGTAATCCGGCAATTGAAACAAAAAGAAAGATTCCTAAAAAAGAAAACATTAAAATATGGAATCAAGCTTATGATAACCTAGGTATGCTAAAAATTGTACAAGTTGAATCTAATAAAGATAATCCTGTTTATCCATTATTATCTAAATATGGTACTACTTCTATTTTAGCAATATCACTAAGATATAATAATTATGAAATAGGACAGATAACGTTCGAAATGGTAACAGGAAATAGATTCTGGGATCAGGTTGATGTTGCTGCACTTCATTTAATCTCAAAATTATTTGCTATAAATTTATATAAGGATTATGAAGCAAATGAATTAAGAAGACAAATATCAATTGATAAATTAACTAATATTCATAATTATTATCAATGGTATGATGATGTTTCTACTTATATTGCTGATAACCCAATTGAAGAATACGCAATTATTATAACTTCAATTCCTAATTTCCAACATATTGGTGATTTATATGGCAAAAAGGTTGCTGATGATTTATTAATAATTACAGCAAATGCACTTGTTAATTTAACAAATAAAGAATTATTTGCCAGATCTTCTGAGGATAGATTTATTGTATTCTCAACTGAAATAGATCAAAAAGATATCATTGGTCATATTGAAGATGTAGAAAGATATATTAAATCTAAATTTAAATATTCAACACAATTCAAAATCGCTGTTGGCGTTTATATAGCAAATAGAAAAGAAAAGATTAGTGATGCAGTTGATAAAGCTAACTTATCTAGAAAATATGCTATAAATAAAAATATTAGATATCAATTCTTCTCTCAAGAAATATTTGAGGCAGATCAATTCAATAAAGCATTGGAAATGCATCAAAAGAAAGCAATAGATAATCAAGAATTCTTATTATATTTACAACCAAAGGTAGATACTAAATCAAATAGATTAGTTGGTGCTGAAGCATTAACTAGATGGTATTATAAAAATAATAGATTGATATATCCTAATACATTTATTCCACTATTTGAAAAAAATGGATTTATTATGGATTTAGATTTACATGTATTTGAAAATGTATGTAAATTCCAAAGAGATATCCTTGATGCAGGATTAACCCCTGTAACAATATCTATTAATCTATCAATGTATCCAGGTGATTTCGATAAATACATTGATACTATTAGTGAAATAAAAGAAAGATACCATATTCCAACAAAATATTTAGAAATTGAAATAACTGAAAGTATGTACATTAAAGATATTGAAAAGGCATTAAGCCTAGTAAATAAATTACATCAACGAGGCTATAAGATTTCAATGGATGATTTTGGTGCTGGATATTCTTCATTATCATCATTATCTAAATTAGATTTCGATACATTAAAGATTGATAAGGACTTCTGTTCAAAAAAGGATAACAAAAAAGAAAAAGCCATTTTAAAATTCATAATGCAAATGGCAAAGGATTTAAAGGTATCAGTTTTATGTGAGGGTGTTGAAACAAAAGAAAATGTTGATTTCTTAAAATCAATAGGATGTACATTAATTCAAGGCTATTATTTCGATAAGCCAATGCCTTCTGATGATTTTAAAAAGAAATATTTGCTTGATATTAAAAGAAAAATTAAATAAAAATAAAGGGCTCATTGAGCCCTTTTCTCTTACTTAAATATTTCTTTTGCTTTAGCACTAATTGCATCTGCTGTAAATCCATATGTTTCATGGATATATTTAATAGGCATTGATGCACCAAAATCATCTAAGCCATATACTTCGTCAGCATATTTATACCAAGGCATTGATGCTCCAAGTTCTACAGCCATAATTGTATGATTCTTTGGTAATACTTCTTCTTTATATTCTTTTGATTGCTTATCAAATAAGAACATAGATGGCATAGATACTACATTAGCATAAATTCCATCCTTTTCAAGCTTCTTAGCAGTTTCAATTGCAATATATAATTCAGAACCACAAGAAATAATTGTGTTCTTAGCTGGTTTAGAAGGCTTGTATACTACATATGCACCCTTCTTTACACCATCCATAGATGTACATTCTAAATTAGGTAAAGCTTGACGAGATGAAGTAACAACTGTTGGATATGTATTATTATCAAATGCTAATAACATAGCCTCAGCCATTTCTTTTGAATCAGCAGGTCTAATAACATTTGTATTAGGCATACTTCTAAACATTGTTAATTGTTCAACTGGTTGATGTGTTGGACCATCTTCTCCTACACAAATTGTATCATGTGAGAATAAGAAGATTGAAGGTAGCTTCATAATTGCAGCTAATCTTACTGCTGGCTTTAAATAATCGCTGAATACGAAGAATCCAGCACAGAAGCCTCTTAATCCGCCATGTAATGTAATACCATTAGTGATTGCAGCCATTGCATGCTCACGAACACCGAATTTAATATTTCTTCCAAGTGGGTTATTAACACCATAGATACCATCTGAGCCCTTTACCATTGTTGAAGATGAAAGGTCAGCTGAACCACCAATAATATTAGGAAGCTTAGAAGATAAATAATCAATATATTTACCCATTTCCTTACGAGTTGATTCTTCTGAGCCTACTTCATACTTAGGCATATCAGAAATATCATCTAATTTGAAATCATTATAGATAAACTTCATTAATTCATCATAAGATTCTTTATATTTTTCTCTATAATCAGAAAGCATTTCATTCCAATCATTTTCAGCTTTAATGCCTCTGTTAATTACATTTTCTTTATAGAAATCAACTACCTCTTGAGGATATTCAAAAGGATTACCATTATATTGTAAATTCTTTCTTAATGTCTTAACATCATCTTCTGGCATTGGTTTACCATGGATTGATGATTCACCACTATTAGGTGCACCAAAACCAATTACAGTTTTGATTTCAACGATTGTAGGCTTAGCTGCCTTCTTAGCTTCTTTAATTGCTTCATCTATTGCGTCGCAATCATTTCCATCTTTAACTAAGATATAATTCCAATTCATTGCTTCAAATTTTGCTTTAATAGATTCTGTGTTAGTTTGTTCAACATCACCATCTAATTGAACATCATTTGAATCATATAAAACTATTAGTTTTTTTAAATTTAAATGACCTGCAAGTGATGCTGCTTCCATAGAAACACCTTCTTGTAAATCTCCATCACCACAAAGTACATATGTATAATGATCAATTACCTTGAAGCTTGGCTTATTGAATTTAGCCTCTAAGAAATCTTCAGCAATTGCCATACCAACACTTGATGCGATACCTTGTCCAAGAGGTCCTGTTGTAATTTCAACACCTTGAACATGACCATATTCAGGATGTCCTGGAGTCTTGCTACCCTTTTGACGGAAATTCTTTAAATCATCCATAGATAGATCATATCCAGATAAATGTAGCATTTCATATAAAAGTGTAGAACCATGACCAGCTGATAAAATGAATCTATCTCTATCAAACCACTTATCATCATCAGGATTTACATTAATATGTCTAGTAAATAATGTATGTGCGATAGGTGCTGCACCTAAAACAATACCAGGATGACCACTTTTGGCCTTTGTTATCATTTCAGCACCAACTACTCTTAGTGCGCTTGTACATAAAGTATCAATTGAATTCATTTTATATTATTCCCCTTTTGTCTCTTCATTAGCTTCTTCAGTTGAAGCATTCTCTTCAGCATCAGTTGTTGTATCATTATTATCTAAAGCTTCTGTTTTTTCTTCTGCAGGAGCTTCAACTTCTTTAATTTCTTCATTAGCTACTTCAGCTGAATTTTCTTCTTCAGCTTCTTTATTCTCTGCATCCTCAGGATATAGATTTTGGAAATATTGATCCATATAGCTCTTTTGTAATTCGATTAATTCATCAAATCTATTTTCACCAAGATGATCAACTATTAATTGACGTGATTTAGCATTTTCTTTTACAATGACTTTTTTAATCTTCATATTTACAAAAATCATTGCGATAAACATTGCTGCAAGTACACCAATGATAATCCAAGAACCAATTGCGCCAATTTGCTTTTGTAAAACGATAGATAATATACATGCTACAATAGCAACACCCATTAATGGATATACAAAGAATCTTGAAAATTTATTTGAAATAGAATCAGTTTTATCATAAAAATCTACCCAAATTTGATTTACTCTTTGGCTATATAAGTCTTTTACTGCATCATAGTAGCCATTCTCTAGGAATACTCTATAATTTGTTCCATCAGCACTAGACCAAACTGCAAATTGTCCCTTTTTAATAACAAATTCCTCTTTTATTCCTTCAAAAGAGTCCATCATATATAATTCAACTTTTTTACCATCGAATTCTTGTGTCTCATAAGGTGTTACCTCATCAGCAACATTATATAATTTAGGATTAATTCTCATAAAATCACCTTTTCTTTTAATATTATTAAAAAATACAAAAGTATTATATCATAACAAATATGAAAATAAAAGTGGCAATTTGCCACCTTTACAATTTAACATAATTATCCCAAAAATGCATCCTTAATCATTACAAAGAAATTATTTTGGAAAAAGAATTTACTAATTCTAAATTTATTATTATCAAGCATAAAATCTACGGTTATCCATTTATTAAAGCTTTCAAATGCGCCATTCTTATAAATTAAATCTAAAATAAAGAAAACAACTAATATAGTAAATGCATATAAAGATAATGAGAAAATAATACCAAATATTCCATCTACTACTCTTACGAATTTAGATTCTCTTAAGCTCTTAGCTATTACTTTTAGAATTATTAAAGTAATTAATCCAACAATATAGATAATTAAAAATGCGATTATAACTGTAGTTTTGAATGCCACTACATCGGCTCTTCCTGCTGCATCTAATGTTTTAGATGGATTACCCATAATAAAAGCTAATACTGTAGCAATTGATGAATGTATTTTAAATGCATGCTCAATTGTTACTGCAAATCTTTCATTAGCAACATATACTGGTTGAATCTTATTCAACATAGTATCATATAAATCTGAATATATTAAGCCTGATGATTTAAATATACCAGCAAGCTGTACTGAATAAAATACAGCGAATGCAAATAATATTAATGCTCCAATCAAAGATAGAGCTTTATCCATAAATCCTTTTTTATATCCAATAAAAATTGCAAGAAGCGCGCCAATAATTAGAAAAATATCTGTTAACCCCATAATACCTAAATCCATATTTAGCACCTCCTTTTTTTACTACTATTTCCGCAAATAAATTATACAATAAAACGACTAATATAACAATTAATATTCTTCTAATATTAAAAAAAATATTATATAATAATTGTGGTGATTATTTATGGATAAAATAAGTTTATTTCAAAAAAAGATGATTGATAATTATATTGATGCCTATATAATACCTACATCTGATTATCATATGTCTGAATATGTTAGTGATTTTTTTAAATCAAGAGCATACCTATCTGGTTTTACTGGTTCTGCAGGAACATTAGTAATAACAAAGGATAAGGGATATTTATGGACTGATGGTAGATATTTCATTCAGGCTGCAACTCAAATCGAAGGTTCTCCTATTGAATTAATGAAAATGGGTAATCCTGGAGTACCTACAATTGAAGAATTCTTAGTTGATTATTTTAAAAAAGATGAAAATAAAACATTAGGCTTTGATGGTAAGGTTATGCCAGCTAATGATATGATTAAATTATTAAAAGCACTTCCTGATTCAACAAATGTTATATCTAATGTTGATTTAGTAAATCTTGTTTGGAATAATAGACCTGAATTACCTTATTCATTAATATATAAATTATCAAAATTCTTTAGTGGAAGACCATATGAAGATAAAATTAAAGCCGTAAGAGAAAAAATGGCTGAGGATAATATTGATGTTCATATTATTTCTTCTCTTGAGGATCAAGCGTGGTTATATAATTTAAGAGGTAATGATGTATTACATACTCCAGTATTCTTAGCTTTTACTGCAATTACACCTCAATCAAATGTTTTATTTATCGACAATAAAAAGATTGACTTAATTGCTCAAAAATATTTAGATAAAAACGAAATTCAAGTAAGAGATTATTCTGAAATATATGACTACGTAAAACAAATAAAAGGTAAGAGAGTTTTAATTGATTTAAATAAGACTAATTATGAATTATATAATTATATTTCATATGAGAATAATTCAAATGTTGTTATTAATAAAACAAATCCAACATTATTAATGAAGGCAATTAAAAATCCAACTGAAATTAAGAACATAAAAATTGCACACGAGCGTGATGGCGTTGCAATGACTAAATTTATGTATTATTTAAAAACTAATTTTGGTAAAACAAAAATGACTGAAATATCAGTTTCAGATTATCTTGAAGGTCTTCGTGAAAAAAATAAAGGATTTGTTGATTTGTCATTTAACACTATTTGTGCATTTAATGAGCATGCAGCAATGATGCATTATTCTGCTACACCTGAAACAGATGCTGATATTCAGGGTTCTGGATTCCTATTAGTAGATTCAGGTGGACATTATATGGAAGGAACAACAGATATAACTAGAACATTTGCTCTAGGTAAAATTACTGATAAAATGAAGGTTCATTTTACTACTGTATTAAAATCTGTAATTGCCTTAGATCAAGCAGTATTCATGAAAGGCTGTAATGGACAAAACCTAGATATATTAGCAAGAGGTCCTATTTGGAAATTAGGAATTGATTATAAATGTGGTACCGGTCATGGTGTTGGATATCTTCTATCCGTTCATGAAGCACCTAATGGCTTTAGATGGAAAATAGTTCCTGAAAGAAATGATTCTCACGAGCTTGTTCCTGGCATGGTTACAACTGATGAACCAGGTATCTATTTAGAGAATAAATATGGTATTAGAACTGAAAATGAGCTATTATGCGTTGAAAAGGAATCAAATGAATGGGGAACATTCTATGGATTTGAAACAATTACTTATTGCCCAATCGATTTAGATGCCATAAAAGTTTCATTATTAAATAAGGAAGAAAAGGATTGGTTAAACAATTATCATCAAATGGTTTATGATTTAATATCTCCTTCTCTTACACCAGATGAAGCTGAATGGTTAAAGGAATATACAAAGAAAATATAAAAAAATAGGAGCTGTAAAGAAATAACGGCTCAATAAACAAATTAAAAAAACAGGTTCAAACCTTAGAGTAAAATCTGGGAATGAACCTATTTTTTTGGTATAATTTAAGTATGGAAAACTTAGTGAATTCAAACTTAAAAAATACTCATCCAGACAATGAGTA
>ODAI012134093.1_pt1 | contig 11664 bp, 12 predicted proteins | sample 1539321 | NCBI WGS metagenome assembly ODAI01 (sample SAMN02144231, study PRJEB22623) | gut metagenome | biome: sheep rumen | host: Ovis aries | place: New Zealand
CGCGAGCTGCACTTCAACGCTGAGATAAGCCGCGCTGTTTTCCTCATCAGGATAATCTCTGCAAACGATATCTCCGCATATGACGTTATCCAGAACCTCTTCCCTGACAAGAACAAGGACTTCGTCTTCAACATTACCGAGACCGATATCGTTCTCGTCAAGGAGCTCAAAAGCGCCCTCGATACAAAAGACCTCGAAAAACTCGCCCGCTCTATCGCTGATACTCTCAGCAGTGAGTTCTATACCCGCGTAAACGTCGGCATCGGTACAGCCGTTGTAGGTGTAAAGGACCTCGCACGCTCCTTCAAGGAGGCTCAGATGGCTCTCGAGGTCGGCAAGGTATTCGACACTGATAAGGTGATCGTAAGCTATGATAACCTCGGTATCGCCCGCCTTATCTACCACCTCCCCACTACCCTCTGCGAGCCTTTCCTCCATGAGGTTTTCAAGGTGGGCAGCATCGAATCCCTCGACCACGAAACACTGTTCACTATACAGAAGTTCTTCGAGAACAACCTCAACGTTTCCGAAACTTCAAGAAAACTCTTTGTACACAGAAATACCCTCGTTTACAGACTCGAAAAGATAAAGAAGCTCACAGGTCTCGACCTCCGCGAATTCGATCATGCTATCATTTTCAAGATCGCACTCATGGTAAAGAAGTACCTGTCTGCTAATCCTGTGAAGTTCTGAGCCCCTGTGTCCCGGAACTCCGCCCGAACTTAAGGAAGGTGTGACCCATTGGTAGAACTTAAAAACGTATCCGTTACCTACTCCAGCGGCGTTGACGCTCTCAATAACGTCAGCCTGAGGATAAACGACGGCGATTTCGCCTTCGTGGTAGGTTCATCAGGTGCGGGTAAAAGTACCATGATCAAGCTGCTGCTGAAGGAAATAGACGCCACCAGCGGCGTAGTTACAGTCAACGGCTACAATCTCAATAAACTGAAAAAACGCAAGATCCCGGAATTTCGCCGCACTCTCGGCTTCGTGTTCCAGGACTTCCGCCTTATACCGTCAATGACCGTATATGAGAACATCGCTTTCGTCCTCAGAGTCATAGACGCCCCCATAAAGTACATACGCAAGCGTGTTCCCTACGTTATAAGCCTTGTAGGGCTTCACGCAAAGACAAATTCCTACCCCGAGGAGCTCTCCGGCGGCGAGAAACAGCGTGTCGCTATAGCCCGCGCTCTCGTCAACGACCCTAAATTAATCATCGCGGACGAGCCTACCGGTAATATCGACCCGGAGCTTTCCTACGAAATAGTTGAGCTTTTAAAGAGCATCAACGATCAGGGTACAACTATCCTCATGGTTACTCATGAGCACGACCTCGTCCGTCACTTTGGCGGTCGAATAATCAATATCACCGGCGGCGAGATCGTCTTCGACGAGGTAATGCTCGGCAACGGCGACGACCTCATCTCTCCCTCCGAGGCTCAGCAATACGGCTACGCTCTCAGCGATACTGCCGCAAGCGGAGAATTCGGCAATATTGAGGATATGCAGGATCCGTCTGAAATAATGCACTCCGGTGAAAATGAATTTGCAAGCTCAGTCCTGCACGACGGCGAGGAGAATGATCTTCTCGGTGCAGGCGAAACTCCGGATATTTCAATAGACCAGATGACCCCGGATGAGGTCATTGCGGCAATAAGTGCCGAGAAATCATCAGGAGGTGCAAAATGAAGCTGAGCGGTGTAAAATACCTCGCCAATCAGGGCGTGGAGAATATCTGGAAGAACAAGATGATGGCTTTCGCTACATTCTGCGTACTGCTCATTTCCCTGCTTCTGGTAGGCCTTTCCACCCTGTTCTACATCAACATCAATTCGATGATCCTCGGTCTGAGCGATCAGAACGAGATAGTCGTAATAATGGAAAGAGGCGTTTCCGATAACGTCGTGAAAACTGCAGAGGTGAAGCTCAATGAGCTTGATAATGTCAAGAAAGTCGAGTTCCGTTCAAAGGAGACTGCCCTCGAAGAAAGCAAGGCTACTTACCCCTCTGCTCAGCAGATATTCGATAACTATATCACCAACGCTGACTTCATGCCAGACGGATTCAGCGTTACTGTAAAGGATAACGATGAGATCGAAAATACCTGCATTGAGATCGAGCGTATCGAAGGCGTTCAGGAGGCTCAGTCAAGCCCGCAGGTCGCAGAATTCCTCCGCGAGCTCAGAAAGGCGGTTACCCTCATCGCAGGAGCTGTTGTTGTCGCTCTTGCGATCGTTTCAATGATCATCATTTCCAATACGACCAAGGCAAGCGTTTTTGCACGCCGTGAGGAAATACAGATCATGAAGTACGTCGGGGCAACAAACTCTTTCATCCGTATGCCCTTCTTCGTTGAAGGAATGGTCACCGGTTTCTTTGCGGGCGGCGGCGCTTTCTTCGTGACATGGGGCGTTTACCGTACGATCTACAGAGTTGTTACTGAAAAACAGTACCTCGTACAGGCGTTCGGCAGCAAGAATATCATACCGTTCGCTGATATAAGGCTGTGGGTAGGGCTCGCTTACGTCGTTGCAGGTGCCATCATCGGTGCTGTCGGCAGCGTAATAAGCCCCCGCCGCCACATCGACGTCTGACCGAAAGGAGTTTAGCAGAATATGAAAAAACTGCATACCGCAAAAAGGGTACTCTCGTTCTTGACCTGTACGGCTCTTTCTCTCGCTTTTCTAACCTATTATCCTAAATTATCAGGCAAAAACGACGAAGTGCACGCCCGCACACTCCAGGAGATACAGGAGGAAAGAGAACAGCGTCAGCAGGAAATAGCTGCACTCCAGTCACAGCTCGATGCCATAGGCTCGGATAAGGCTGATACTCAGGCTTATCAGGATACCCTCCAGCAGCAGACTGACCTCATCAGGCAGAACATAAGCTCACTCAATCTTGAAATAGATACCATTAATGCCGATATTGACGCCACAGAGGTTAATATCACCCGCCTTGAAGGCGAAATGGAGAACAAACAGACAGAGATCGACAACAAGATAGAGGACTTCAAGGAAAGACTCTACTCCATGTACGTCTCAGGCAACAGCAGCCTTGCCGCTGTACTGCTTGGTTCCTCAAGCTTCTACGACACAATGGTCAATATTGAAATGGTCAACCGTATCGCTGAATACGATGAGGATCTCATCGATCAGATCCTCGAGGATATTGATGCTCTCGAGGAGTCAAAAAAGCAGCTCAGCGCTGAAAAGCTCACACTTGAAATGAAGCTTGACTCCCTCGATGTTAAGAAAGCTGAAAAGCAGACTGAGCTCGACGCTTATAACGAAAAAATGCGCCAGACTCAGGATATCCTCGACAGCCTCGCTTTGGAGGAGGCTATGCTCGCAGGCGATAAGAACAAGCTCCAGAGTGACCTCAGTATGCTTGATGCAGAGGAGGCTGAAATTCAGGCTGCTATACAGCGCGAAAAAGAAGCCGCTCAGAGACGTTATGAGGAGGAACAGCGCAGGCTCGCTGCGGAAGCTGCAGCAAAAGCTGCTCAGCAACAGCAGCAGAGTAACAACAATTCCGGCAGCGGTTCATCCTATACTGCTCCTGTCTATGTAGTCCCGGCACCGTCAGGCGGCGGATTTATCTGGCCTGCGCCCGGTTTCGCTTACATATCAAGTCCCTTCGGCTACCGCTGGGGAAGGCTCCATGGCGGTATCGATGTCGGTGACGCAGGTATAGGCGGCGGAACAGCTGTCGCTGCAAAGTCCGGCACAGTTATTGCTGTTTACAACAGCTGTACTCACGATTCTCCCAAGTCTTCCACCTGCGGCTGCAACGGAGGCTACGGCAACTATGTCGTTATCTCTCACGATGGTACATACTCAACAGTCTACGGTCACCTCAGATATGCTACCGTTTCTGTAGGTCAGTACGTTCAGGCAGGTCAGCAGATAGGCGCTATCGGCTGCACAGGCTTCTCTACCGGAGATCACCTCCATTTTGAGGTCAGAGTGAACGGCGTTCAGCAGAACCCGCTCTCTTATGTAAGTCCGTAATATTTATCAGAAGCTCAGGGCAGTTTTAAAAACTGCCCGTGTTTTTGTACATTCAAAATCATGAGGAGCATAATATGAATAAGAAGATCACGCTCGGTCTCGCACTGAGCCTTGTGGCTATTGCTTCGGCTATAACCTTCATCCTGACGTCTTTCTTCACGCTGCAAAGCTTCAATAAGAAAGTTGTCGATGTAAATGAAAAATCAAGAAAGTACACCGCTCTCAACGTACTTGACGCCTATGTCCGCGATAATTATTACGGCGAGATCAACGAAAATCAGCTCAATGACGGTATTCTGAAGGGATATGTTTCGGGAGTAGGCGACAAATACTCCCGCTACCTTACTGCCGATGAATTCAGCGATGAAAAAACAAACAACGCAGGCGAGCATATTGGTCTCGGACTCACGCTCACAGAGGACGACAGCGGATATATCCGCATTATCAGCGTTCTTCCTGACTCCCCTGCCTCAGACGAAGGCATACAGGCTGACGATATCATAATAAAGGTAGATGGTGTCGATGTCCTTGAAACAGGCTTTGACGAAGCTGTTAATATGATGAGCGGCAGTGAAGGCTCATCAATAAAGCTGACTATCCGCAGAAGCGGCGTAGATACAGAGTATTCATTCACCCGAAGAACAATCGAGATACAGTCAGTTTCAGGCGAGATGCTAAGCGGATACTTCGGATATATCAAACTTAACGCCTTCAAGGAGAATACCCCGGAGCAGTTCATTGATGTGCTCGGAAGACTTACTGCAAACGGCGCAAAGGTGCTGATCTTTGACCTTCGTGACAACGGCGGCGGCCTCACCTCAGCGCTTGAAGAATGCCTCGACCCGCTTCTCCCGGAGGGAGTTATCGCAACAGCTGAATATAAGGATGGTCACACCGAAACTCTCATCTACTCCGATGAAAATATGATTGACCTGCCGATAGTGATACTCGTCAATGAGTATACCGCAAGCTCGGCTGAAATGTTTGCAGCCTGCCTGCGTGATTTCTGCAATGCAGAACTTATAGGCGTAAAGACCTACGGAAAAGCTGTTATGCAGGAAACCGCAGCTTTTGACGACGGCGGTGCAATAGTTCTTACTGTTGCAGTCTGCAAGACAACTCGCTCCGAGACCTATAACGGTATCGGACTTATCCCTGATCTTATCATTGAAAATGATGACGATGATACAGTCGATGAACAGTATCAGGCTGCGATAGAAGCAGCTATGACAGCAGCAAACTCTTGAAAGGACTCCACCCTATGCTAAAAAAAATACTCCCATACGAGCGAAAGACTTATTACTATGAGACCGACAAAATGAGCATAATGCACCATTCAAATTATATCAGGATATTCGAGGAGACCCGCGTTTCATTCCTCGCTCAGGCAGGTATGCCATTCGAGGAGATCGAGGCTAAGGGACTATATATGCCGGTCCTGTCAGTCGGCTGCCGGTACAAGCGCCCGCTCAGGTTCGACGAACCGTTTGCAGTCTATCCGCGTATAACAAAATTCAACGGCACTGTCCTCGAGCTGAGTTACTGCGTGGTGAGCCGTCTGACCGGTGAGATCTGCGTCGAAGGTAATTCCTCTCACTGCTTCACCGATCAGGAAATGAAGCCGCTCCGCACCAAAACGAAATATCCTGAAATCTACCGGATATTCGACGACTACAGCAACTATGTGCTCGAAGGCGACCCAACAAGTACAGCGGCAGTTGACAAAAAAACATGACCTGTGATATAATATTGTTATACAATTCCCCACGATGAAAAGGAGGCATACTATGGCTGTTACAGAAGCAGTTGAAAACTATCTTGAAACTATCCTCATTCTTTCACAGAAGCAACCTGACGTTCATGCGATCGATATCTGCTCTTACCTCGGCTACTCGCGCCCTACTGTCTCGATCGTCCTGAAAAAAATGAAGGACGATGGACTTGTAACCGTTGACGGAGACAATCACATCACCCTTACTGAGTCCGGAAAGGACGTAGCTACGCGGATATACGAGCGCCATACCCTTCTCTCGGATTTTTTTGAGTATCTCGGTGTTGACCGTGATACAGCCTCTGAGGATGCCTGCAAGGTCGAGCATGATATCTCTGACCAGACCTTTTCGCGTCTGAAGGAGCACTTCAGCAAAATAAGAAACAGTAAATGATCCGGAGGCTATAATGGGCAGATATGAAGATCTCAGAGAAAAATTCCCTGTTTTCATATACGATTCATACAATATAAAAGAAGACATCTCGGAGATTGAGATAAGCTACAGATTCACAATTCCCGGACTTGTCGAATTTACGCCGTCATGGAGCTTTCCTAAACCTGAAGGGTTTTCAGTAAAGGGCGACCTGACCTTCGAGAGACTTGCTTTCTCCCTCGGAATGGCAGAAGCTGTGAGCTACTGGAAATGCGCCTGCCCTCCGCTGTTAAGGGTGAAATGCGGCGAGCTCAGTGAGGAAATGTGCCGCTGGTGGAAGAAGCTCTGGTTTCTCGGTCTTGGAGAATTTTTCTATACGAATGGTATCTCAGAAGATATCGAGAGCTTTGTCACGATATCACCTGAGGGCAGCTTCGTATGTTCTGAGGAAACCTCCCGTGCAGCGCTTGAGGGCTGCCTTGTGCCTATTGGCGGCGGAAAGGACTCAGCGCTGACACTTGAAACTCTTGTAAGTGCAGGCGTTAAATGCCGGTGTTACGCCATAAACAAACGATGCTCAATAAGTGCAACCGTCGAAGCCGCAGGACTTCCGGAGAAATCACTGATAACAGCATCACGTCACTTTGACCGCACACTTATACCGCTAAATAACGCCGGTTATCTCAACGGACACACACCGTTCTCCTCAGTTGTGGCGTTTTCCGCCGAAATTACGGCATATATCCATCGACTGAAATACATCGTGCTTTCAAATGAAAGCAGTGCTAACGAAAGTACAGTCGCAGGTCAGAACGTAAACCATCAGTATTCCAAGAGCTTTGAATTTGAGCAGGATTTCCACGATTACGAAGCAAAATACCTTAATACCGGAGTTTACTATTTCAGCTTTTTGCGCCCGCTTGTCGAATTTCAGATTGCTAAAATGTTTGTCAAGCACCACAAGTATCTTTCCGTTTTCAGAAGCTGCAATCTCGGAAGCAAAGTATCGCCGGATATCTGGTGTGGAAACTGCCCGAAGTGCTTGTTCGTATGCCTGATACTCTCACCATTCATTACCATTAAAGAATTGAGCGGGATTTTCGGGAAGAATATGCTTGATGAAGAAGCGATGCTTGGCTATTTTAAGGAACTTATCGGACGTTCTGAGCACAAGCCGTTTGAATGTGTAGGCAGTATCGACGAAGTAAATCTGGCTGTTTCACTTGCTATACGAAGGCTCGAGGCTGCCGGAGAAAAGCTTCCGCTGTTGTTCGATGAGTACAAGAAGCTCGGTATGTACAGTGCTGATAACCTTGACAGCCGCAACGATTCGTTCTGCACATATTTTGACGAAAAAAATCTACTGCCGGATGAATTTCAGGCTATTCTTATAAAAGAAATGGAGCGACTTCTTTGAGCAAATTTTCAGAATATTTAAGCAGTATCACAGATAAAAAGTCAGTCTGCATACTTGGATTCGGAAGGGAAGGAAAGTCAACATACGCAAAATTAGTACAATATTGCTCGCCTTCTAAAATTGCAATTGCTGATCTTAACACCGTTAACAGGCAGTCAAACGCCCTCCCCGAAAATGTTGAATTGATAACCGGGAAGGATTATCAGTCAAGACTCGATGAGTTCGATATTGTGTTCAAAAGTCCCGGGATTGTTCTTGAAAGGCAGCCTGATGAGCTTAGCTGTGAAATATCTTCTGAGACTCAGGTCTTCTTCACGGTCTTCCGCAATCAGATCATCGGAATCACAGGAACAAAGGGCAAGAGTACTGTTACATCCCTGATTTTCCACATTCTTAGCCATTCAGGAGTTGACGCACATATTGCCGGCAACATTGGGATACCGGTATTTGAGATAGCAGAGCAAATAAAACAAGATAGTATTGCCGTATGTGAGCTATCATGTCATCAGCTTGAATATATGAGCGTTTCACCTGCGACTGCGGTTTTTCTCAATCTCTACGAAGAACATCTTGATCATTATGGAACGCTTGAGCGTTACTACAATGCCAAGAAAAATATATACCTTCACCAGAAACAAAGTGATAGTCTGGTAATTAATTCATCAATTAAACCAAACGATATTGCTTCTGAAATATGTACTATCTCACAGACAAATGATTCGGCGGATGTTTTTGTCAGCAACGGCATCGTTCACAGCAGCAATTACGAATATGCAATACCTATTGACTGCGTTAAATTGCTTGGAATACACAATCATTACAACATCGCTGTTGCATATGAAATTTGTCGAAAATATGTAACCACGGAGCAATTTAACGAAGCTCTCTGCACATTTTCCCCTCTTGCTCATCGTCTTGAATTTGTCGGATCCTTCAGTGATATACGCTGGTATGATGACTCCATCTCAACAGCCTGTGCTACAGCGATCGAGGCAGTAAAAAGCGTTCCTGATTGTGCCACAATTCTCATCGGAGGCATGGACAGAGGGATAGATTACGCTCCACTTGTCGAATTTCTGCTCAGCACCGATGTTAATGTGATATGTATGGAAGCATCCGGTAAACGTGTCTACGATATGCTGATCTCCGAATCGATCACTAATAATCCGCGAATTTACAACGTTAAACATCTTGATGAAGCAGTAAGGCTTGCCTCCGAGATAACTCCGGCAGGAAAGAGCTGCGTTCTCTCTCCTGCTGCCGCAAGTTACGGTATTTTCAAGAATTTCGAGGAACGCGGCGACGTCTACAAATCTCTCGTTGCTTCACTTGACAAGTAAGCTGACTCATGTTATAATTAAATTACGGCTTAGCCGCGACAGTTCGTTTGCGCCATCCTGTCGTTAAAAAAAACCAGGGCACCTACGGATCAATCATCCGATTTACGCCATTTCAGGTGCATCTGCGTTCGCAGGTGCACTTTTTTCAGGAGGGAAAAATGTATAGAATCAAAACCTCCGCCGCTTTCGACAGCGCACATTTTCTCGCGGGATACGACGGAAAATGTGCAAATATCCACGGCCATCGCTGGATCATAGAAGCAGAGTTCAAATCCAACGAACTTGTTAAGGAAGGTCCTCGCTGCGGTATGCTGGTCGATTTCGGCGATGTTAAGAACATTTTGCGCGATATTGCGAAAATTTACGATCACTCAATGATTTTTGAAGAAAATACGCTCCGTCCGGCAACTATAGCCGCACTGAACGACGAAAACTTCAAACTGATACCTGTTCCGTTCAGACCTACTGCTGAGAATTTTTCAAAGCATTTCTACGACCTGCTAAAACAGCGCAAGCTGCCTGTGAGCAGGGTCACAGTTTACGAAACTCCGAAAAATTGCGCTATTTACGAGGAAGATTAATGAAGCTGCCTGTAGTTGAAATGTTTGTCAGCATAAACGGCGAGGGACAGCGTGCCGGTGAACTTGCAGCTTTTATAAGATTTCGGGGCTGTAATCTAAATTGCAGCTATTGCGATACTCTTTGGGCGAACTCGCCAGATGCGCCTGCCGATGAGCTTGAACCGAGTAAAATTGTCGAATTTGTGAACAGCTCCGGTGCTAAAAATGTCACTCTCACAGGCGGTGAGCCTCTTTTACAAAAAAATATAAGCGAACTTATTAACGCGCTTATTCGCAGCGGACATCGTGTCGAGATCGAAACTAACGGAAGTATTTCCATTGCTGAGCTCGCTTCTTCGCAGCTTCGCCCTGCTTTTACACTTGACTATAAGCTTCCGGACAGCGGCATGGAAAAAACAATGCTTACCGATAATTACAGGTATCTCACGGAAACAGATACTGTGAAATTCGTCGTTTCGAGCCTGACTGACATGGAACGTGCAGTTGAGATAATTGACGAATTTTCGCTCACAAAAAAATGTGCTGTTTATTTCAGCCCGGTTTTTGACAGAATCGAACCTTCTGTCATTGTTGACTTCATGAAGGAACGACGCCTTTCAGAAGTCCGACTGCAATTGCAGCTTCACAAATTCATATGGGCTCCCGATAAGCGTGGAGTATGAAGGGAGAAAAAATGGACACTAAAGCTATTGAAGATCATATCCGCGGCATTCTCATCGCGCTCGGCGAGGATCCCGACCGTGAGGGGCTTCGCGAAACTCCCCAGCGTGTTGCGCGTATGTACCAGGAGGTCTTTGAGGGAATTGGTTACACCAATCACGAAATTGCCCAGAAATTCGGCAAAAAATTTGAGGCTACCGATGAGGACACTGCTGTCGTCATGAAGGATATAACTGTGTTCAGCTATTGTGAGCACCACATGGCTCTGATGTACGACATGACTGTTGATGTAGCTTATTTACCACGCGGCAGAGTTCTCGGTCTGAGCAAAATTGCGCGAATCTGCGACATGGCTGCAAAGCGATTGCAGCTCCAGGAGCGCCTCGGCAGCGATATAGCAGAAATAATCGCCGAGGCAGCCGGTTCGCCTGACGTTGCCGTGGTCATCCGCGGCTCCCATAGCTGCATGACCGCCCGCGGCATCCGCAACGCTTCCGCCCGCACTACAACCAAAACCTACCGTGGAGCTTTCAAGACTGACCCTGAGCTAAGAAGGCTTCTCGACTGACAAGGAGGTAACATGAAGGCACTTGTTTTATTCAGCGGAGGCGTAGACAGTACGACCTGCCTCGGGATCGCTGTTCAGAAATACGGCGCAGGGGAAGTTCTTGCACTGTCAGTTTACTACGGTCAGAAACACAGCAAGGAGCTTGAAGCTGCACAGAAAATAGCCGATCATTACGGCGTGAAGCTTCGTACTCTTGACCTTGCGCTCATATTCGCGGACTCTGACTGCACTCTGCTCAAGGGCTCGTCCGGTGAAATACCTAAGGAGTCCTACGCTGAGCAGCTCAGCTCTACCGACGGCGCACCGGTTTCGACCTACGTCCCATTCCGCAACGGGCTTTTCCTCTCCTCAGCCGCAAGCATCGCGCTTTCCAATGGCTGCGAAGTGATATATTACGGCGCACACAGCGATGATGCCGCCGGGAATGCTTATCCCGACTGCTCCTCAGATTTCAACGCTGCAATGGACCGCGCAATTTTTCTTGGCAGCGGTGAACAGCTCCGCATTGAAGCGCCGTTTATCGGCTTGACAAAGGCTCAGGTCGTTGCAAAAGGACTTGAACTCGGCGTTCCCTACCACCTGACATGGAGCTGCTACGAAGGCGGCGACACCCCCTGCGGAGTCTGCGGTACCTGCCGCGACAGAGCCGCAGCGTTCAGGGCAAACGGCATCGAAGACCCGGCACTTGCAGAAAGGAGCATATAATGACTGGAAGGAACGAAAACGAAAAGGGCAGCATTTCGCTGCTCGGCAATCAGAATACAAAATATTCCTCCGACTATGACCCATCCGTGCTTGAGACCTTCCCTAACAAGCACCCTGACAATGACTACTTTGTCAAGTTCAACTGTCCGGAGTTCACAAGTCTTTGCCCCATTACAGGTCAGCCGGACTTCGCAACGATTTATATATCATATGTCCCGGCTGAAAGAATGGTC
>ODAI013549038.1_pt1 | contig 11664 bp, 8 predicted proteins | sample 1539321 | NCBI WGS metagenome assembly ODAI01 (sample SAMN02144231, study PRJEB22623) | gut metagenome | biome: sheep rumen | host: Ovis aries | place: New Zealand
CAGGCCTCCGACAGGAAAACATATTTCGCATTTCCCACATCATTGGCCAGGCGGGCGCCATTGATATCATGCTGTTCCCTGCGGACCAGGTTCTTTCCAAGATGATGGACATGAACCGTAAACCTTCCATCCTTCTTCAGGTCATGGTAGATCAGCCGGAAAGAGTTGCTCAGGCCGCTCACGGCATTCTCAATGATCACGACCTTGAACGGATCCACCGGCTCCGACGAATGGCGGTGATAAATATCCGGATACCACTCTTCATTGATCTTGCGCAGGTGAATCCTGCCCAGGAAATGTCTGACCTGGGCAAAGGGCGGAACCCCTTTGACCTTCCACCATGCCTCCCTCAGCGGAGTCTTCCGCACGACATTCAACGCTGCGTCTCTTACTGTCTTATATGTCTCGTTGCCAACCATTCGTTCATTTCCCCTCTGATCACCCTGGTGTCCCGTCTCAATGACTTTTGCATTAATAACATCATCTTGAATTCATCTGCTGCGTTGTCCTCAGTCGCCGTAGTCAGCACCAGGTGCTTCAGGCTGTCCGGAACAGATACTTTAGTTCGTAACTGTTCAGAACCTGTCCGAAACAGTTCATTCATTTCTTCTTTACAACAATCCTGCGGCCAAGCTCTTTCTCGCACAGATCAATCGCCTTTGCCACCACCTGATCCATGTTATAATACTGGTAGCACCCCAGGCGGCCCCCGAAGATAACCCTTTTCTCACGTTCAGCCATCTCAAGGTATCTCTGGTACAGTTCCTGATTCTCCTGGTCATTAACCGGATAATACGGCTCCATCCCAGGCTCCCATTCCGTGGAATATTCCCTGGAAATGACCGTTCCGGGAATCTCATTTCCCTCCCCATCCTTTCCGAACTCAAACCACTTATGCTCGATGATCCGCGTCCAGGGAACCTCACGCTCCGTATAATTCACAACTGCGTTCCCCTGGAAATTGTCCGTGTCGAGCACCTCGGTCTCAAACCGCACCGTGCGGTACTCAAGCCTGCCAAGGGAATAATCAAAATACTCATCCACCGGCCCTGTATAGACCAGCTTGTCATAACAGTCCGGATGCTTTGCACTGTATTCCTGCCATGTCGTATTCAGTAAAACAGGAACACCTGACAGGAGCTTCTCTACAATCTGTGTATAGCCGCCGATCGGAATCCCCTGGAACCGGTCTGTAAAATAGTTATTGTCATAAGTAAACCGAAGTGGGAGCCGCCGGATGATAAAGGCAGGCAGATCCTTGCAGTCACGTCCCCACTGCTTCTCGGTATATCCCTTCACCAGCTTCTCATACACATCCCGCCCCACCAGGGAGAGTGCCTGCTCCTCCAGGTTTTTCGGCTGCGTAATCCCCAGATCCGCAATCTGCGACCGGATCTTCTCCCGCGCCTCATCCGGTGTCACTACCCCCCACATCCGTGAAAAGGTGTTCATGTTGAACGGCAGGTTATACAGTTCATCCCTGTACCTGGCCACCGGAGAATTGATATACTGATTGAACTCCGCGAACTGGTTCACATAGTCCCAGACCCGGCGGTCCGAAGTATGGAAAATGTGCGCGCCATATTTGTGCACGTGGATCTTTCCCATCTTCTGCGTGTAGATGTTTCCGCCGATGTGATCCCGCTTCTCAACCACTGCGACCTTCTTACCGGCCCTTTTTGCCTCACGGGCGAATACCGCGCCAAACAGGCCCGCGCCGACCACCAGATAATCCACATGGTCGCCGCGCTCCATCTGCTCGCGGTCCTCCTTCTCTTTCTGGCGAAAGGAATAAACCTTGCTCTGCCTGTTCAGGTAAGCATCACATACCAGATCCGGATCCCCCTCCATCAGCACCTCTCCATGCTCCAGCCACAGAACATGGTCACACAGCTGCCGCACAGAACCGATATCATGGGATACATACAAAAGCGTCGTCCCGCCGGAAAGCATCTGGCGCATCCTTTCATTACAGCGCTTGCGGAAATTCGTATCACCGACTGCCAGCACCTCATCACAGATCAGGACATCCGGATTCACCATGGTTGCCACGGAAAATCCAAGACGCGCCTTCATTCCGGAGGAATAATTCTTGATCGGGGAATTCAGGAACCGTTCCAGCTCCGCGAACTCTACAATCTCGTCAAAATGCTCCTGCATGAACTTCTTCGAATGCCCCAGCACAGATCCGTTCAGGAAGATGTTCTCCCGCGCGGTCAGCTCCTGGTCAAAGCCCGCGCCCAGCTCGATCATCGGCGCGATCTTCCCCCGCACCTTCACAGTCCCCTTATAAGGCTGCAGGATTCCTGTGATCGTCTTGAGCAGCGTGCTCTTCCCCGACCCATTCGTTCCGATCAGGCCCCAGGACTCCCCTTTTTTCACATGAAGGTCCACATCCTTCAGTGCCAGGAATTCCTGGAAGGTCAGCTCATGCTTCAGCCGCTTGATCGTATATTCCTTCAGGTTATTCACCTTCACGTTTCCAAGATTGAAACGGATCGAGACATGGTCGACATCGATGATATTTGCTGCCATAGATCGTGCTCCTGTTACAAATATAATACAAAGCGGTCTTTGTTCTTCTGGAACATAAACAGGCCGAAGGCAAACAGTGCAAACGCCCAGATCCATCCGCCGATCACTATGCGCATTCCGGGCATCCGCCCGTACAAAGCGATATCGCGAAACTGGGCAATGTAGTAATACATCGGATTCAGCGTCTTAACGACAATCTGAAGCAGATTCGGAAGCTGCTCTATGGGATAAAACAACGCTGACAGATACATCCATGCCGTGCACACCGCATGATAGATATACTGGATATCACGGAAGAACACGTTCAGCTCCGCAAGCCAGAAGCTCAGTCCCAGGGTGAAGATATACAATTGGATCAGGATCACCGGCAGATAGAGCAGCTGCACATAAAACGGTGACCTTGTCGCGATCATGACGATCAGGAATGCACCCATCGAGAAGACCGTATCCACAAAGATGCTTGACACCTTTGCCACCGTAAACATGTATTTCGGGATATAAGTCTTCTTCAGAAGCGCGGCGTTATTCTGCACACTCTTCAGACCGCCCTGTGTTCCCGTCCGCATGAACTCAAACAGCGTCCTTCCGGTCAGAAGGTAGATCGGATAATTCTCGATATTTTTCCGAAACATTGCTGAAAACACCACAGTCATAACGATCATGATCAGCAAAGGATTCAGAACACTCCAGAGATATCCCAGGAAGCTCCTCCGATACTTCAGTTTGATGTCTCGCGTGATCAGTTCGATCAGGAAATCCTTATACTGTAAAAACTTTCTGACACGATATTTCAGATTTTTCATCAGTTCTCCCTCAGCGCCGTATAATCCACCAGGATCACCGGGCAGGCTGACAGATTGGCATCTGCCACATCATTTCCATAAAGGATGATATTGCCCTTCGCTGTCATATATGCCGCGCTTCCCATATCATGTCCCGGCGTGCGTATCCACATATCAACGGACGGCTTCCTGAATACCCCCTTCTCCGTATAATCCTGTATCTGCTCCAGGCTCAGGATGGAGATCCGATCCTCCGTTTCTTTCCCGGACTTTGTCCCGAACTGTCCATTCTCTGAAGGGGCTGATGTCTGCGGCAGAATCGCTGCGGCCTCCACAGGTGTAAAATCATGGTTCAGCACGGCTTCGTTCAGATATCTGCGCAGGGAAGAGGTCTCCCATAACGCAGATCCCGCCGGCCCGTTTCCGGAAGGGACACCTGTATCTGTATTTCCTTCAGACGCATCCTTCCCCGGCGTTTCCTCTGTGACCTGCTCCGTCTGAAGGACCAAATCCGTCTCTTCCCGAAGTTCCTTCGTCTTACCGTCAAAAGGAATCCCGAAAAATGAGCTTTCCTCCTTTGGCGCCGTACAGATCAGGAGAAGCTTTGTCCCGTCCTTTTCGAGAACCTTCCACCGGAATCCGGAGAACGAAACCGAATCTCCCTCCTTGGCTTCAGACAGGGATTTTCCCTCGTCCTGCACCCTCTGCTGCAGATATTTCTCCTTGTAATACACATACTGGCTGCGGCTGTCCAGATAATCCCCCAGCTTGTAGAAACGGCTGTAGGACGACTCATACATCCCTGCCATGCCCTCCATCTTCGCGGCAGCATATCTGAAAAAACCACTTGTCCACATATAGACAGCCAGGCCGATGATCACAACGATCACCGCCAGCGTAATACCCCTGCTTATCGTTGTCTTTCTGGAAAAACGCGTAATCTGTGTGTCCGCCTTCGCCTTCAGCTCCTTCGCCTGGCGGATCATGTCATCATAAGAACCGCCTCCATCGCCGGAGGCTCCGCTGCCGCCTGAAGACGGTAAACAGTCCTTTCCCTCAGGCACAGTGCTCCGGTTCCTGCCGGCTGCATCGCGGCGTTCCTTCACTTCCTCCACGACTGCCTGAAGCTCCCCGGAAGCCTTCTGGTACTCATATTCATCGGTCGCAGTCTCCAGATGATAGCGTGCGGCCGCAAGGTCCGTCCGGATCAGCTCTTCCTGTCCCTGCGCAATCCCCTCCAGGCACCGCTTTCTGAGGGAAGCTGCATCCGGATGATCCGGGATCTGCTCCACAAGTTCCAGGCCTTTCTGAAAAATTTCCATGCGAAAACGAGGCTGCACCACGCATGCGTCTGATTCGATCAGCGCCTTTATGCGCTTCGCGATCGCCTCATCCGACTCATAGACAGCCCCTTTATTTTTCTTTGATTTCAGATAATCTCCAAACTGAATCTTAGCCATTCTTCCAATGTAGTTTATAACTGTTCTGAACAGTTACTATGTGATTGATTTTTGAGCTGTGCGACCGGATGAAAAGACAAGCAAGATGTACAAGTTATTCCGCGACAGGTCCTTACCATAACTTTCCAGAATATGCATCTGCGCTGTGTGCAGGATCAGAATGATGCAGGATCAAAATGCCATCCCCGTCACTGAACCCGACTTGTCATAATCTAATCATTTTACATGACGAATCCAATTCACGCAACCCTGCTTCGCTGCCGCTCTGCCGCCTCTGCCGCTTCGCCTCAAACAGCATCACGGCTCCCGCGATGGCTGCGTTCAGCGATTCCACACTTCCGCTCATGGGAATGCGGACTTTTGTATCGGCCAGTGCAGCTGTTTCATCGGAAAGCCCCCGGCTCTCATTCCCGATCAGGAAGGCAGCCGGCTCCGCCAGCCTGCCCTCTGTTTCATAAAAGTCCACGCTTCCGGCCAGATGGGCGGCATAGACGTGTACTCCCTGCCTCTGCACGATCCCGATTGTCTCTCTCAGGTGATCCGTATAGACAAAAGGAACCCGGAAAATGCTCCCCATTGTAGAGCGGATGACCTTCGGGCTGTAGATGTCCGCGCACCCCCTGCTCAAAACGATTCCAGTAGCGCCGGCAGCCTCCGCTGTCCGAAGGATCGTCCCAAGATTTCCGGGATCCTGCAGGTTCTCCAGAAGTAAGATCAGAGGTTTCTGTCCTTTTCCAGACAAATCCTCCATCCGGCAGGAAAGCTGCCGCGCCACCGCAAGGATTCCCTGCGGCGACTGGGTATCAGAGAGGTATTGAAAGACCGGATCCGCTACAGTCTGCACCTCGCATCCCATCCTGCCGGCCTTTTCAAGCGCGATCCGGCCTTCCGGCCCTGACGCAAAGGATTCGGAGAGATACACCTCACGGCATAGTTCTTCAGGGATTTCCCGGAACATCTTAGGGCCCTCCACCAGAAAAACCTTCTGGCTGCTGCGTTCCTTTGCGCTTTTCTTCAGTCTGATCAGCTCTTTAACCTTCCTGTTCTGCGGGCTGGTGATCATGATATTGATGTCCCTCCATAGAATCAGGGCATGCTGCAAAATTGACTGTACTCCCTGCCTGTCTTTTCATCCACCTGTGCTTCTGCCCAGCATAAGATGCCTCCGCATAACAGGAGACTGTCCGGAAACCCGCTCCACGCAATCAAGCGGAATGACTCTCCGGGCAGTCTCCCGAATCCGGCAAAATAAGATGTCCGGTGCCTGAATCAGATCGACAATGCCTTCGCCACACGTACCATGTAGTCAGGCAGTGTCTTCTGCATCGCAAGGGCCTGTGTCATGTCAAAGTCTACCCACTCGCCATCCCGATAGCCTACTACCCGGTTGGACTTTCCCGCGGCCAGAAGGTCTACCGCATAAGCTCCCATCATAGACGCATAGACCCTGTCCCTGCAGGTTGGAGATCCGCCGCGCTGCATGTGCCCCAGGATCGTCGCCCTGGTCTCAACGCCGGTGGCTGCCTCAATCCTTCTTGCCATCGAAGCAGAGTGCCCGTTCCCCTCTGCATTGACAATGATGTGGTGTTTTTTCCCGCGCCGCCTCAGGTCAATGATGTTATTGATCAGCTTCTGTTCATCATAGTCATAAGTCTCCGGGAGCAAAATGTCCTCCGCCCCGTTTGCGATGCCGCACCACAAGGCGATGTATCCTGCACGCCTCCCCATGACCTCGATGATGGAGCAGCGCTCATGGGACGTGGAAGTATCACGGACCTTGTCAATGGCATCCATTGCCGTATTGACAGCGGTATCAAACCCGATCGTGTATTCAGTGCAGGCAATGTCCAGGTCGATCGTCCCTGGAACCCCGATCGTGTTGATGCCAAGCTCCGCAAGCTTGCCGGCGCCTGCAAAGGATCCGTCTCCGCCGATCACAACCAGACCTTCGATCCCATGCTTGCGGCAGTTCTCCGCCGCCCGCTTCTGTCCCTCGGGCGTACGGAACTCCGAGCTTCTTGCTGTGTAGAGAAATGTGCCGCCTTTTGAGATCGTATCCGATACGTCCCTCGCATTCAGATCAGTGATCTCCTCATTCAGCAGCCCTTTATAGCCCTGATAGATCCCCTTGACCTTGATTCCCTTCCCGATCGCCATCCGCACCACCGCACGGATCGCGGCATTCATGCCCGGTGCGTCTCCGCCGCTGGTCAGCACGCCAATGGTATTGATTTTTGAAGCCATCATCTGTCCTCCAGTTTTCGGTAAGCCCTGTGATGCCCCACATACTTATATGCGGGACGTATCAGCTTTCCTTCATTGATCAGTTCCTCCATGCGGTGCGCTGCCCAGCCTGAGATGCGCGCGATTGCAAAGATCGGGGTGTACAGCTGTCTCGGAATGCCCAGCATGGAATAGACAAATCCGGAATAAAAGTCTACATTACAGCAGATCGGCTTGGCCAGATTCTTTTGCTCTGTAAGAAGTCTGGAGGAAATCTTCTCCACCGACTCATACAGGCCAAACTCTTCCTCCAGGCCCTTAGCCTCGGACAGCCGCCTCGCTGCCTCCTTCAGGATCACCGCACGCGGATCACTGAGCGTGTAGATCGCATGTCCCATGCCATAGATCAGCCCGGACCTGTCAAAAGCCTCTTTCTTCATGATCTTCTCCAGGTAAGCCTGAATCTGATCCTCATCCTGCCAGTTGGACAGATGGCTCTTGATGTCCTCAAACATCTTCTCTACCTTCAGATTCGCGCCGCCGTGCTTTGGTCCCTTCAAGGACGCCAGGGAGGCCGCTACCGCGGAATACGTATCCGTGCCTGTCGATGAGACAACATGCGTCGTGAAAGTGGAGTTATTCCCTCCGCCATGTTCCGCGTGGATCACCAGACATTCATCAAGAACCCTCGCTTCCAGATCTGTATAGGTTCCGTCATCGCGCAGCATCCGCAGGATGTTTTCCGCAGTTGACAACGACTCACTGGGATAGCGGATGATCAGGGATCTGTCATTGTTGTAATGCTGGTAAGCATGATAATTATAAACCGCGATCATCGGCATCACGCCAATCAGCTGCAGTGCCTGCCGGAAAACGTTCTGAACGGAGGTATCATCCGGAGCCTGATCATAGGAATACAGGGTCAGGACAGATCTCTGCATGCCGTTCATGATGTTCTTGCTGGGTGCCTTTAATATGACATCCCGCACAAACTTGGATGGAAGCTCTCTGTACTGTGCCAGCAGGTGAATAAACTCCCTGAGTTCCGATGTTGTCGGCAGGCTTCCGAACAACAGCAGATAAGTTGCCTCTTCAAAATTGAACTTTCTGTTTTTGTTCCCCTCTACAAGTTCACTGACTTTATACCCCTGGTAGTAAAGTTCTCCCTCGATCGGCACAGACTTGCCGTTGATTTCTTTGTGGCCATTGACATCCGATATCTCCGTCAAGCCTGTCAGGACACCGCGTCCGTCCGAATCACGCAGGCCCCGCTTGACATCAAACTTCCGGTAAAGCCCAATATCCATCTTGTTGGCATTCAGCGCAACATCCGTCAGTTCCCTGAGGCGTTCATCCCTCATCATCTTCTCTTCTGCCGTCAGCATGCACACCCTCCGATACCTTTTCTTACGCGTAACAGTTCTGAACCCTTGGTTCTGAACTGTTACGTCAGTCCGCCATACAAATTTTGCTTCGCAAAAAAGGCGGACTGACTGCATAATTTACATTTTCATACGTCACTTGCGGTTCCGCAAGTGACTGTGCTGAACAGTTGCTCTTACACTTCATCTGATTTGAAGATAGATTATAACAATGCGGCTGCTTTTGTCAATTTATACCGGGAAAAGCAGCAGGGGAGCCCGGCGAAACGCCTGGGCTCCCTGCGAATTTTCAGATCCGCAAAGCCGTGCCGCCCAAACGACTGTCGCAAAGCCGTGCCGATCCCATGTCACTATTTGTTGGTGTCACATCTTGTTTTTCTTATTCTTTTTCCCCTTTTTCTCCTTATCCTTCTTTTTCCTGGTTTCAGGGGCACGGGGAGATTCCTTAAAGGAAGGGATTACCGCATCATTTTGAATAAGCCCCTCAGATGGTATGTGCTCCGCAGACAGATCAGGTTCCTTCGGCAGCGCCGGAATCACTCCACTCCGGTCTTCCGGCTCTTTAACGGAAACGATATCTGCCTCCGCAGATGGCTGAGGTTTCTTCCGTATCTTCCTCTGCACGGTTCCTTTCGCATATTCTTCCAGGAAAACAGCTGCATCCGAAAGGGTTGCTTCATTGAGAGAATAATAAGTCCATTTTCCCTGACGGACCGCATTCACCACGCCGGATTCCGAAAGCGTTTTCATATGATGGGATAAGGTCGACTGTACAACATCGACTGCACCCAGAATCTCTCCAGCACTTAGTTCTTTTTCTTTCAGCAGTCTGATGATCTGGATCCGATGCGGGTCTCCAAGCGCCCTGAATATCCGGTCATAGCCTTCTCCCCCTGAATAAGTCCCATTGTTTTTCATGCTGCTCTCCCCTTATCTATATCAAATCCATCTTCTAAGGATCTGCGAAAAAAATAGCTGCTCTTCCTGTCTATCGTTTTTCGATTACCCGGAGTGTAATTTTGCTGCATTGCCGCTATGCACCCTCATTTCGCTCTATATCTATACATATGGAGAACACTCCTGCAGAATCCCAGGCAATTTTTTCTGCGCAGCTCCAAAGATGGTGTAAATTTCACAGGTTCGTCTTCGCATCAGGCGGAAGCGAACCGGACTTGGCCTGGCCTCAAAGAGGCATACCCGCCAAAGGCAGGTTTATCGCCGGCTTCCTCTGCTGGCGATAAAGGCATGATCATTCACCAGCACCAGGCGGAAATTGTAATTCTATTTATCGATATTCTTCGATCTGTCGATATGTTCTGAAAATTTCAGTCACATAGCACTTCTATTGCATAGCACTTCTGCCGTATGGCGCTCCTTTTTCCGAAACCGGCCGCACTTAGGATCAGCTCATTAATTACTGCTCATCTTTCTCGTCTTTTTCTCCGGCCCCGCAGGGCAGTATCCGGCTGCATAGCCCGCTATGCGTCCTCATCCTGCCCTGCGATCTCGAAGAAAAATCCTGCAAAATATTGAGCAGTTATTATTGAGCAGCTCCTTATGATGCGGTCGTTCCGGCAGATGATGACTGTGCTGCCCAGGCGGCTGCCTGTGCCCTCTGCGCCCTTGACCAGGCGACGACGGATCCGATCCCGTCGTCTTCCACTGTCCCGAAATTCTCTTCGATTGTCGCGTTGGCTGTCTGTACGTCTGTCGGGCCTGTGACCAGTGCCAGCGCCTCTTCCGATTCGTCCTTATAGACAATCACCGGAACGCCTTCTTCAATCTGGTCATAGATCAGCTTCACTGCGGACAATGGTGTATTGATACAGCCGTGGGAACCGCTCCCCAGGTAGATGCTTCCGCCAAACCATGCCCTGCTCTGCAGATCATGGATTCCGACACCGCCATTGAATGGCATCCAATAATCGACGGGAGTCGAATATCCCTGTCCGCTCAGGGTCTGATTACGCATCCTTCCCTTGAGGGACCACACGCCTCCCGACGGTGTCTCATGACCGGCGTAGGGATTGCCGGTGACGACAGGCGTTTCAACAACCAGCCTTCCATTCTTGTAGAACCACATCGTCTGATGCGTCAGGCTGATCTCGACATAGGTATCTCCAATATCATTTGGTCCCACACAATAAGCCTCCTGGCTCCAGACCGCGGACATGGACGTCTTTCTCTGGCTGCGGACCGCCTCCAGAAGTTCCTCATAGGTAGCTTCCTGATCCATCAGCCATCCATAATCCCCCATACCTTCCTCCAGCGTGATCTTTGTCCCGATGCTGGTATAGAAATCCCGTTTTTTCTGATATGTATCATACTTTTGGGCCAGATCTGACACATATGCACGAAGCTTTTCCTCGTTCAATGTGTAAGAACCGTCTTTCTGATCGAGGAAGGAAGCGATCACCTCTGAATTGACCACCTCCGTCTGGTTCCCGCACCGGAGCAGGATCTTGGCTCCCAGTACGCGGTTCATCGCCATTGCTTTCGTCATGAGGCTGAGATCACTGCTGAAAACCTTCGGGTTTTTATAAAGCCCGAGGCTGTCCAGATCGATCTGCGTAGCTCCCGTATCCAGTGCTTCTCTGACCGCTTCGCCTGTCTTCTCTTCGTCCAGTGTTGTCCCATAGATCTCCGTCCGAACCGTAGCCCCATCATCCGTCAGGACAACCTTCGCATCCTCCGGAGCAATCATGTTCTCCTTCTGCATGCAGGGAAGCTGATTCAACGCCTTCGTGACAAGCCGCTCATCATAAGTAGTCTCCAGGGAAGCATTCTTCTCTCCGAGCATCTGCGCCAGCATCATGACCGGCCAGACCCAGGCCTTCTGGTTTTTCATCGCCTTGTCAATCTCACCGTTGTCGCGATAGGTCATCGCGACATCCTCCGCGCTGATCCTGCTCTCCCCGGCGTCATGTGCCTCATCATTCTTTCTCGTGATCAACTGAAGGCTGTAAGCGTCTACCTTTGCCTTTACCGCTGCTTTTACGTCATATACAGACATCTCAGCAGCCGGAATACTGAAAAATTCGGTTCCCGGATAGAATCGGTTCCTGTAATGCCACGCCGTATAGCCATAAACTGCAGCCGCAGCCGCCAGGACGCCCGCAATAATCGGAACACGAAACCGCCGAAAAAAACCTCCCGTCCCATACCGGGGAACGATAGCAACGCTCCCGGAAAGAAGCGGATTCCCCTGATTCAGATAGCTTCGATCCGGTTTTGCCACCCGCTCACTGCTCTGCTCCTGCTGCCGATCCTTCTTTGGTTCAG
>ODAI010271757.1_pt1 | contig 11663 bp, 8 predicted proteins | sample 1539321 | NCBI WGS metagenome assembly ODAI01 (sample SAMN02144231, study PRJEB22623) | gut metagenome | biome: sheep rumen | host: Ovis aries | place: New Zealand
ATAGTACCAATATCAAGCTTTCTAAGCTCCTTAAGACCCCGAAGACCAGGATTCTCCTCATTATCCAAATAATTAACCTGAGTAAGAGCAAACTCCCACTTATCATAATCAGACAAAATCTGCATTAAAACATCATAAGACGCATGAGAAGAAAAACCAACATGTTCAATACGACCATCATCAACAGCCCTATCAATAAAATCATACAAACCCTTATCTTTGATAATATCATAATAGGAATCCTTAATAGAATGAACAAAAAACAACTCAAGAGAATCCCTATTTAACTGTTCAAGATGATGATCCAAAGTCTTATCAAAATACTCCCAGGACAAAATATTCCATGAAGGCATCTTAGTACTAACATGCAAATCATCATACTCACCCAGATAATTCCCAAGAATACCCTCACTAACACCAGGTTTAGACCTGTCAACAGTATGATAAACAAGAGCCGTATCAAACATATTAACTCCATTATCAACAGCATAATCCAACATCTTTTTAGTCTCAACAAGATTAACATCCTCAGGATTATCACTATTTAAAGGAAGTCTCATAGCACCAAAACCTAAAATAGAAGACTTAATCCCTGTTTTACCTAAAGTTCTATATTTCATATATTCATATATGACAAAAATACTTGAAATAATTAATGCAAAAAAAATAGTGAACCAAATCAATCAAAAAATAATCAACAAAAAAAAGAAAATAAAAAATTAAACCACAAAAAAAATAAAAATTATAAAGTTGTAACTTCACAACCCTCTTTTTCTACAATAACAGTATGTTCAGTCTGAGCAACCATACCATCAGCCTTATCCTTTAAAACAGCATGAGGATAAATACAACCAGAAGCAATCAAAGGACGAAGAGCCCTCATAAACTGTTTATCATCCATACTAGTTTTAACATGACGCTGAGCAAAAGGGAAATACCTATTATTTTTAGAAATATTCTTCAACAAAATCTTAGCCTGAGGATTACGTACAGGCTTATTATTCATAAACGAATAAATATAATACTCAGGAACATCACTAGTTATACCAGCACCACTACTAGCAAAAGGTTCAATAGCAACATGATCACCCTCTTTTAATTCATAAGTACTAGCATCAGGATAATTAGGTATGGAAATACCAGCATGTAAATTATTCTGCTCAAGACTATGGCCAGCTAAACTAACAATAGGAGAAAAACCATAAGAATTAATAGTTTCCTGAACAGTTCTACCAATCTCATTTAATGTAACACCATCTTTCACAATGCTTAAAACATTTTCTAAAGCACTGCTACTAGCTTCTACAAGGTTATGTCTTAATTCAATATCTTCATCAGTAACTACAGGATTACCATCATCATACCTACCAGGCATTCTAAGAGGATTACCATCTTCATCAACCGGTTCAACATTATCTCCTTCAACTACAACAGTAACTGCAGTATCAGAAATATAACCATTCACTTCAGCACCTAAATCAATTTTTACTATATCACCATAACAAAATATAGTATCATCATCAGGTGGAGAAGTATAATGAGCAGCAATCTGATTAATGGAGATATTACATGGGAATGACAAACCTGCACCGGTGCTTGTGATTTCAGATTCAATCCAATCTATAAAATCTATAACTTTCATTCCTGCAGTAATTTTTTTAGCAGCTTCTTTACGAACTTTTGAAGCTATTTTTCCGGCTTTTCTATATTCTTCTAACATAATAAATCACGACGTATTTCTTTTTATTCTTTAATAATATCTGATAATTCAGGATATTTTTTAATAATATTACTTATTTTAGCATCAAAATTATCATTATCCTTATTATCTGTACTTAAAACTTTTTCATTCAATAAATTTGTTTGTCTAGCAGCATTCACATAAGTTAAATTATTATCTAATTTGTTTTTAGCTACTTTTATTTTTTTATTGTTTAATACAGACATTGTCCATAACCATAAATCATCATCATCTTTACAAATCTTGGTAAATATTTCGCTCTTGGTAACATCTTCATGGAATGAGTTCGGTGGATATAATACTCCTCCTTCACTAACTGGGAAATTAAGTTCTGAAATATCTGTATCATCATCATTTAAGATCCATTTATCATAACCTTCAATCTTGTTATCATCGTTTAACAAGATTTTTCTTGATTTTTGTGATATGATATAATCCTGATTGTTTTTATAATCTTCATATAAAATTTTCAGCCAATTGTTTGGATAAAAAACATCATCATTGGCTGTGATAATAATATCATTAGGATATGATGTAATTACTGGAATTATTTTATTATATGATTTTAAATCATCACAGAATCTTATTGATAAACCATTTTGTTTAAGACTTAGAACATTTTTTGGCACATCAATTTCCTCGTTAGGGAAATCCGTTTTATTTAACCATAATATTACCTTATCTGCTTTAAGTTGTTGATTTAGTAATGAATATAATGTGTAATGTAAATCATACATATGTTCAGGAACAGATGTTAAAGAAACAATCAACCTTGGTTTTCTTTTAGTCTTTTTTACTCCTCTGGTTGTGAATTCTTTTATTTCTTTATCTATTTTATATTTATTTATTTGTGTTATATCACTGAAATCTTTATTTATTTTAATATTTCCTTCATTAACTCCTCTTGTTACAAAATAAACTAATGGATTTAAATCAGATTTTTCTATATTAATGTTTGATTCTTTATATTCTACGGGATTAAAATCAGGGTTAGGCTTTTTATCTTCTTCATAACCCTTGTATATGAAATGTAATAAAGGATCTATATTTATATTATAGTCATATGTTTTTTTGTAAAATGTTTCATCAAATAGATTTAATTTTTTAATCTTTTTGTATGCATCTATATTTACATAATTATTATTTCTTAAATCATTTGATATTTTGTTAAGTATTTCAATTTTTGTTTTATCTTCATAATTATTAATTTTAGCCAATATTTCCTTGTTGTTTGCTTCAATGGATTTATTAATTTTTTCAACAATCTCATCTGTAATATTACTTGATTGATTTGATGTTTCATTTATAATTTTACTTGTAGCAGTATCTAAATTAGTTTGATGAGAATTAAATAAATCTCTGATATCATTTAGGCTATTGTTATGATTATCGTTTAAGTTTGTTATTTTATTAATGATTTCTGATGAAGTGTTATTATGGTTTTCCCTATTTTTAGCTACAATATCAGTTAATTGTTTAACGTTGTCCTTTATGTTTAGTTCAATTTGATTTAATTGATTATTTGAATCTTTTAATTCAGAAATTTGGGTTTTCTGGTTTGATACTTCTTGCACTATTTTATTGTTGGAATCAATATTATCATTTTTTATTTCTGATATTAAATTTTTTACTTCATCAGTGTTTTGTGAGATAAGTTCTTTTATATTGTTTATTTCTTGTATTGTTTCTGGTGTGGTATTATTTGCATTAGAAAATTCATTGATTATTTTTGAGGTAGAATCATTTAATTTTTCATGATTATTATTTACTAATGAGAGTATTTCTTTATTGTTTTCATTGGATTTGTCATTTAGATTGTTGAAATTGTTGTTTATTTCATTATTGGTTTTAGCAATATTAGATAAATATTTCTCATTAATTTCTTTTTCAAATGATATTTGTTCTTTAAGATTGTTTATTGTTTCATTATATGAATTTTGAAGATTATCTATTTGTGTATTGTAATTTTTGATTAATTCTTTTAATTCTCTTATTTCTTCGATGTTTCTGTTGTTGATTTCGTTTGCTTCGTTTAGTTTGTTTTTTAATTCTTCATTTTCTTTATTTTTTTCTACAGTAATTTTATTAGCTTCGATTAATTGGGTTTCTAAATCTTCATTTAATGTAGTGTTATCTTCATTACTGTTAGTTGATTCAGTAATGGAATCGTTAATTTTATCTAATAAAGACATGGTTGTTTAATCCCCTAGTTTGTTAGTTTATTCTTAACAATAACTGTTATATTATTATATGTATTTCATATTTTATAATACATCATATTTGTTATATTATGTAATTATGGTAGTTTAATAGTACTAACTTAAAACTTAAGATTTTTAAATATATTCATAGTATTCCTTATTTAATCTTATTAAAAGAGGATTTATGCTAGTTCGTCTATTATGTCGAAGAATTCCTGGTATTTTCTTAATATTTCCTGTAAGTCTGATACTTCCAATACTTCTATTTTTATTGTGTCAGCTTTTTCGGTTAATTCGGTTTTGATATGTTCTTCTTCGTTTGTAAAAGTAGTTTCAATTATTTTTCTTATTTCATTGTATTTGTCTTCTGTAATATTATACATTCGGTGGTGTTTAAAAACGTCCATTGCATGTAAAATTCCTTTGTTATATGTTCCTGTGCAATGGGATATTGATATTTGTGTATCTAAATAAAAAGGAGTATCAATTTTGTCTGATCTTAATTCACAGTATATTTTGCACATTATATGATCGTCTTGAACATTATCTGTGATATATTTTAGTGTTTCGAATTGTTTTAAATTAACTTTATTAAAGAATTCCATAGGTTTCACCTAATATTATGTTTATGGAATTTTATTATTAAAAGTTAATAGCGGTGATTTATTTTAATCACCAAATGTATTGACTTTAATATATAATTTATTTAGATCCTCCCGAAGGTAAGTCTATTATATTATAAGATATGTGTTACAGATCTTTCGTGAATAGATAAGCCTATATACATCATTCCTATTTTGTCGTTATGTAATGGTTGTTTTTTTGTTAATATAAAGGTAATCCAAGGGCTCTTGATAAGTAATAGGGGGGTCTTGATAAGTAATGTTAGGGGGAGTTGATAAGTAATCGTATTTTACTTATAACTTTTTTGTTTAATTATTCAAAAATAAATACAATTGGATTTTTTTTTCGAAATATTTATATATAATATAATCCAAATAATAAATTACAATATGTATTTAGATATATTGTTAGAAATAGTTAGGTAAGAAATGGGGCTAAATTTAAGCATTTTTTTAAAAATAATATAATCAGTATTAATTAAAAGATAACTTAAATTAATAATATTAACTAGAAATAATTCTTAATTATGGTTTAAAAAATAAATTCTAAAAAATAATATTATTCCATTTCTTATTTTTTTATAAAAATTTTATAATTACCGATAAAATTAAAAATACTATGAGAGTAATTATATATTCATTTAAAATAAAATCTACTTTTAAAAAAAGAAATTAATTAAGAATAACTTAATTAAAAAAATCATGTTTAAAACTTAAAATCTTTTTGTTTATGTCCTTTAATTCTATTACATTTTAAGTTTTACCCGTTAATTATTTAATGAAGTTTTTGTATTTAATTGAAGCTATATTTTTTAATTTTAATAGTCTTTCATGATATGTGATATGTACATTATATGTACACATAATTAAATTGAATAAACTACTATATAAATATTTCTAAAATGTACAAATAATATACAAATAATTTATTTTTTAGCAACAACACACAACCACTCAGGAGCCATATGATGACCATCATCCACATCATCATCAAAAAGATCATCAATAACAACTTCATCCAAACAACCATCAACAAACGATTTAATACGTTCCTTCTTAGTATCATGCACCTTAATAAACGCAGTCAATTCACTAAAACCAGCCTTAATTAATAAACTAAACAACTCCTCATCATCATAAACTTCTAACTCAACCTCTTTCTTAAGTTCATCATACAAATTATCCTTATCACCATTAGTAGTAAGAACAATAATAAACAAAGCATCATCTTTCAAAACTCTTCTAACCTCAATAAAGCTGTCAACAATGTTGGGCCAAAAATAAACAGTTTCAAAAGCGGTGGCAATATCAATAGAATTATCATCTAATGGAATACTTTGAACATCAGCTTCAACAATCTCTATTTTATTCTCATCAACCAATTCTTGATTAAATTCTATAGACTTTTTAACACTTGTACTGCTATAATCAATACCGATAGTCTTACCCTTAGGTGATAACTCATGTAAACGCTTTAAATTAATGCCACCACCACAACCAATATCCAGTACGTCACAATCCTCTTCAATATCTAAGTGTTCTAATGCCCATAAGGATACAGGGGTGTGATTTTTATTCATACGTTCCAAAACTTCTTCTCCCCTTTTTCCTTCAGGTTTTCTAACGTTTTTCATAATATCTCTCATAAATATTTATAATTAAATTCATCATATAACCCACTGGTAGGTTCTACCTGTATAACTATATCCTTAATTTCAGGATGTTTGGTATATAATGTATTTTTGCATGACTTAGAGATTTGATGTGCTTCCTCAATGGATAAATGATTATCCACAACTAAATGCATATCTACATATACGGCAGAATTTGTTCCACGGGTTCTTACATTATGTATATTATTTACACCATAAATATTTTTTAATTCTGTCTGAATTAAGTCACAGTCGATAACGTTAATGTCCAGTAAAATATCCAGATTTTCTTTAAGTATGGTTACTCCTGTTTTCATTATCATCAGGGATATCATTATGGACAATATTGGATCAAGAATTGTTAATCCATTTTGTATAAAGATTAAACTTGCAATTATTACACCAGTAGCCAATGCATCACTTTTGATATGTTCACTATCTGATATCAGTATATTACTATGATATAGTTTTCCCATTTTCTTTTCGTAACGTGATATAAATACGGTAATAATTAAGGTTATAATCAATACGCTATATGTTTCAATTCCTATGGTAGGAATGACGTTGTTAAAGAACCTGTCAATCGCTGCAGTAATTATTTCATATGCTACTATAAACAGGGTAGCAGATATTAATATTGATGCGAAAGTTTCTACTTTACTATGTCCATATCTATGTTCTTTATCATATGGTTTACCTGATATGTAAACTGCAAGTATACCCACTATATTTGTAGCGGCATCCAATAAGGAATCATAACCGTCAGCAGTTATACTAAGTACATTGGTGTTTATTCCATAAAGTACTTTGGCAAAACCAATTATTAGATTAGAAAACAATACAATTAAAAGTACTCGTCTAACTTTATCATAATATTCAGTCATTTAAATCACTTTATAATAATTACTATATACTTTGTATTAATTATTTATAAAGATATCTTATTTTACGTTAAACTAAATATAATTAATACTTTCAGTTTATTATTCCTTAAAAAGTAATAAATTTAGTCTAAATTAACTTAATAATGATATTATTAGTCAAGACTAAAAATAAAAGAAAAAGAGTTAAATTTTTATGCTTACTTAAATTCATGGAAAAGTTCATATTCAGAACAGATATACTTATCAATTTTCTCAATGGCAATATAATTATTATTGACAATCTCCCTAATTTCATCAATACTAATGTCATCAACATGAATTCCGGCACTAATTAATATAGTAATATCCTCATATTTGGTTAATTTTTTTGCCAACGGCTGAATCAGTTCATACTCCTTATGATCCTGAACAGATAAGATATTATATGTTCCATTACTAACTAATCCAATACCACCAATATGAATATCACCACCAGTAATGGAAATATGTAAATCATCACCCACTTCCTGAATAACATAATCAACAACAGTACTATTACTTTCAAGAGAAAATTTAAACATAACACTAACCTCTAATTTTAATTGTTTCAGGCTTATCTATTGTATTATCATCCCTAATAACTACCCCATACACATCCAGAGCAGTTTTCCTGGAAATAATACCATCAAGATAATCATCCAAAACACTATTCATATCACGCTTATAAGGATTACCATATCCACCGCCACCGGCAGAATGGATTCTGACAATATCCCCCTTGGAAACTTTACGTGGATGTTCTTTGGATTCAGTCTGTATCCATTCACCATCATGTTTAAACAATGGTTTATTAAACGAACCGTCACTACCACCATTTAAACCGTATGGTGCATTATAAATTCCATCACCAAACATAACAATTTCACTGCCTTCATCATATATCTGGAATGCATATTCCATTCCTGCACCGCCCCTATATTCTCCGGCACCTGCAGTATCACATTCCATCTCATGTTTCAAGGTTATATGAGGATATTGAACTTCATTAGATTCAATATTTGGAGCCTTTACACCACCATAATTAGACATCGGTGACATATATGGTTTTCCGTCTATTCCATTCATTGCACCACCACTACCTAATGAACAGAAAGAAAATCCAACATAAAATCTATCATTACGCGGATCTATACCATAATAGGATGGTCCAATATAATTACCATAACCTGCAGGTAATCTGTCAGGAACAGCTTCATTTAAAGCCTTGAAAATAGTTCCAATAATTTCACTGGCAGGCGTTAAAGTAGATAAAGTCATAGGTGCCGGTTCATAAGGATTTACTAAAGAACCCTTAGGAAGCACTACATCTATAGCACTAAAGGCACCACCATTTCTAGGAATGTCAGCACCTAAAAACCATAAGGAAGCAATACCGCTGGCAGCAGTAGCTGTAACAACAGAGGTATTTACAAATCCCTTAACCTGTTTGTCTGTACCGGTAAAATCTACGCATAACTTATCTTCCTTAATTTTCACAGTAACATTAATCTTAATATGTTCCTTTTGAAAACTGTCATCATCAATATAATTAAAGGCCGTATATTCACCATCAGGAACTTCAAGTATACGTTTTCTGGTCAGAATTTCTGCCTGTTTCAGATTTTCTTCCACAACATGTTTAATAACATCATTACCATATTCTTCAATCATTTTTTCCAAACGTCTCTTTGCTACATTATTGGAACCCATCTGGGCTAATAAATCACTTTTTAGCATTGAAGGATTTCTGGTGTTTAAGATAATTAAATCCATTATGTCTTTAATTATATCATTATCCTTAACAATTCTTGTCGGATGTATTCTTATTCCTTCCTGAAATATTTCTGTAGCTTTAGGATTATAACTTCCTGCAGTAGAACCACCAATATCACCATGATGTGCTCTGCTTACACAGAAGAACAATAATTCATTATCATAAAAGACTGGAGTTATAATTCCAATATCTGGTAAATGATTTCCACCATCATAAGCATCATTAATGATAAAAGCATCACCATCATGTATATCAGAACCATATTTATTTATCACAGACTTAACACTAAACGAACCAGCAGTAGCAAGAATAGGAATACCACTCAACTGACTTACAAGATCACCCTTATAATCACATATACAACAAGCAAAATCACAAGCCTCAGCAAAAATAGGAGAATGAGCAGAATGTTCCAATGAAATACCCATTTCCTGAGTTATACTATCCAACCTATTTGCAATAACAGTACGATTAATAATTTCTTCAGCATTCATACCTATTCATCCTCCCTAGTAATACTTAAAATTCCATCATCCAACAATTTACTGCAAAAACCTTCAGGTATCAAAACACTGGTATAATCAAACTTAATAATAGAAGGTCCCCTAATATCTCTATCCAAATCAGTTTCAGAATAAACACGAACATTAACATTATCTTTCATATTAAATGATTCACCTGGAATATTAACAGAATATGAATCAACATTATTCATATCAAAATCAAACAAAGGATTTTCTATATCATTCTCATAACTGGCCAAATGTAAATTAACTATCTCCCAATCATTATCAACCTGAGAATACTGATAAATGTCATAATGAGTATCATGGAACAGTTCATCAATAACATCCACATCATCATCTTCAAATACAAGCTTATCCATAGGAATACTGATTTCATGATGTTGACCAATATATCTGATTTCAATATTCAGCTGATAAGAACAATCATCCAAGGAAACACCAAGATTCAATAATTCATCCATGGACTCTTCTTTCATATCTTTAATCATATGATTAAGTTTATCCGCATCCCAATCCTTTTCTTCCATAAAGAAACTCTTGGTAATATCATATCTTCTCCTAGCACCTAACATTCCCCAACTACAAAATACAGGACCCTGTACAGGTATAAGTACTTCCTTCATTTTTAATGAATTCATAATATTACAGGCAAATAAACCAAAAGCACCACCACTACTGACCAAACTATACTCTCTAGGATCATTACCTCTCTGCATAGTAATCAGTCTAAGAGAATCAGCCATCAATTCACTGGCTACCTTATAAATTATAATGGAAGCATCTATAACTGAAATGTTTAATGGATTGGCCACATATTTTCTGATAGCTTCTATTGCATTATTCCTTGACAATTCAAGTTTACCGCCCAGGAAATTACTTTCATCTATAAGACCTAATACTAACAAGGCATCAGTAATGGTAGGCTTAGTACCACCTAAATTATAACATGCAGGACCGGGAATACTACCTGCAGATTCAGGACCAACAAGAACACGTTTTCCTTCATCAACACTAATAATACTACCTCCACCTGCACCGATGGAATGAATATCCATCATAGGTAAAGTGATAGGATAACCTTCAATACGTGATTCAGGTATTAATTTACTTTCATTATTATCTATAATATGCAAATCAAAACTTGTTCCACCCATATCACCAAGAACTAAATGCTTCTTATCCAATATTTTACTGAGATTTTCATTACCTATACCACCACCGGCAGGACCAGAAAGTAAAGACTTTGCAGAAATCTTATTCATAGTAGGAACATCAGATAAACCACCACTGTTCATCATAATATTAATTGGCTTGTCCCAACCATACGCTGATAATTTATTCTTCAAATCTTCCAGGTAAGTAGATACAATTGGAGTTACATAAGCATTAATTACAGTAGTACTTGTTCTTTCATATTCCCTTATCTGAGGGGAAATGTCACTAGACAAGGAGATGAATACATCAGGTAATTCCTCTTTAATAATTTCCCTAACACGCCTTTCATGTTGTGGATTCAGGAAAGAAAACAGGAAACAAACAGCAATAGATTTCACATTTTCTTTCTTACAAATATCACAAGCACGTCTAACAGAGTCTTCATCCAGTTCTTTAATAATTGTACCATCATATTTTACCCTTTCAGTTATACCTAAACGTAACCTTCGTGGAACTAAAACTGGTGGAGTAACGGCACGTATATCCCACTGATTATCTAGCTGAGAACGTCTGATTTCAAGAGCATCCCTAAATCCTTCAGTAGTGAATAAAGCAGTTTTAACACCTTTTTTCTCAATTAACGCATTCAATGCCAAGGTAGTTCCATGACTAATCTGAGAAGTATTTGATAATAATGTTTCCAAATCACTTCCCCATTTATTAGCCAACTCATGTAATCCTTCAATTATCCCATCTGCAGGATTTTCATGATTTGTAGGGTTTTTAATAAATATCTTCTTTTCTATATTATCATTTAAACTACCGATGGAAGTGTAATCTGTGAATGTTCCACCAGTATCAATTGCAATTTTAAGCATCATATCCACCTACATTACGTATTTATGTAATCTTTTTACTGCTTCTTCAACATCGGGATTAATTTCTATCTTTGGAGAAAATCCTTCCAACGGTTTGGTTGCATCAATTCCCATTTTACTGGTCCTGCTTAATTCATCAGTAGAAGGATCTAATGTTTCACCCATACCCATATGTTGAGGTATAATAATTACATCTTTATCTGCCTGTAA
>ODAI011948530.1_pt1 | contig 11663 bp, 11 predicted proteins | sample 1539321 | NCBI WGS metagenome assembly ODAI01 (sample SAMN02144231, study PRJEB22623) | gut metagenome | biome: sheep rumen | host: Ovis aries | place: New Zealand
AAGAGTAGTAGTCGCAAAGGAAGTCAATCTTGTCGCCCTCGGAAATAAGGGTTATGTTCTTTGCCTGGGCATGTGCATCGTCTTCGCGGTAGTCGGTCCTTGCGCCTGCCACGTAGCCGTGTGGATGCTCGTCGTCAAAGACAAGGATAAGGTTTACCCTCTGGCCGTTAAGCATAGCCGGAACGCGACCGGTAATAGTGTACTTGTCTCCGCCAAGCTCCGTTGTGTCAAGATGGTAGTAGGCAACAGGCTGGCTGTTAATGGAAAGCCATGTCCTGTCGCTAGAGGCAATAAGGCTTCCGTCTTCGCTAAAGTCGTAAACATTGTCCAAGCCAAGGTCTACGTAACCTTCTCCGTCATCATAGAACATGTTAAGGTCAAGACCGTGCACAAGAGACCACTGTTCTTCCGTAAGGGAAAGCACGTCCCTGTTCTGTCCGTCCTTCTTCCAATCAAGAGCGCCAGCGTTAAAGCGGTTGGCAGCAATGTATTCCCCTGCCTGCTTTGCAGAAAGCTGCGAGTCTTCCATAAAGCCTATGTTGCGCCCCGTAAGACCGCTAATCAGAATGTCGCCAAGTCCACCGCCAAGACCGCCACCGCTAGCAGAACCGCCGCCTGTTATAAAGGAAGTAAGCAAGTCGCCGATTGCATCTGAACCGGAAGCAGGAGCACCGCCAGTCATGCCGCCAAGGAAGTCAAAGAGTGAGCCTGCCGCAGAAGAAGTACCGCCTGCCGCAACCTGTCCGCTAACTTCAAGGTTTGCAAATTCCTTAATACACTGGGCATAGCTTGAATCCATACCAATGTCGTCGTAGGTGTCGCACATCTTGTCCACGTAAGAAGCGCGCGCGTATGGGAAGTAGATGGAAACACCGTAAGCGTTTGTCATGTTGGAAGAAGTCTTGTTGTATTTGATTGCACCCTTAAGGGCCTTTGCCAAGGCATTAGCCTCGCTGTTGTCCACGTTCTTGCAAAGGTCAATAAAGTCTACCTGGTCAATCTTGGAACTTGTTGCAAATTCCCTTGTCTGGTAGCGGGCATCAGAAACTTCCTTATATTCATTCTGCTTAATCTTTGAAGTGATGGACTTGGAGAAAGAAGAAAGCTTTTCAGGAACCGTATTGGAGAATTCCGCAAGGTCAATCACAGAAAGCGTTGTCTTCTGACCGCGGCACTGATTTGCGCAAGTTGCAACAAAGTCGTCTACAATCTTCTTGCCAATGTCCAAAGTAGAAAGCGAAGTATTGCGTCCAAAATCGTTAAGCCAGTTTGTGTAGTACCAGCCAATGCCAGGCTCCGTCTCTTCGCTTGCAATCATGTAGTCCGCGTGGCGGTTCATCATGAGGGCTGTTTCTGCAGTAGCCATAAGACATGCGTCAAAGCCAACAAAGTCAAACTTTACGCCGCCGTCATTAAGGGCCTTGTTAATACCCGCAAGAGTCATTGAACCTGCAGAAGGATATTTTTCGTCGTAGCCATAGCCGCTTACAGAACCTCCGCCGTGATCCCAGAAAATAAGCTCGTAGCGGTTTGCAGGGAATTTTCCGGCCGTCCACTTAATAAATGAAGAAAGTGTGGAAGGCTCAATCATCTTCTTGGAACTTTCTTCCGCCAAAAGTTTTATGGAACCGTTTGTAACCTGATAAATCTGGTTCTTGCTGTTGCTGATTCCCTTTGTGCGCCAGCTCTTGCATCCGCCAGTGTAGACAATCAGGTTGATTTTGCCCAGGTTGGAAGCCGCCATTTCTGCAAGGTCGTTGGAAGCCATACCGTTCCTTGACTCCAAGTCGGTACCGCACATAAAGACCATGATTGTAACGTCATCGTTGCCGTTGCCAGCAATCTTTGTATATTTTTCCCTTGAACCTGGTGCAACAGTCTTGTCGTAGTTGTTGTAGGAAGTCTGAACGCTGTTGCCGGAACTTGCACCGGAAAAACCGGAAGGGGCAGATGTGTCACCGCCCAAAAAGCTGCCCAAAATTGAGCTGCCGGCTGACCCCTGAGAAGAAGAGCCTCCGCCAAGCAAGCTGGAAAGTATTCCGCCGCCAGAGCCCTTGCACAAAAACTGAACCACCAGGAATATGATTATGGCTACAAGACCGCCACCGCCAAGCTTTACGCCACGGCTGGGCCCGCCAGAGTGTCCGCTGCTTCCGCCATAACCGCCGGATGAATTTCCTCCCGATGAATTTGAATGTCCGTTGTAACCGTTAGATGAACCTACAGGCCCGGTACCAAGACCGTCCCCTCTTTTGTGTACGCCACTTCCGCCTTCCGTAACGTTTTTCTCACGTCCGCGCGGTCTCTTTGGATCCATAAAAAAGCTCCTTAAAAAAGATATAAAAACATTTTACATTTATATAGAAACATTTTATAAAAAATTCAACTTTTATTCAATTATTCAAAATATAAAGTTCACAAGGGGGAAAGTCTTCCCCTCGCTCCAGCCACGAGTCGCTTGCGCTTTGTCGTGTCTTCCGCTACCCCTTCTCCTAAGGGTGGCAAGCCCCCCTTAAAATCCCCCCAAATTTTTAGTTAAAGCGTCCCGCCATCATTTGTTACCAAAAAAAACAGGTGAGTTTTCTAAATAAGAATTTTTTATGCAATGTCTATAATAGAACAGTCATGCTGAACTTAACTCATAAGACAACGTACAAGCAATCTCTTCCTCAAGAAAATACAACTCCGCATACTTCCCACCAGATTTAGGTAAATGAACAGAGAATTCGATGTCATAGTTTTGATCTGCATTAATTCAAGTAGCTCAAACAATCCCAGCGCATCGTAATAGATTTCGTTGAACAGGCCTATGCGAATTCATAATAAACTTATGAATTGTCTCCTATCATTTTGGATTCATTTCTTTCTGGTAAAACCCATCTTTGTCAAAATTTCCAAAACAATTGTGAACCTCATAGTCAATCTGTTGCAATTCCTTTTCAGATGTAATTTCAAAGGCCTTTGTCATTTTAGAAAATGCATGGCAATGCGTTATTAATACTATAGCAAATTTTGGATTAAAAAACTGTATTCGCATAAGCAAATCAGAAAAATGTCGTATATGATATGCATCTAGATTATTTATAGGTTCATCTATTAAAGCTAACTTTACAGAAGGAGACTCACAACGAAGTAAACTCTGTATAATTGATATGTATTTTTTTTCTCCCCCACTTAATGAATATATTCTTTTCCTTAAGAGCTTCTTTTCCTCATCGTCTTTTGTGAGAGGATTGTATTTTTCAATCCATTCATTCAAAAACCTTTCTTTGTCATGAACTTCATCAGGAATTGCCTGCAAAAGGGCCTTTTCAACTCTTGTGAAAGGTTTTGAAATAAAGTCTTCTTGTGGAATATAAATAATATGCTGATTTAAATCACTTAAGTTATCAGAATCACAGAATGTGTATTTTCCGCCTTCCAGTTTTGCGTAGGCATCTCCTTCTTCTGTAATAAAACCAAGCAGAGTTTTGAAAAGTGTCGATTTTCCCACACCATTTATTCCTGAAAAAAGGATTTTATCTCCTTCCTCAACTGCAAAATTAATATTTCTAATAAGAATATCGCCAGTTTTTTTTATTATAAGATTCTCATTTTCGAGTTTCAGAATCGACATTATTTACTCCCCACAAAATTTAATATAGAAGATAACAGCAATGCAGCAAGATGAAGAAAAGCTACAACACAGCCACCACTGAACACAGCAGAAAGAAGAATTAATAAAAAGCAAATCAACGTAAAAGAGAAAACGTCCTTAAACCGCTCTTTTACTACAAAAGCATTTTGTTTTCCAAGTAAAAAAAGGCGAGCATAATATTTTTTTAAACATAAGACTTTCTTATAGCCGAATATGAAAATAATTATGTTAGAAATAAACGAAATTATAAAAAACGTACTTATACACCTTATAATTTTTTGCCAAAACCCCGATATCTTTAGCTGCATATTTTCAGCAAGGAAAGCACCCTCGTTACTATTCGAAAAATCATAATAACTTCCAATAACAGAATTTGCATATTCATCTCCATAATTCATAATCACATAAAACTTTGAATCTTTGTTAAAATCTGGGAAACCGTAAAAATTGCAAAGTATTCCCGAAACCTTTACGGTCTCATATATGAGTGCTGACTTCAAACATATTTCGTCTCCAATGGAACAATTCATCTTCTTCGCAAGATTCTCATTGATTGCAATAGCATTTTTATGATTTGGAAGAAGACCTTTTATTATACATTTTTCAAGAAAATCATTATTTGAAACAGCATTTATTGCAATCGCAGAAACATAACACGCTGTATTCACATTTCGCTCACATTCAAAGACTAAATTCTCTGATTCATGCAAAATTTTATGCAACCTAACATTACTATTCCCTATGAAAAGTGCATTTATATCTGATGGAATTCCCTGTTCTGTCCTTAAAAAAAGCTTATCGCTTTTTGACAATGCTGAAACATGCTCATAAATAGGTTCCAATCCATTTTCCATAAATATATTTTCTATAGCGTATATTACAAAAAGAAATGAAAAAAGCAAAAAAACTTTAATTCTCAGAATTTTCATTGCAATTTTCCTTTTCCTTATTAATCTCTCTATTAGCCGTATTCTTATTCCGGTTAAAAATTTTGTTCGTCAATGAAATCACTACAATTAGGCTTAGCAATTCGAATATAGCTAAGGCAACAAGTTGAATATTAGTTGCGATATTTTTTAGAAGAACAAATGACAAAACAAAAATAATAAAAGTTACAATTTCACCAAATTTGAACTCATCTACAATTTTTTTGACATCTTCCCCTTTTTTTCTAATTCTATTTTCTCTTATCGTTTTTAACTGTGCAAATATTTTAGCAATCCAAACAATGATATTCACTACGAAAACAAATAAACAGGCATAAATTAAAATCCGTATGTTTGCTTTTTGTGCCGTATCAGTATTTGATATCGCATTTGCCTTTATTTGAGCAATATTTGTCACTTCTTTTCCAACTGGAATTTCCATTATCGAATTACGAGCAAAATCATATGTATCATCGTCATTGTACCATGAACGATCACCGGCTTTTCCCATAGCACGATAATCTTCATTAAAATAATGCTCCGCTTCAACAATATCACTTGCTTTTACAAACGCCGCCGAATAGACAGCATGCCTAACGTTTTGTTCATAAGCTAATTTTATCTCGTTCGACAAGTAAATAGCCGTAGAAAGTTTTGAAGCAAATCTATTTGATTGAACCACTCCGTTTACTTCCACTTCAAATACTTTTGAGCCAATATGAATTGAAAGAACATCACCGACTGACACATTAAGAAGATTCTTAACGGATTCATCGATTACTATGCCATTTTGCCTTAAAGCAGTTCCGTCAATGATAAATTTCTCTGAAAATGGTGTTATGCCTAAATTAGCATTTTCCTCGATCAAATAGATATAAATCTCTGAATTGTTATGCTTTGAGCAAATTTCTCTATCGGTTAGATAATATGGTGTTATATCAGCAACAAAAGGCTTGTTTTCGATTTCAGATATTTGATTAAACCATGGAGATGGAATTATGAAGTCAAAATCAACTTTGCCGTAATAATTTACATCATAATCTGTTTCTTGCAAGCGACAAAGAAAAAAATAACCGATTATAGAAAGCAAAAAGCCGACCATTAACCCCATAATTATATTTTTTTTCATATTTTACTCCGTGAATCTAATGGTCTGATTAATATAACAAGAAGATAAGACGATTTTGTAGTCTGGCTTTCCATATATTATGCGTATTTTTGCCTCACCTACTCCAGCCGGTACAAATTTAAAAACAATCGTAGGAGTCTGATGCGGATCGTTTTTTATAAAAAAGAAATAATGATCTACCCCATCAACTTCTTCATGATTAACTTGATTACCAGCAATAGAGCCTTCATCATTAACAATACCCAACGTCCCATCTTTAATATCTTTTTTGTTAAAGCAAATTTCTACAGGAATCAGCAAATCAAAACTCTTCTGCCGTTTTGAAGCTTTTTTGCATTTCTCGGGAATCATGGTTGCCTTCATTTCCACAACCAACTTACAATCATCGCCTTTTGAAAATGTAGGAGTTACATTATTCATATTTCTTTGCCCCAAACTGTTATACACATATGGTATACTTCGTCCTGTTGTATTATTCGTATAGTTTAAACAAGTTTCGACATTGATGTATTCGCTTACCTCACCATTAGCTATAGAACTCACAGCAGTTCCACCAAATGCACCTCCAACAGCGGCTCCAATTCCTGCTCCTATAATCGTACCAGGACCAGGAATTACAGAACCTATAGTCCCTCCAATAGCACCACCAGCAGCAGCGCCACCTGCAGCACCACCTCCTGCTTTTAGTTTCCTTCCAACTGCAGAACCAGCGTTCTTTTTTTTCTGTTGTTCATGCTCTTCTTGTTCCTTCTCATATTGTGTTTGGTTAGAATTCTGTTTTTGTTTCTTTTTACCAAAACCAAAAGCTGGTATACAACAAAATATTATCACCGAATAAGCAAACACAATAGCGACAATAACTCTTCTTTTCATAAAACCCCCTTTCACTATTAAAATGCGTCAAGCAAAAAACTACACCGACTATTTTGCCATTTCCTTTATTTATACAAGGACAAAAGTTACAATGAATGCAAGTATGATAATACATGCAACAAGTATAATTATTTCTTTCATTTTCAACTCCTTTCCTATTTTCTTTCCCATATTAAATTCCTCCAAAACTGATTTTAATAACTACACACTATTTACTTTCATAAACTTTTACAAAATCAACCCCCTTAAATCCTTCTTTCAAATATTTATCAACAAATTTCTGTGTTACAAACACAGGCGAAGCAATAATAGGCAACTTAAAACATATATGATTTCCAACAACATCTATATTGAAGCTATATTTTCTAATTCGCTTCAGCTTTTTCGTATCTTGAAAATAATCTATTTGCGAATTCTCCATATCTAAAGCATCAATCTCCGGAATATTGCAAATACAAAAATCGGTATCATTTAGATTTACAAAAGACAAACCCGAGAATACTTTTTGAGCCTTTTTTGAAAACGCCAAGCAACATGATGTGGCAACTGTCGTTATATCACCTACATTAGGCCTATCTTTCGAATCCAAAGAAAAGCGTATTTTATCTATTTCTGAAAAATCATTTTTTTCAAATTTTTGCATCTTTTGTGAATCTAGTCCAGAAAAAAACTGGTAAGACTCAGACAAACAGACTTTGTAAATATTCATTTTTCCTCCTATAACGATTACCATAATGGGACATTCGTCAACATAGCCTGTCTATAATCTGCAAGTACTTCAAAAACTTGTTGTTTTGACGTACATTTACTTAGATCTTCATATAAGCTCTGCATGATTTTATCACCATGCAGTTCTTTGGTAGAACCATTATGACACATTGTATTCAAAGTCTTTGCAACATTTTTATTGCTGGACAAAGGGCAACAATTATGCGGATCATTGATATCAATACCAAATTTTTTTAATATTTTCCTGCATGCTTCTCCCCTGTCACCACCTCCATTGGATGGCACGATATGATGAGCTTGGGCTCCCTTTGGTAAAATCTTATTAAAATACCTCTGATAGTTTTTCTTTAAGATTGGGCCACTTCCTGGCTTACCCAATTCAACACCTGCATATCCACCTTCAGTATGAGGTTCTTTAAGAATACACTTCCAGTCTTTTTTCAAAGCTTTTTCAATGTCATCCCCAACGCATAAAACACCTTTTTTATCAATATAACCGACAATCTCTCCTGTTGTTGTATCACTTATTATTCCATATTTATCAAGGGCATTTAAATTAATATTTTTCGTTAATAACTTTCCATCAAAATTATATAAGCATTTGTCCTTAATAAAGAAAAGGTATTTTCCATTTTTATCAGTTACATTGAAAACGGTTCCTACAGGCTTGCTTCCTCTGGCAAAATAAACAATTCCGTTTTTATCTACAACATATTCAATTTTTCCAAATGAATTTAAAATAGGAACACCTTTTTTTAGCTCCTTTACTGACTTGTACCCACCTGCAACAGCACCTGTTATCGCCCCCCACATAAAGCCGTCTGCAGAACCTTCGATTGCTTGCTTGAACACATCTTCTTTTGCTTTTCCTTGTAATGCAGCAAGAGAACCTTCTATTAATGCTCCTATTGCCCCTCCAGATATACCTCCCTTCAAAGCCCCCGCGAATGCTCCTGCAGCTATATAACCAACAGTCCCGCCTGTTGACAAGGCTACAACTCCAGTAATGACAATAACAGTTGTACCTATAGCATATTTACCTATAACCTTCTTCCAGTTTACTTTGTATTCGTTCGGAACTGATTCGTTGAAAAAGGTAGAAGCAGTTTCTTTTCCTGTTATTGTGTGCTTAGTGATCTTATAGTTTCTTAAATCTATCCCGCCATAATAAACTTCGTTTATAACACTTCCTGAAAAACTTATTGGTTCGTAATAAACATCTTGGTAATAGACATCTTGGTAATAGATATCTTGGTAATAGATATCTTGGTAATAAACATCTTGATAATAGACATCTTGGTAATAAACCTGTGAAAATGAGAGATTCATTGTTAATGCAAGCAAACTAAGATAAAGCAAAATTTCTTTAACGAGATAAAATAAAATATCCTTTTTGAAAAAATCGCTTTTCATTTTCGACTCCATAAGGATTCCAAGACAATCTCCTGTTAAAAAATCACAAACCTGGCATAAGGCATCGAACCAAGTTCATTTCAATTACTTTCAAGCTTACTACAAATATATTTTAGCGAACCAGATATCTCATCCAACTTTTTAAGAACTTTATCTTCAAAATCATTCTTTGAAATTGGAATCTCATCTGTTTTTGGTTTTACCACCCCTTTTAATTCAACAGAAGGTTCTTTTTGCATGGCTTTACTTTCTTCCGCAAGCTTATTAAAGGCCTCGTTACTCAACGACTTTATTGGAATTTTATTAGACTCCATCCCATCCCCCTCTTTGAGAATTGTAGATTCAGAAGAAACTCTTCTGTTTTGCCTAAAAAAATCTTTTCAGACGGGTAAAGTGATTAAATTTAATCACTTTAAGATATATTATAAATCCAAAAAGACGCAAGTCAAGAAAAATTTCGTCTTTTTAGATTAATTTTAAGGGTATGGGATTCAAAGAGAACTTAAGGGAAGAGATGGAATTTCAGGACATAAAGCCCAAGGAACTTTCGGAAAAGACAGGAATCAGCGTTAACACTTTGCGCAATTACATAAACAACCACGATGCCCTGCCCAACATTGATTCCGCTGTAAAAATTGCAAAGGCACTGAACATTTCGGTCGAGGAACTTGTAGAAGGTCGAAACTACAAAAATGAATTCCAGAAATCCGAGAGGCAACAAAGTTTCTTTCCATATTTATACAGCTTTCGGAGAACGACAAAAAATCAGTCATAGCTCTTTTGGAAGAAATGAGAACACACAAATAAAATGAATGCATTCAATCTTTGGATTCATACAAAATTTGATCTTTATTTTTAATTGGCACAAAGTCTTTTTTTTACTATATTATACTCATGAGCAAGTTCCTTCATATTTTAACATACATCGGCATAGGCATTGCGCTACTCCTTGTGGCGGTAACGCTTTTTGCATTCATCTTTCTAAGGGCATGGAAGCCTTTTGGTGGTAGGGCAAGCGAGGAAGACAGAAAGGACTATTCCCGCAGGGCATTAAACTTTGACGGTAAAAAATTCCACAACGAAGAAGATTTTTCTGTCCTTTCCATGCAGAAGAATCCTGCCCCCGACCCAATGAAAATTTCAGGCCGAGAAACCCGCCCAAACTTTGACTTTCCCACAAAAAAGCCGGATTTTTCCCCTGTCAGCAAAGAGGAAGTCCGCGTAACATGGTTCGGACACTCTTCACTGCTCATACAGATGCACGGCATGAAGATTCTTGTTGACCCGGTCTTTTCCGAGATGATTTCCCCCGTCTCCTTTGTAGGAAGCCGCCGCTATTCAAACCCGGGGCTTTCTGCAGAAGAACTGCCGGAAACAGACATCCTACTTCTTTCCCACGACCACTACGACCACCTTGACTATGACCTTATCCGCAAAATAGACAAAAAGGTAAGGCGCTACATTGTTCCCCTTGGAGTAGAAAAGCACCTTGAGCGCTGGGGCGTGCAAAAGCAAAAAATCACAAACATGGCATGGTGGGAAGAGGCGGAAGAAAAAGGCCTTTCCATTACATGCACTCCTGCCAAGCATTTTTCGGGCAGGGGTCTTACAGACAGGATGAACACCCTCTGGTGCAGCTGGGTACTAAAGGACGAACACCACAAGGTCTTTGAAAGCGGAGACTCTGGCTTTGGCGGACACTTCCAAAAAATCCACGAAAAGTTCGGAGACTTTGACCTTGCCATAATGGAATGCGGCCAGTACGACATGCAGTGGCCAAAAGTGCACATGTTCCCCGAGCAGTCCGTGGAAGCGGCCAAAATACTGGGCGCAAAAGTTGCCATGCCAATCCACTGGGGAGCAATAGTGCTTTCCCGCCACGGCTGGGACGACCCGGTGGAGCGCTTCCTAAGGGCAGCCGAAAAAGAAGGCCTCAGGGTGATTACGCCATTCATCAGCCAAAGGGCAAACCCCGAAGAGCCGGAACTTTACGAAGACCGCTGGTGGCGACAGGCTGGAACATCCGTCAGCAAAAAAGATTCCCAGTGAATGCAGCTAATTACCGCATGGAAATCAGTTTTCATAAAATATGATGGAAGGTAATCGAAAAAATATACAGAGGAAATCGGTTTCTTTTATTTTTCCTATGCTAACGAAACCGGAAATCTCCCTTCGGGTACACCGTACGCACTTGCTACGGTGTATGTGTGCAGCGGAAGGCAAAATTGATTTCCGCGCAATTACCGCCCGAGCTATTGAAACTTTTCTGCGATTTATATATAATTGTAAGAAATCTAGATTTTTTTATTGAAGGAAGATAAATTATGATATCAACAAATGAAATCAAAGTAGGTTCTGCCTTTGTTTTTGAAGGTTCTCCTTTTATTGTTCAGAAAAAGCTCGGTCAGAAGGGTGGCCGCCAGGGAATCACAGTTAATCTTCGCGTAAAGAACATCGTTACCGGTAGCACACAGGATTTGGGAATTGATGCTGGCGAAAAATTCCAGGAAGTAGACCTTGAAGAAAAAACAGTAAAACTTTCCTACATTGACGGTGAAGACTATCACTTCATGGATGCAGAGTACAACGACGTAATCCTTACAAAAGAAGACCTCGGAGACAACGCTGGCTACCTTAAGCCATCAGAAACCGAAGGTGACGATGACGACTTTGAGCTCAAGGTAACATACTACGAAGGAAAGCCAGTTGGTGTTGACCTTCCTATAAAGGTTACACGCGTAATCAAGTACTGCGAACCAGGAATCAAGGGCGATACTTCTGGTAAGTCCCTCAAGCCTGCAACTTTGGACACAGACATTGAAGTCCGCGTTCCTCTCTTCTGCAACACAGAAGACCGCATCGTAATTGACACACGCGACGGTTCATTCGTTGAACGCGCAAAATAATTAAAGCAAAAACAACAGCGGCAGCCTGAAGCCCAAAAGCCTCGGGTTGC
>ODAI013806518.1_pt1 | contig 11662 bp, 26 predicted proteins | sample 1539321 | NCBI WGS metagenome assembly ODAI01 (sample SAMN02144231, study PRJEB22623) | gut metagenome | biome: sheep rumen | host: Ovis aries | place: New Zealand
AAATGGCTATTAACGAAATGATGAACTGTGGTGCAACTCTTGCGGAACTGCTTGCAGAGTGTGGCGTAACTCCTGAGGAGTTCAATGGTGAGGACGAGGATTAAACCTCGTCCTTTTTGCGCGGCGCGCGGCTGGCCATTCAAGACCAGGCCGGGCCGAGAAACCATTATACCACAGCCATCAGAAAAAATCAATATCGGAAATGTGCACAAAGATCAGGCACAAAATTCCTATAATTTTGTGCAATATTTTACTTGACATGCGGGCTATCATGGGGTATAATGTATACATAAGATAAAGGAAAGGAGATACGACATGGATAGCAAGCATTGGAGAGCCGACCGCCAGAGACGTAGCCATATCATCGCCCAGATCGGATTAGGGCAGGTTATAAAGGAAGTTACTGTAGACCGTGGCCATAAGAACGGGCCTGAGGTCCATAAGATTACCTCAACCGGATTGGTAGTAATCTACAATAAGCGAACAGGTATTATGATTACTATCCTCATTGCAAGGCCTAACCAGATTAGACGGTACTATGCAGAAGGCGAGGCTCCGCAGGATGTTATCAATCTTGCTATTGAGCACATGAGGGCAGGATACAATAAAATGTAAAAAAATTGAAAAAGGGGTTGACAAATTTCAACTCCTTTGATATAATATAATCATCAAAAAAAAGGAGAAATCGATCATGGCAATCAATGAGAATAAAAAGGTGCGGAAAGCAAAAAACGCTCAGAAACGTGTTCTTGTCCCCTTTAATACAGGAATCCGTACACATAAATCTAAAAAGGATTACAACCGTCAGAAATATAAAAAAATTGATTTCTGACGGTTGACAAAAAAGAAAAATTTTGATATAATTAAATCATCAAAAGAAAGGGGATAAAAAAATGAAAGATTACACCGAAAGAAACAACAAAGCTATGGATGAAGTTATAAGAACTCTTGGCCTGGAAGACAAAATCGCTATTTGGTTCTGCCACGAAGTCGAACTCAATCCTGAAATGACTGATGAACAGCTTGCTGATCTAAAAGAAATGGCTCTCAGGGATGACGGATGGGACGATGAAGAATAAAAACCGCGGTCCGGCTTTTTGGTCGGGCCGCGGCGGTCTGCTTCTCATCGCCGCGGCCCGAAGTTCCATTATAACACACAGCCGCCATTTTTGTCAAGCGTTTTTTTGAAAAAACTGCACAAAGATTATCCCCGAAATTTGTATAATTTGCCTATTGCGTTTTTTAGGCGTATCCCTTATAATAATAATTGTCAAGGGGAGCGAGCCAAGATGAGGCTCAGGTATCTGCCACCTACAGACCAGTGGTGCTCCCCATAGGGCAAGAGAGAAAAGAACGAGGTGATAAAAATGAGAAAACTTATGTCTGATAAAGAACTGAAAGCTGTCATTAAAAGATTTGGTCTCCGCCCTGATATTCAGGTCGAACCTATTTATGTTTTAAACGTTCCTGTTGTGTTTTTAGGTCTTAATAGTAAAGGTTTGGAAATGTGGAAAAGTAAAGATGGAAAATTTCTTTACATTATGTATTGACAAATTCCATAGAATGTGATAATATATAATCATCAGCAAGAGCAAAGGAGAAAAATATGAGAAAAGTTGTGTATGGTAAGGGGCTGTTTACTTATGACGATATTAAGGACCTGCCTTTCCCTGAAAGACATGTTCAGCTTGTAGAAATCACTCCGCCCGATGAAGTCGAAGCGAAAGAGAAGTTTATGGCGGAAGCTATCAAATCGGGACGGATTCACCCTCGGAAACGTCCTAAGGCAATCTAAAAAATTGCTTGACAAAACGTTTCCAGTCTGATATAATATAATCATCAACAAGAGAAAAGGAGATAAAGATATGCTGAGAACACGAGAAGATGCAAGAATTTATAGACGGCTGAGTGCTTACGACTTTGAAGATGGTATTGGAGACCTGATTGCGGAAATGGATGAAGAGGATGACTGGGATGATGAACCTGATGTAGATGAATGCGGGTTCGATCCTTACGAGGGATGTCACACCTACGATTGTTAAAGATAAGGAGATATTATGATTTATTATTACTATCCGCTAACTTTAAAGGAAAGCCTTTTTATTTTAGGTATTTCAATCATTCTTGTGATTCTTAAAAATTCCGCAGGAAATTAAAAAATTGGTTCCACTGGATGCAAGTTAGAAGACCCTATGCTTAGAAGTTGTTCATAGGAGCGTCACTAACGAAGATGATTAAAGGTTAGATAAAAACGGGAGCGCATCCTAACCGCCAAAATTTTAAGGACAGTTAAAAGCTGTCCTTTTTTGCTTGCCGCGCGCTCGTTCGGGGCGCGCGGAGAAATCATTATATCACACCCGTCAGCTTTTTGTCAAGAGGAAATTTATACAAAATATAATTCTTCCTGATCCCGTAATTTGTATATTATTACCTATTGCATTTTTAATGATTTTCGCTTATAATAATAATTGTCAAGAGGATATAGCTCAGTTGGTAGAGCTTGGAGTGTCTCCTGAAAAAGTGGAGTATAACCGTAACACATGTCTAACGGTGGTCATAGGTTCGAGTCCTATTATCCTCATTCAATAAAAAAATTTTAAAAAAATACTTGACATAGCCATCGAAAGATGCTATAATAAATACATAAGGTGAGGGATGGAAGCAAGGGAAAAGAACCCAAGACGCCTAGTTGTCGCAGTAAGTCTTCCTAACAAAGACCCACCACCGCAAGCCGAAGTCCTACTTTGCGGTATATAAATGTGAGGCAACATACGGGGAGTGTCTGGAACCCCTAGGCTGGTAGGATGGACACAATTTTAAAAAACCTATTGACAAAAAATAATCTCTTTGATATAATATAATCATCAACAAGAGAAAAGGAGACAAAGATATGCTGAGAGCGGAAACCCCTTGTAACTTTGGACCTTGCCCCTATGAAGCTGAATATGGTTGCACCTGCACAACCTATTGCTCGGTTGATGAATCCGAATACGAGGATGATTGGGATGATGATTGGGATGATGAACCTGATGTAGACGAATGCGGATTCGACCCTTACGAGGGATGTTATACCTACGATTGTTAATTGAAAGGAGATACTGTTATGATGAATTTCGCACAGTATGTTGTAACCGTTAACGCTTCCTCTAACAAGGTTGCAGTCATCCGCAAGGCAATCGAAGCCTGCGGTCTGTACGTCCTTGACCTGAATGGGGTTAAGGCTGTCGGGGATGACTCTTATGAGTGCTCCGGCTGTTTTATCCGCCAGGGCGGACAGAGGGTATAACCCTCTGTTTTTTTGCTCGCGCCGCGCTGGTCTGTAGCGCGGCGAAAAATCCATTATACCACCCCGCCAGAAAAAAGTCAATCGACAATCTGCACAAACTTTCAATCTTCCCGCTCCCAAAATTTGTGCAATATTCCGACTTGAAGATTTTAAAAATTTTTTGTATAATATATTTACAAGGTAAGGGAAAGCAAAAAACTTAATCGGGCGGTTACGGCTATGGGGTAAGGCTCTGGTCAATCGCTAAAAAGAAAAAAGTTAAAAAACTTTCAAAAAAACCTTGACAAGAAACAAAAAACCTGATATAATAACATCATCAAAAGAAAACAAAAACTTTACATCAGAAAAGGAGAAAAACATTATGACTAACATGACTTATGCAGAAGCTATCAACATCGCTCTTGAGGTTATGGGTGACTCTCATAAGGATGCACAGGAGAGACTGGAAGCCCTTAAGGCTCAGCTTGCGAAGCGTGGTTCTAAGAGCGGACCTACTAAGACTCAGAAGGCTAATGAAGCTATCAAGAAGATGATTGCTGAAATCCTTAGCGAAGCTGAAGAGCCTGTTGGCATGGTAAAGCTGATTGCTGACCCTCGCCTGCCTGATGGTATGTCTGTCCAGAAGATGGGCGCACTCCTTGGTCAGATGGTCAAGGATGGCATCGTTGAAAAGGGTAAGGATAAGAAGCATGTTGTTTACTCTCTGGTGGCAGAGAAGTAAAAACAAGGGGTGGCGACTTCCCCTAAAAAGTCGCTTTTTTATTGCGTGGCACGCGCCTGCGCGTTTTGCTCCGGCGCGTGCCAAAATTTTATTATACACCACCCGCCGCTTTTTTGTCAAGAGAAAATTGATAAAAAAATAAACAAAATTTGATCCCGAAATTTGTTTATTTTGTCTATTGCGTTTTTAATAGCTATCGCTTATAATTATACTTGTCAGGAGGGATAAAAAATGTATAAAACTATATGGCTAATAACAAATATAATGGAAGATACTTCTACTGAATTAACCTTATATCATTTTGGTAAAGAGCCTAAATTTCCTACATGGTATATGGAAGAAAATAAAGTTTATGAGATTGAAATGCTTTGGAATTTTAAACTTTTACTTACTCCAAAAATATTTTTTAAATGTCTTACACATTTTTATAAAATAAAATAAAAAGGAATAAAAAAATGAAAGAAAATATTATTAAGACTCTTGAAGCCTGCGCAAACTATATTTCAGAACCTTTTGAATGGTATACTATTCATCATGCTGAAGACATTCCACCTTCAGAAATGGCAGAACTTGCTTCTAAAATTTTTTCAGAAAAATTTAAAGAAATAGTTGACAATCTCCCTAATGTATGATAATATATAATCAACAAAAGGAAAGGAGAATAAAAAATGAAAACACTTGTATTCGATATGGATGGTACTCTTGCAAATACTTATGGAGTTAACGGATGGCTTCAGATGCTTAGGGCGGAAGACCCCACACCGTATGAAAAGGCAACTCCCCTTTATGATATGGTGTTATTGACAGCTATCCTGTGGGTACTTAAAAATGACGGTTGGAGAATCGCCGTGACCTCGTGGCTTGCTAAAGAGTCTTCTCCTGAATATGACGCTAAAGTCAGACAGGCAAAAATTGATTGGCTTCACCGTTATGATTTCCCCTATGATGAAATCCATATTGTAAAATATGGAACAACTAAAGCAAATTGCACTCGTAAACATGGCGGTTTTCAGATTCTTGTAGATGATAATGAGAAGGTCCGCAAGGGGTGGACATTGGGAGACACTATCAACGCTAATGAAAATATTATTCCGGCTCTGTCGGCTCTGATTGCATAAAGGAGAAAAATATGGATTATTTTAAAAAGGGTACTGCGAAAAATTGGTCTGTTTGGGGTCTGGATGTTAAAGAAGTAGGTATTCTTTATACTCGTGCGGAATACCGTAAACTGTGTAAACAGTTTAAACGTTCCGCACGTAGACAAGATAAACATGTTATTAAAAATTCTGTTAACTGGGGGGGAGCTGTAAAGCCCCCCTTTTTTTTGCCTGCGCCGCGGTCTTTCAGGCCGCGGCGAAAATTCAATTATAACACACGCTGGAGATTTTGTCAAGTGAAAATCTGCACAAACTTACATCAATTTAAATCCCATAATTTGTGCAATATTCCGATATTGTGTTTTTTAAAAAATTTTGATAAAATATAATTGTTCCAAGGGAGAGAGGAAATAAAAGAAGAACTCCTTGTTTCGGCAGATTACCATTTGAGAGCCATCTTTAAAAGGAAAAGAAAATAGACTAAATGGCGTTTCAAGGATTACCTGTCCGTTCTCTTTTGCGTTAAAAGAGATAAAAGGTAGTAAGCATCGGCGCCATGCTTACGAAAAAAATTAAAAAAATTGTTGACAAATAAAAAACTTTATGATATAATAAATACATAAAGTAAAGAAAACAAATTCAACCAATTCTAAATCATCGAGAGGAGAAACAAATGAAACAAATGAAACAGATTTTTATAGGGGTATCCGCAATTGCTCTTGTTTTTGGTATCAGTTGGGGTATTACTGTAGGACTTTTTTATCTTGCTTGTATAGTTTTTAACTGGGCAGGTCTTTATAATTTCTTTAACATTGCTCCTATCGTTTTTTCATGGAAAATTGCTACTGCCATTTGGGCTTTGCTTACAATCTTTAAACTGATTTTCTTCGGTTCGGGAAGTTCTTCAAAAAAATAAAAAAACTTCTTGACAAAAACAAAAAAATAATATATAATAATTACATAAGATAAAGAAAAACAAAATCATTCATCAAAAAGGAGAAAACATTATGGCAAACACTACTATGACTTATGCAACTGCAATCGAAATCGCAATCAAGGCTCTTGGCGATACAAATCCTGAAGCTGTTGAGCGTCTTACCGCTCTGACTGCACAGCTTGCGAAACGTGGTTCTAAGGGCGGTCCTACTAAGACTCAGAAGCAGAATGAAGTCCTCAAGGCTACTATTCTGGAAATTCTGGGAGAGTTCGAAGACTTCATCCCTATGGCGGACCTGCTTGCAGATGACCGCCTGCCTGCTGATATGTCTGTCCAGAAAGCAGGTGCTCTGCTTGGTCAGCTTGTAAAGGCTGAAAAGGTAACTAAGGTTGTTCACAAGAAAAAGACTCTGTATGCAATCGCAGGCACAGAGTTCGTTGCCCCCGATACTAAGGGGGATGAGGGCGAGGACGCCTAATTTCTAAGGGTTTGCGGTTATCCCTTAAAACCGCTTATGTGCCCGTAGCTCAGTTGGTAGAGCATTTGACTTTTAATCAAAGGGTCGAGGGTTCGAACCCCTTCGGGCACATTTGACTAACTTTTATTTGTCCTCCTTTCTGTGTGTGGGACTGGTAGAAATACCAGTCCTATTTTTTTGCCTGCGCCGCGGTCCTTCGGGCCGCGGCGAATTTTCCATTATACCATACCGCCAGCTTTTTGTCAATAGGAAAATTGCACAAAGTTTCATTACTTAAATTCCCGAATTTTGTGCAGATTTTTTAAAAAATTTGCTTGCATTTCCGCTTGCTATCCCTTATAATAATACTTGTAAGGAACAAGGAAACACACAACAATAAAGGAGAACAAAAGCTATGGACAGACGTATTAAATATATCATGGGGCTTGATACTGAGACTTGCAATGGTCTGGTATTAGATGGGGATAAACTGGACTTGTCACAGTCTCTTGTCTATGATATTGGCTGGGCTATCACTGATAAAAGAGGTAACATCTATAAAACACGTTCATTTCTGATTTATGAAGTGTTTGTGGCTATGAAAGATGTTATGGCTTCCGCTTATTATGCTGATAAAGTCCCTATGTATTGGGAACAGGTTAAAAGCGGACAGCGAAAACTTGTTAGATTCCAGACCATGTATAATATATTCTGGAACGATATAAAAGAGTTTGGGGTTTCTGCTATTTTCGCACATAATGCACGTTTTGACTGGAAGGCTCTGACTAATACTATTCGATGGATATACAAGTCAAAAAAGCGTTACTTTTTCCCTTATAAAATGGAAATTTGGGATACCTTGAAGATGGCAAGACAGACAATCGGAAAACAGAAAAGTTATAGACGGTTTTGTGAAAGAAACGGATATATGACTAAACATAGAGTTCCGCAAGTTCGGCTGACTGCTGAAATTCTTTACAGATACATTTCAGGCAATAACACATTTGATGAAGCGCACACTGGCCTTGAAGATGTTTTGATTGAAACTAAAATTATGGTTCATTGTTTTAGACAGCATAAATCTATGGAGTATCGGCTTTTTGCTTCTTGACAAAATAAAAAATTTTTGATAAAATTTTTTTAGAAAAACAAAAAAGCCATTTTTCAAAAGGGGGTTCAAATGAAATATAATTTCAATGGGAAAGAAATTAATATTCCCGATGGGGATATTAAAAAGCTGAAAATTAGTCTTAAGTTGTCAACAGAAGAAGCTATTGAGGTTTGGCTTGATGACCATGACTACACAGCCAATGAAGAAGCGGAAGAAATGACAAAAAAGGCAAAAGCCAATAGACGTTATGAAAAGTCTGACGCTCCACGAAAAAAGACTGTTAAAGAAAGAAAAGTAGACCATGAAAAAGGCGGTCTACTGACAGCTATCAAAACAGCGGTTGAAACGTTCGGCGGTGTCGTTTCAAGTGTTAAAAATGAAGCGGAATTTAGCTTCACTTTTAACGGTAACTCGTACACTGTAAAACTGGTTAAACATCGTCCCCCGAAAAAATAAAACCACTATCCAGAAAACTGAATTTCAGCTTTCTGGATTTTTTTATACATAAATTTGAAATTCAGATTTATGAACGGCGCGCGCTTGCGTGTCCCACTCCAGCGCGCGCCGAATTTTTAAGTATATCACAGGTAAGGCTTTTTGTCAAGCAATTTCCGCAAGAAAAAATAAAAAATATTTTTCCTAAAAGTATTGACTTTCTTTTAAAATCTGATATAATAGACTTATCAAAAGAAAGGAGAAAGAAAAAATGATTGAATTTTGTAAAGATAATGGTCTTATGAAAGTTACTACTGTTGAAGTTTTTGATATTCAACAGGTTGTAGATGAAGTAATTGATGCTGTTGATAGATGGATAGGAAATTCTGAAATCTGCATTTCTGATAAAGATTACCCTTTTTTCCTTAATACTGTTCTTGAAGAAGCTAAAATTAAAAAAGGAGAATAAAAAATGTTTAATTATGATGCAGAAAAATGTACTTTTTCAATTGACTTTAATATGGAAACTCTTGCGGAAGATGTTTCCGACGCTATTGACGAAACTATTGAAAAATTTTTTGGAGAAACAGCCATTAGATTTATAGATAACGATGACTATATCGCTTTATTTAATCAGCTTTTAAATATGATAAAACGATAAAAAATACGCCCGATTGGTATAAAAAACTGATCGGGCGCGCATCGATCGATGCGCGCCAAAATTCCATTATACCATACTCTGAGCCATTTTGTCAAGCAAAATTTTAAACAAATTTACGATAAAAAATTTCCCGATATTCGTACTTGCAAAATTAAAAAATTTCTGATATAATTTAATTACAAAATGAGAGAGGGAGAGGGCCGACAGTCAAGACGGTCAGCACAGCCCCAAAAAGTACCTTTGCCGTTAGTGCCATGGAACGACCGCAAAGAGAAACCTTAAAAAATTACTAAAAAAGGCTTGACACGGAACAACATTTATGCTACAATATCTTTAGAAAACAGGTCAGGAAAGGATATTAAGCGTATGCGATTTAGTAGCTAAGCGGACTTGCCCATCCGCAATGACACAAATGTGAAGGGCGGGACTGCGGAGCGGAAATGGTACCGCCGCTTCCAACAAGTCCAGTAAAAAAATAAAAAAAATGTTGACAAACGAAAAAAACTTTGCTATAATAAATACATAAGATAAAACAAAACATTCAAAGAAAGGAAGTACACTATGACTAACATGACTTACGCACAGGCACTGGAAATCGCTCTTACTGCTATTGGTGACACCAACGCAGAAGCTACCGACCGCATCAAGGCTCTCATGGGTCAGCTTGCAAAGAGAGGTAGCAAGGGTGGACCTACTAAGACTCAGAAGGCTAACGAGGCTTTCAAGGCTATCATCCTTGAGATTCTCGAAGATGCAGAAGGGTTTGTCCTGATGGCAGACCTGATGGCAGACGAGAGACTCGCCGACCTGTCTGTTCAGAAGATGGGAGCACTGCTCGGACAGCTTGTGAAGGCTGACAAGGTGGTCAAGCAGGTCTACAGAAAAAAGACCATGTATGCTATCGCAGGTACGGAGTTTGTTGCTCCTGATGCTGAGGTTGCAGAGGACGAGGCAGAGTAACACACAGGCTACCACTATAAAAGGTGGTAGCCTTTTTGGCGCGCGTACAACCCACGCGCGCCATTTTTTTGTCAATACGTCACTTTTAACAAATTTTTCATCCATTTTTTGTATATTTTGCTTATTGTTTTATTCCTATAATCTGATATAATAATAATTGTCAAGAGGAAAGGAGATAAAAAATGTTTAATATTAATAAATGGTTATACAAAATGATTCATGGAGAAAAAAATATCATAACAGCTATCCATTATACTGTATTTTTTACTACTGTTGATAATGAAAAACATAAATATTCTCATTTTTCTTACGTAAATCCTAATAGTATTACTTGTTCTATTCCTGAATATCTTATGATTTTTATTAAAAAAGATGGTTATATAGAAGATGATGCAGGGGCTATGTATCCTCTTCAGAATATTATTTCAGTTAAATGGACTATGGATTCTACGATAAATGTTATCGAATCTAATCCTTATGAAGTTTTTTATTATCCATCACACGCTATTGATGAACAGGAGAATGAAAAATGATTACATACGATATGATTATTGAAGCACAGAACTATCTTGTAAAGAATTGGGGCGAAGATGGCAAAAGAGTCATCGAAGCCGCTTTCACTGTAAAACCTTTTAATGGAAATACAAAGGCTTTTCTTGACCATTGCTCTGCTTGCGGTGGAAATTGGGGCGGAATGTTTCTTACTGGAATCAAAAGACTTTATCCTAATGTTTATGATGCTATTCCTAATGATATGGGAGTTTTTGCTTTTTGCTGCATTGGTATGACAATGAGACTTTGCGGCGTCGATACTTCAGAATAAAGTATTGACAAAAAATAAAAAATTTGATAAAATAATATTATCAAAAGAAAGAAAATAAAAAAAATGTATTATACTCTTCCTGGTTCACAGCCTAATATTGGAACTCTCGTAATTTTTTGTATGGTTCTCGTAGCATGCGTTTTGATTTGGAGTGAGAGATAAAAACAGCGCCAGCCTATACCAGATTTAATCTACGGCTGGCGCGGCTACAACCCAGCCGCGCCATTTTTCAAGTCAATAGGTATATTCAACAAATTTTCATTTGATTTTTTGTACAATCTGTATATTGTATTTTTCCTATAATCTGATATACTATACTTATTAACAGGAAAGGAAAAGGAAATGTATTTATACTGTGTTTTTTATAGAAAAGAAATAATTGGTCGTTTTCGCAAAAAAGAAAAAGCTATTCAATACCTTGTGGATTGTTGGCATGATGGTATGAAGAATACTTATATGAAAACTATGACAAAAGAAGAGTACGAAAAATATTGTAAAAAAATGCTTAACGATATTGATTAAAAGGGGGTAAATATGAATTTTCCTATTACTATGGGTTTTGTTTGTCCTATGTGCAATACTTATCATACTCTTACTGTTGAGTTAGAACAGTATCTTAATTATCAGTCTGGCGAACTTGTGCAGGATGCTTTCCCTCACATGTCACCTACTGACCGCGAGCGTTTTGTCTCTGGTCTGTGTCCTGATTGTCAGAAAGAAATCTTTAAAGAGTTTTAAGGGGGTAAATATGGTATTTAAAATTAGTTCTGTTGATATTAATATTGATATTGATGCAATCGTTGATGAGATTCTTGAAATTATTGCGGAAGATTGTAACGGTGCTATTTGTGATTGTTTTGAAGGACTTGATGAAGCTGACGATTTCTTTTACTATAATGAAAAAGAAATTGATAAAATGGAGAAACATGTAAGAGAACTTGTAACAAAAAAATTACTTGAGGATTAATAATAACGCCCCTTCCAGAAATGGTCGGGGCGCTGTCCATTGAGACAGCGCCCAAAAATATGTCAATAGGCAGTTTCAATAAAAATCAATCCGCATTTTTGTACAACATTACCTATTGTATTTTCCCGATAATCTGATATAATAATAATTGTCAAGAGGAAAGCACAGAAAGGAAATAACATGACAGAACTTCAAAAAACAAGAGTA
>ODAI012942947.1_pt1 | contig 11661 bp, 7 predicted proteins | sample 1539321 | NCBI WGS metagenome assembly ODAI01 (sample SAMN02144231, study PRJEB22623) | gut metagenome | biome: sheep rumen | host: Ovis aries | place: New Zealand
CTGCACCAAATCCCACACCCATATCATAGGGATTTGTCTTGTCGAATTCGGCGTAAATTGCCTTTAACTCTTCGTCAAGCTTTACACCGTCCTCTTCCAATGCCTCGGGAATAGTCCAAACCTTCCCTGCGTTAACCATTCCTCCGGACCCGGTACCGCTTTTGTAATAGTGGCTCTGAATACGTCCGAAAAGGGCGACCCTGGTGCCCTCTGAAAGCGGAAGGACATTATCCCTATTCTTTAACAGAACAACGCCCTCCGAAACTGCCTTTCTGGCTGTGTTTTCATAATCTTTTCTGTTTAACTTCATACCAAATCCTCGCAAAACTCTAAAAACAAGATTTACATTTAATCGATAGATAAAGTATAACTTCAACAGATTTCTAAGGATACAAAATTAGTTCCTAAAATTATAAATCCGTTATCTCCGAGTGGAGAGTCTGCAGGGACTTGATCTCGCTTTCCTTGCCTTCTTCCATGTACTTGATACCGTCTGCGGCTGCCAGAGCTGCAGCTATGGTGGTAATGTAAGGTATCTTCTTTCTGACAGCCGCCTTTCTCAGATAACTGTCATCATGAATACTGTCCTTTCCGACGGGTGAGTTGATGATCAGATCGATCTCACCGTTCTCAATGGCATCAAGAACATTGGGACGTCCCTCATAAAGCTTCTTGATCTTCTCTGCCTTAACTCCCGCCTCGGTAATAAGGTCACAGGTGCTTCCGGTAGCCACGATCTTAAAGCCGTCCGCCTGGAACTTCTTTGCAACCTCCACTATCTCTGCCTTGTCCTTCCTGTTTACCGAAAGAAGCACTGTGCCGCTCATGGGAAGAGGTGACTGAACGCCCTCCTGCGCCTTTATAAACGCTTCTCCGTAGGAAGGAGAAAGTCCCAGAACTTCACCTGTGGAGCGCATTTCAGGTCCGAGGATGGGGTCAACCTCCTGGAACATATTGAAGGGGAATGCAGCTTCCTTTACGCCGTAGTAAGGGATGTTCTTTTCTTTGAGAGCAGGAACGGGCGAAGGCTTTCCGGTGAGCTCTGCCGTAATGATCTCTGTTGCAAGAGGCACCATTCTGATGTTACAAACCTTCGAAACAAGAGGAACGGTACGGGAAGCTCTGGGATTTGCTTCAAGCACAAATACTTTTCCGTTTTCTATAGCATACTGCATATTCATAAGTCCCCGAACATGCATCTCTTCAGCGATCTTTCTGGTGTATTCCTTGATGGTCTTCACATTCTCCGCAGGAATATGTGCGGAGGGAATGATGCAGGCGGAGTCTCCTGAGTGTACACCCGCAAGCTCGATATGTTCCATAACCGCAGGAACGAATGCGTGTGTTCCGTCACAGATCGCATCGGATTCACACTCCATAGCATGGTTCAGGAATCTGTCGATAAGAATAGGTCTGTCGGGAGTTACGCCAACCGCAGCACGCATATAATCGGTCATTGCAGTGTCGTCGTAAACCACTTCCATTCCGCGGCCGCCCAAAACGTACGAAGGGCGAACCATTACAGGGTAGCCGATCTTGTTTGCTATGGCTATAGCTTCGTCAACGGTGGTTGCCATTCCGGACTCGGGCATGGGGATTCCAAGCTTGTCCATCATAGCCCTGAACTGATCTCTGTCCTCCGCAAGGTCAATGACCTCAGGTGAAGTGCCCAGGATCTTTACGCCGTTTTTCTTAAGGTCAGCGGCAAGATTAAGAGGTGTCTGTCCACCAAACTGGGCGATGACGCCGAGAGGCTTCTCCTTCTCGTAAATGCTGAGCACATCCTCAAGTGTAAGGGGCTCGAAATAAAGCTTATCCGAAGTATCATAGTCGGTTGAAACGGTCTCTGGATTGCAGTTTACGATGATGGTCTCAAAGCCAAGCTTTTTGAGAGCCATAGCTGCATGCACACAGCAATAGTCAAACTCTATACCCTGTCCGATACGGTTGGGACCGCCTCCCAGGATCATGATCTTTTTGTTGTTTGAAACAGGATCCTTATCGGGTGCATTATAAGTTGAGAAGTAGTATGCACTGTCCTTGGTGCCGCTTACGTGAATGCCTTCCCATGCCTCTACCACACCGATGGCTTTTCTTCTGTTTCTGATATCCTCCTCGGGTATTTCCAGGATCTTGCTCAGGTATTTATCGGAGAAGCCATCCTTCTTCGCAGCGGTAAGCACCTCATCCGAAGGAAGCTGTCCCTTTCCTGCCATGAGTTTTTCTTCTTCCTCAACTAGTTCCTTCATCTGCTCCAGGAAATAATGCTTAACCTTTGTAAGTTCAAAGATTTCCCCGGGTGTAGCGCCCTTTCTCAAGGCTTCATAGATGATGAAGTATCTCTCTGATGAAGGATATGCAAGCTTCTTGAGAAGCTCCTCCTTGCTTAATGTATCAAAATTCTTTGCATGTCCAAGGCCGTATCTTCCGGTTTCCAGTGAACGGATAGCCTTCTGGAATGCTTCCTTGAAATTCTTTCCGATGCTCATTACTTCGCCCACAGCGCGCATCTGTGTTCCGAGCTTATCCTCAACACCCTTGAACTTTTCAAATGCCCAGCGTGCGAATTTGATCACGACATAATCGCCATCGGGTACATATTTATCCAGTGTTCCGTACTTTCCGCAGGGAATGTCCTTGAGGGTCAGACCGCATGCCAGCATTGCGGATACAAGTGCAATGGGAAATCCGGTTGCCTTGGAAGCAAGTGCGGAGGAACGTGAGGTTCTGGGATTTATCTCGATGACGATGATACGGTCTGAAACGGGATCGTGAGCGAACTGCACATTTGTTCCGCCGATGACCTGTACCTTGTCCACGATCTTGTATGCCTGCTCCTGAAGTCTTGCCTGGCACTCCTCAGAGATGGTAAGCATAGGTGCGGAACAGAATGAATCACCTGTGTGAACCCCCAGGGGATCGATGTTTTCGATGAAGCAGACAGTGATCATATTACCTTCGCTGTCCCTTACAACCTCCAGTTCCAGTTCTTCCCATCCCAGGATGGACTCTTCAACCAGGACCTGACCTACCAGTGATGCCTGAAGTCCTCTTGCGCATACAGTCTTTAATTCCTCTTTGTTGTAAACGAGTCCTCCGCCTGCACCTCCCATGGTGTATGCGGGGCGGAGCACAACGGGATAACCCAGTTTGTCAGCGATGGCAAGTGCCTCGTCCACGGAATATGCTACTTCGGAGCGAGCCATCTCGATTCCCAGACTGTCCATGGTTTTTTTGAACTCTATACGATCCTCTCCGCGCTCGATAGCATCCACCTGCACGCCTATTACCTTAACATTATACTTATCGAGTATGCCTGCTTTGTTAAGTTCAGCGCAGAGATTAAGTCCCGACTGTCCGCCCAGATTGGGAAGAAGTGCATCGGGACGCTCCTTTGCTATGATCTGCTCAAGTCTTCTGACATTAAGAGGCTCAATATAGGTTACATCCGCTGTCTCGGGGTCAGTCATAATGGTCGCGGGATTTGAATTCACAAGGACGATCTCGTATCCAAGTTTCTTTAGGGCTTTGCAGGCCTGTGTTCCCGAGTAATCAAATTCGCAGGCCTGTCCGATGATAATGGGGCCTGAACCGATGATCAATACTTTGTTAATGTCTTCACGCTTGGGCATAAAACAATTCCTCACTTTTCTAAAATCTGTTTATACATAACAATACCCCAGTTGTATGCAGCTGGGATATTGAAACTTGCTTTGTGTTACTCCTCTTCGGGAGCTTTCTTTAAAATAAGATTGGTAATGATACCAAGGATAAGTGCACATGCAACCTCGGTGATGGTAACGGAACCGAAATTAAGAGTAAGTCCGCCGATACCTGCAATGAGGATAACGGATACAACAAAGAGGTTCTTGTTCTTGTTGAGGTTGACATTCTGGATCATCTTGAGACCGGATACTGCGATGAATCCGTACAGGGCCATACATACACCACCCATTACGCAGCTGGGAATGGAATTAACAAATGCGATGAAGGGTGAGATGAATGAGATGATGATGGCGCCGCAGGCTGCGGTGATAATGGTATAAACGGAAGCGTTCTTTGTGATGGCCACACATCCGATGGACTCACCGTAAGTGGTGTTGGGACATCCGCCAAAAAATGCTCCCACCATGGATCCCACACCGTCTCCGAGAAGAGTTCTGTGAAGACCGGGCTCCTTTAAGAGATCCTTCTCGATAATGGAAGAAATATTCTTATGATCTGCGATGTGCTCAGCAAATACAACGAATGCAACAGGGATATATGCTGCTGCGATCTTTACGATGTATGCGGGTTCTATTTCCTTAAGCCCCTTGGCCGCGGTCAGAAATGTGAAATCGGGAACCGCAATGAAAGAGGAAAGTCCGACCTTTCCATCGGGAGCAAGTGCCTTAAAGGAATCAAAGGAAAGGAGCTTGATCTCATCGATCCCTGCCGCATTTCCGATGAGTGTAAGGCACAGACAGAAGGCATAGCCTGCAAGAATACCAAAAATGAAGGGGATCAGCTTTGCTGTCTTCTTACCGTAGGTGGAGCAAAGCATGGTGACAAACAATGTAACCAGGCCGCCCAGAAGAGCAGCTACGGGAGCAGCCACGGGAGCCCCGTCAACCTTCACACCGCCGGTAAGTATATCACCAACTGCATTTCCTGCAAGTGAAAGTCCGATGATGGCAACTGTGGGTCCGATAACAACTGCGGGCATAAGCTTGTTGATCCAGTTAACGCCCACAAACTTAACAATAATAGCAATAACTACATAAACAAGACCTGCGAATATTGCACCGAGGATAAGTCCGACATATCCAAGCGACATTGACACTCCGCCGGCAAAGGCTGCTGCCATGGAACCGAGGAATGCGAATGAAGAACCGAGGAACACGGGGCTCTTTCTCTTTGTGAAGAGCACGTAGATCAGTGTTCCGACACCTGCTCCGAAAAGAGCTGCCGCAGGGCTCATATCATTTCCGATGATAATGGGAACTACCAAAGTGGCGGTCATTATTGCCAAAAGCTGCTGAATAGCGAATATGACAAGGGGACCGAATTTAACCTTGTCATCAACCTGATAGATGAGTTTCATAAATGCCTCCTGATAATAAATGGTTTTGACGTTAACCACAAGATATTGTGGTAAAGTTGACATAATTTGAGCTATGACCACTATTTACCGAGATAAATAATATCATAGCCCCATGTAAAATGTAAAGTTCATTTATTACGTTTTTCGTAAAGCTTATTTCTGGATTTTAATCCCTCATATAACTGGCAATAATTATCATATCTCTCCCGGGGGATCCTGCCCTCCGAAACAGCGGTTTTGATACCGCAATCGGGCTCTGAGATATGTGCGCATCCGGCAAACCTGCATGCAGGCTCCTCGGGAACAAACTCGGGATAGCATTTCCAAAGTTCCTCCTTTTCTATTCCGCACATGTACAGCTCCAGACTTGAAAATCCCGGGGTGTCGCAGATATATGTCCCGTCTCCCCAGATAGAAAACAGTTCCGAATGTCTGGTGGTATGCTTTCCCCTCTCTATCTTTTCCGAGATCTCCCCGGTCTCCATAACCTGTGTTCCGGCCAGAAGGTTGATGAGAGAGGACTTTCCCACCCCGGAGGGGCCTGCAACAGTAGTGGTCTTCCCCTTAAGGTAATCCTTCAGTTCATCCACGCCCTTGTTTTCTTTGGCGCTGACCACGAAAACCTTATAACCCGCGGTCTCATATATCTTTTTGAAAGACTCACCGGCCCCGCCGGCATCAAGATCTGATTTGTTAAATGCAAGGGCGCAGGGAAGTCCCTGACTCTCCAAAAGGATCAGCATCCTGTCCACCAGATTTAAAGGCGGCTGCGGAGATGCCACAGCAAATATCACCAACGCCTGATCGACATTGGCTACGGCAGGCCTGATGAGCTCACTTTTTCTGTCCAGGAGTTCCGTGACATTCCCGATCTTTTTGTCGGCGTCCACTACCTCTATCAGGCAATCGTCACCCACAAGCGGCTTTCTGTGATCCTTTCTGAACACGCCCCTTGCCTTGCACTCGTATACGTACTCGGCGGTCTTTACATAGTAAAAACCGCCGATACCTTTAATTATCTTACCCTCTATGGCTATCACCTATTCCTGAGTAAAAGTCTCAGACCTTGTAAAGCTTCTGGTCTCCACAGTTCCCTCGGAAACCACTACATCATTTCCGTTTTCATCCTTCTCAATGACAGGATCGGTCTTTGCATCATAGTACATCGTTATGGTGCCGCCTGAAGTGGAAAGACCGTAGAAAACTCCTCCGTTATAGGGGAAATCAGTCTCAGTCGCTTCGATGAACACCTTGCCGGTGGCGTCGGCCACCACGATCTTTACAGGTGTGCCCGCAATATAGCCCGGAGCTTCCTCAGCTGTAGGACCGGGGATATATGCATCATAACGGTATGATACTCCCGCGGCACCGAGACTGATGGTGACATTGATGGGAGTACCCTTTTCAACATATTCACCTGCAGCAACGGACTGCTGACATATCTTATCCTTTTCTATGGTATCACTTGCTGCAGTGGTCTGGGAGCCGATGAGAAGTCCGGTCTCCAAGAGTCTTGCCAGTGCATCCTCCGTGGTGAGTCCCACCAGGTTCGGAACCTTGATATTTGTGGTCTCAGGTCCCTTGCTGACGATGATCTGTACAGTGCTTCCCTTTGGAACCGTGGTCCCCGATTCCGGAATAACACTTACAACATGTCCCTCTTCTATCTCTTCATCAAACTCCTCCACCTTGGAAACCTTGAAGCCTTCCTTGGTGAGAGCATTGACTGCGGACTCATATGTCACCCCGGCTACGGCAGGGATCTCTATTCCGCTTACACCGCTGGATACCTTTAGGATAACGGTCTCGCTCTTTTTGATCTCTGAGCCCTCGCCCAGTATATTTCCTTCGCTGTCCTTTGCCTCGATGATATATCCGGCCTCTACGGTCTCGGATTCCTCATATCTGGGATCGATGCTGACTCCCAGGGCAAAGAGTTCATTTCTGACGGTATCTATCTCTTTTCCGATCATTGCGGGAAGAACAACGGTAGTATCCTCCTCCCCGATGATCACACCATCATCTTCTCCGATGACGGGGCTGACATTCTCCGTGGGATCCTGGTTCGGGACCTTGGATGTATTGTTCATCTTGCTGATGATGGTGATGGCCAGTGCCACGATGATACCGACTATGACCACACCTGCTGCAATGGCGATGATGGTAGTGATCTTCTCCATCTTGGGATTGTAATCCTCTTCGTTTTCGAGGCCGCTCTCCCGTCCGTAGGTATCATCATAGTTTCCTTCATCATATCCTTCCGCAGGATACTGATCATCATAATTTTCTTCCGTATAATTCTCATCATAGGGCTGTTCATAGCCCTCCTGAGCATACCCTTCGCCGGAATACTCTTCATAATTCCCGGTGTATCCGTCTTCGCTCTGAGGCTGTTCATTTTCATAATACTCGTTTGAAGTATTGCCCTGAGCGTATGTATCCGGACCGGGAGCAAGCTTCATCAGATGCTCATCTATGCTCTCCACGATCTTTCCGGTCTGGGAGTTCTTTATCTTCGCCATATCCTCATCGGATACGGTTCTGGTACCGCTTAAAATATCCTGATCATCCCTGACAACGAAATCCACATCGGGGGTGAGAAGCGCCTGCTTCAAGTCGGTGATAAGTTCACCCATGCTCTGGTATCTGCGGTCCGGTGACTTTTCACAGCACTTATATATGATGGATTCAACGCACTGGGGGATCTCCGGAACATATTCTCTGGGTGAAGGCATCGGCTCCTGAATATGCTTGATCGCAATGGCTACGGTCGTATCTCCGTTAAAGGGAACACGTCCTGTCAGCATTTCAAACATGGTGATACCCAGTGAATAGATATCGCTCTTTTCGTCGGAATACCCACCTCTTGCCTGCTCGGGAGAGGTGTAATGCACTGATCCCATCACATTTGAGGTGATAGTATTGCTGGTAGCGGCCTTTGCAATACCGAAATCCGTAACCTTGACCTTACCGTCCCTGGAAATAATAATATTCTGAGGCTTGATGTCTCTGTGAATGATATGGTTTGAGTGCGCAGCTTCAATACCGAGGCTCACCTGGATCGCTATACTTACAGCCTCTTTGTATGTAAGCCTTGCCTTCTTTTCGATATATTTTTTGAGAGTGATACCTTCCACAAGCTCCATTACGATGTAATGAATATCGTTCTCCTCTCCGACATCATAAACATTTACAATGTTGGAGTGCATGAGACCTGCTGCCGCCTGCGCTTCCACTCTGAATTTTGATACGAAATTCTCATTCTCTCCGAACTCTGCCTTCAAGACCTTGATGGCAACATTTCTGTTGAGCTTGGTGTCCAATGCCTTGTACACATCGCTCATTCCGCCTGTGCCGATCTTTTCTATGATCTCGTATCTATCGTTTATCGTCATTCCTATCTTAACCATGAAAACTATTCCTCATATTTAACGAGCACTACAGAAATATTGTCTTTGCCACCCTGCTCGTTTGCCGAATCAATAAGTGTCTCCACCGCAGTCTGAAGGCTGTCGGATTCCTCTATGATCCTGCTTATGTCCTGATCATCCAGCATGTTGGTAAGTCCGTCGGAGCAGAGCATGATCAGGTCGCCGCTCTTAAGCTCCTCGGTGTATACATCGCATTCCACATAGTCCTTTACACCAACCGCTCTGGTAATTATATTCTTGTCCGGATGATTCTTTGCCTGCTCTCTCGTGATGCCTCCGCTCCGGATCATATCCTCCACAAGAGAATTGTCCACGCTTATCTGTCTGATGGCACCGCCACGTATTATGTAGATACGGCTGTCCCCCACATTTACCGCCTGCAAAAATCTCCCAACAAAAGTAGCAGCCACAACTGTAGTCCCCATGCCCTCATACTGTTTATAAGCATTCGCGCGTGCAAAGACCTCGCTGTTGGCTGACTCAACCGCTTTAACCAATAGAGTCTGGGAATTCTTCTCAAAGGAAGATTCGATGAAGTTTTCCATCACATCCACCGCAGTTCTGGAGGCGTAATCCCCTGCTGCGTGTCCCCCCATTCCGTCGGCGACGATGAAGAGGTTTGACAGATTCCCTATCTTATCGGTATATGCATATACATAATCCTGATTTATTTTTCTTTTCTTTCCAATGTCTGTTCTGGAAAAGCAAGTAAGCACCTTTAGTTCTCCGTCCCGGAAACGACTGTAGACGCGGAGGCTTGCCCCATTACTTTCCTGCGAAGCTGTCCACAGGCTCCGTCTATATCCCGTCCCATTTCCCTTCTAATAGTAACATTAATTCCGTTTTTTTCAAGTTTATTTTGAAATGCCCTGATGCTGCGATCGTCCGAAGGCACGTAATCACGCTCTTTTATGGGGTTGACAGGTATGAGGTTTACATGTGCGTGAAGGGGCTTTGCGAGCCTTGATAAAGCCTGTGCTTCCTCCTCGGAATCGTTCACCCCGCCCACCAGACTGTACTCAAAGGTTATCCTTCTGCCCGTCACTTCAAAATAGTATGCGCAGGCATCCATTATTTCCTTTATGGAATATCTGTTGGCAATAGGCATCAGCTGTTTTCTCTTTTCATCCGTGGTGGCGTGCAGGGACAGCGCAAGTGTAAGCTGGAACTTGTTTTCCGCAAACTGCCTTATCTTATCTGCCAATCCGCAGGTAGATATGGTGAGATTTCTCTGACTGATATTAAGACCCTTTTCATCCGTGAGCATACCCACGAATTTAACAATGTTATCATAATTGTCCATGGGTTCGCCGCTTCCCATGACCACCACATTTGATACACGCTCCTTTGTATCCGCCTGTATCGCATATATCTGTCCCAGCATCTCTCCGGGAGTAAGATTTCGCACCAGTCCGTCTATAGTTGATGCGCAGAATTTACAGCCCATACGGCATCCTACCTGGGATGATATACACACAGAATTGCCGTGATGATACCGCATGAACACACTCTCCACCATATTCCCGTCATTTAAGGCAAAGAGGTATTTCCTCGTTCCGTCAATCTTAGACTCCTGCATTCTGGCGATCTCAAATTTACCGAATTCATACTCTTCTGCCAGCCTGTTTCTCAGTTTAAGACTGACATTTGTCATCTCATCAAGACTGATTATGCACTTTTTGTGAAGCCACTCATAAATCTGTCCCGCTCTAAAGGGTTTTTCACCCATTTCGAGGACAGCTTCCGTAAGCTCATCATAGGATAAGGAACGAAGGTCCATTTTTAACCTCATTTTCTGGATAATACCGCATAGAAAAAGCCGTCGCACTCATCTTCATCCGGAAGGAGCTGAACCGGTTTTCCCACCGGTTCAAAACCAAGCTCCGAGCAGATCCTTAAAACCTGCTTTTCGTTTTCATCCGGATTTATGGTACAGGTACTGTAAAGCAAACGCCCGCCTTTTTTTACATACCCTGCGCAGGCATTTACTATCTTCCACTGAAGTGTGATCAGATCACTTATACTCTCCGGGGAAGCATTATACTTTATATCCCTCTTTTTTCCAAGTATTCCGAGACCACTGCAGGGAACATCCAATATAAGAACATCCACCGAGTCCTGTACAGAGGCTTCGGTTACCCCGGCGTCTCTGACGCAAGGATGCACGTTTACAGCTTTTAATCGATTTTTATTTTCCTCTATCCTGGAAACTTTAGCATCGGATACATCGCAGGAGATCACCCTTCCGCCTTCTCCGGTGATCTCAGAAGCAAGCATGCTCTTTCCGCCGGGTGCAGCGCAGGCATCATAGACCAGATCTCCGGGCCTGATCCCCGCAGCCTCAACAGCCAGACAGGAACTGATGTCCTGAACGGTAAAAAGCCCTTCCTCATATCCGGGAAGAGAGGTCACACCGTTTAAATTTTCCGCCCTGTAGATATATGGAAGCCTTTCATCCTTAGTCAATATCGCACCGGTCTTCGAGATTTCAAAAACCAGATTTGCCATATCGCTTTCCGAAAGATCTCTTTTAAATCGGAGCGTAACGGGACGCACCTTTAAAAGGGCTGCCAGGATGCTTTCAGTCCTTTCATTTCCGTATATACTCTGCCATTTTTCACATAGCCACTCCGGAACGGAATATCTTACGGACAGGTATTTGATACTATCCTTTTCCTTATCCGGCCACTTTATGTCATTTTTGTTCTTTGCCACGTTCCGAAGATTGGCATTCACGAAACCGGAAAGCTTTGCAAAGCCCCTCTTTTTTGCCAGCTTCACCGCTTCATTTATCGCGGCGCTGTCCGGCACGCTCTCCATATACATTATCTGATATATGCCCATTCGGAGAAGATTTCTGATAAGTGGCTTCTGTTTCTTTACCGGAACGCTGCTAAAGAGCCCCAGAACATGATCAAGCTCCGTTCTTCTTTCCACGCAGCCTTCAAAAAGCCTCTTAATAAAAGCCTTGTCCCTGGTATCCAGATAATCATATTTATCCAGAATATCTTTTATAAGATTATTCGAAAAACAAAGCTCCTTCTCAAATGTAAGGAGCCCGTCTAAAACTATTTCTCTTGTATTTTCCATTTTATTGTCCAAGATGCGGTTTACGAAACCGTTAGTCTACTGTCCAAGCTTGGTTCC
>ODAI013296110.1_pt1 | contig 11661 bp, 10 predicted proteins | sample 1539321 | NCBI WGS metagenome assembly ODAI01 (sample SAMN02144231, study PRJEB22623) | gut metagenome | biome: sheep rumen | host: Ovis aries | place: New Zealand
AGCTTATCCTGCTTGCCCTGTGCAATTCTTGAAGCTGCAAGAGTGATCTTACGTGTAACGAAAGTCTCTCCTCTGCGCTCTGACTCGTGGTTGAAAAGAATACCTGAGCAGCAGAACATGTTGTATGCCTCTCTGTATTCTTTTACGATCCAGAAACCGTAGAGCTTGGCAACAGCATAAGGGCTGTAGGGATGGAAAGGTGTCTTTTCGTTCTGAGGAACTTCCTCAACCTTACCGTAGAGCTCAGATGTGGATGCCTGATAGATCCTGCAGGTCTCTGTAAGTCCGCAGAGACGAACTGCCTCAAGTACTCTTAAAACACCTGTTGCGTCAACGTCAGCGGTAAACTCAGGTGAATCAAAAGATACCTGAACGTGTGACTGAGCAGCGAGGTTATATATTTCATCGGGATGAACCTTTGATACTACTCCGAGGATACTCATTGAATCGCCAAGATCTCCGTAGTGAAGATGGAAGTTTGGCTTTCCTTCAAGATGAGCGATTCTCTCTCTGTAGTCTACGGAAGATCTTCTGATGATTCCGTGAACATCATAACCCTTCTCAAGCAGGAACTCTGCGAGATAGGATCCGTCCTGACCGGTTATACCGGTGATCAAAGCTTTCTTTGCCATAAATAAATCCTTTCTTGATTGAAAAACATAGTAATTTGCACTTTTCCCTATCATTATATTTATAAGTTAATACTTTTTAAATTCACTTTCTTGACTTTGATTTGCATTATCTTGCTCTCAAAACTATAATGGGAAATATAGGGAAAATGGAGAATAACAATATGAAAAATCAGTTATTTCAAGGCGAATATGTGTCATCTGACAGACTTCTTTACACCCCCTCTGAATTTGCCAAAAACAACCTTCTCTATCTTCAGGAAATTGGCAGGCTGACAGCCCAGAAGCCCCACACCAGCAAGAGGCAGAATCTGTCGTCTTTTCTTTTTATATATGTTAAGAGTGGAAGCGGATACATTGATTATGAGGGAAAAGAGTACGCGGTATCTCAAGGGGACTGTGTCTTTATAAACTGCCAGAAACTGTACTCCCACAGAACATCTGAGGATCTGTGGTCAATTGAGTGGATACACTTCAACGGTGAGAGTCTTCTGCCTATATATCTTAAGTACGTGGAAAGAGGAGGGCAGCCTGTGTTCAGGCCTGATGATCCATCCAGGTCCATGAAGCTGTGGGATGAGCTCAACACTGTTTCAAGATCTTCTGACTATATCAGGGATATCAAGATCAATGAGTGTCTTTCGAGTCTTGTTACTTTTCTTATGACCTTCAGCTGGAATCCTGACGTGACCCAGCAGAGCGGAGGCGATAAGAACATCAATACACTTAAGGAGTATCTGGACACTCACTATCAGGAAAAAATAACACTGGATATGCTTGCGGACAACTTCCTAATGAGCAAGTACACACTCTCCCGCAGCTTTAAGGAACAGGTCGGAACCTCAATCATCAACTATCTGCTTGTGGTGCGCATCACTCATGCCAAGCAGATGCTCCGTTTCACAGACAAGACCGTTGAGGAGATTGGAAGCAGCTGTGGCATTACGCCTCTTTACTACTTCTCCCGCATGTTCAAGCAGATCGAAGGTGTAAGCCCCTTGGAATACCGTATGAGCTGGAAGTGACCCGACATTGAAAGAACGGCCGGATAAGTGTAGAATAAGGATTAGGATTGCGATTCTGTGCGCAAAATACAAATTCAGAACAGGGAAATACAATGAAACTTTTGAGTGTTATTGTTCCGTGTTATAACGAGCAGGAAAATATATTTGATTTCTATGACGAGCTCATGAAGAACGAAGAGTTTTTCAGATCTCGTGATGTGGATATTGAGATCATCTTTGTGGATGACGGATCGAAGGATGAGACCGTAGCAAGGGTAAAAGAGCTTAAGGCCAAGGATGAAAGGGCTCATCTCATAAGCTTCTCGAGGAATTTTGGCAAGGAGGCTGCCATGTACGCAGGTCTTCAGGGATCCAAGGGTGACTATGTGGTCATCATGGACTGTGACCTTCAGGATCCGCCGGCACTTCTTCCGGAGATGTATAAGGCTATAGATGAAGAGGGATATGACTCCGTTGCAACAAGGAGAGTCAACAGAAAGGGCGAACCTCCTATCAGATCCTTCTTTGCCAGGAAGTTCTACAAGATCATCAATAAGATGACCAATACTGAGATTGTGGACGGGGCCAGGGACTACAGGCTCATGACCAGAAACTTTGTCGATGCTATCCTGTCAATGGAGGAATATAACAGATTCTCCAAGGGTATATTCGGCTGGGTCGGATTTAAGAATAAGTGGCTTGAGTTTGAAAATATAGAGCGTAAAAAGGGAGAGACCAAGTGGTCCTTCTGGAAGCTCTTTGTCTATGCAATAGACGGTATCATGGCATTTTCAACAGCTCCGCTTGCCATGGCTTCACTCCTTGGAGTGTTCTTCTGTATAGTTTCATTCCTGTTCATAGTGATTGTAATGGTAAGACAGCTCACAGTGGGTGATCCGAACAATACAGTAGGTTGGGCTTCCATGGTATGCATCATACTGTTTGTCAGCGGCGTACAGCTCTTTTGCGTTGGAATCGTAGGACAGTACCTTTCAAAGACCTATCTGGAAGTCAAGAGACGTCCTTTGTACATTGTTAAAGAGGAACTGTGATGGTCAGCATTGTTGTTCCGGTCTATAATGCGGCAAATTACATAGAGAATACCATAGAGATGGTTTGCAGACAGACATACAAGGACTGGGAGCTTATCCTTGTAGATGACGCATCAAGGGATGAGAGTGCTCAGATTATTGAGAATTACATCAAAAACCAGGGCAAGAGGATCCGCCTTATCCGCAAGAAGGTCAATCAGGGAGCGGCTGAGGCCAGAAACACCGGTATAGATGCTTCTTCCGGAAGATATATTGCCTTTCTTGATGCTGATGACGTGTGGGATCCTGAGAAACTGGAGAAACAGGTTGCGTATATGGAACGCACCGGTGCAGCTTTCTGTTTCCACGCCTATGAGTTTGGTGATGAGAACGCAAATCCCACAGGCAAGATCGTTCATGTGCCGGAGAAGCTTAAGTACAAACAGGCACTGTCGAGGACCATCATCTTCACAACTACCGTGATGTTTGATACAGAGAAGATCGATATGGAGATAATCCATATGCCGAATGTTCCCAGTGAGGACACTGCCACCTGGTGGAGGATCCTAAAGAGCGGATACGAGGCGTATGGCCTTGACGAGAATCTGGCTATTTACAGAAGACCTGCCAGGTCTTTGTCGTCAAATAAGCTGGAGGCCATCAGAAGGATATGGTTTTTATACAGAAATATAGCCGGACTTTCTGTGGCAAAGTCATTATTTTATTTTGGAGGATGGGCAGTGAGAGCAACCTTAAGAAGGCTGTAACTGTCCGGGGAAGAGTATGAAACGAAGAGAGTCAAAAAAGAGAATCCTTGTTTTGTTGTTGGGATTTTTGGGACTGTGCATGCAGACAGCTGTATATGCGTGGTTCTGGTTTAGTGTATACTATCCCGAAGTTTCAAAACCTCGTGTGAGTGTGGACGGATATCAGCTTGGTAACGGACTTAAGCTGTACTTCCGTGGACACCTTCTTATTCTTGCAATCTATTTTATTCTGCTTTTATTTTTCTCAAATACCTACGGCGGATTGAAAATAGGATATTTAAGGCCCATGGATGTGTTTTTTTCACAGATATTTGCACTGTTCATGGTGAATTTTATCTCCTATTTCCAGATTTCACTTTTGAACAACTGGCTTGTCCAGCTTCCGCCGATCTTTGTGATATTCCTTATCCAGCTTCTGATAGCTTTTGTCTGGGCATACATAACGAATGCTATCTATATGCATATCTTCCCGCCCAGAGAGCTCCTTCTTATAAGCGGCGAATATCCGGTTGATGACATTGTTGCCAAGTTCAACACAAGAAAAGACAAGTATCACATCGCCAAGAAGATCAACATCTCTGAGGGTATCGATGCGGTTTACAAGGAATGCCTCGGAAAATATGACGGCGTTATTATCTGGGATGTACCGAGTCAGTTCAGGAATGGACTCGTTAAGTACTGTTATGGCAGAAATATCAGGATCTATGTAATGCCAAAGATAACAGATGTTCTTTTAAAGGGATCATCACAGCTTCATCTCTTTGATACTCCGGTTCTGCTTCTCAGGGAGTATTCGATAAAGATCGAGCAGAGGGCAATAAAGAGACTCTTTGATATTATCCTGGCACTGATGCTGATAATCCTCACATCACCCATCATGCTGATCACGGCAATTGTTATCAAGTGCTATGACAAGGGCCCTGTTCTTTACAAGCAGATCCGCTGCACAAGGGGCATGAAGGAATTCAAGATCATGAAATTCAGGAGCATGAGAGTCGATGCCGAGAAGGATGGTGTTGCAAGGCTTGCTGCCAAGAACGATTCTAGGATAACTCCTGTCGGCAAGTTCATCCGCTCCTGCAGGATAGATGAGCTTCCGCAGCTGTTCAACATTCTTGCGGGTGATATGTCCTTCATAGGTCCAAGACCCGAGAGACCTGAGATCATCAAACAGTATCTTGAAGAAATGCCTGAGTTTGCGTTCAGAATGAAAGTTAAGGCCGGGCTTGCTGGCTATGCGCAGGTTTACGGTAAATACAACACAACTCCTTATGATAAATTAAAGCTTGATCTGACATATATTGAGAACTACTCAATCTGGCTTGATATCAAGCTGATGCTGCTGACCGTGAAGATCCTTTTTACACCGGACAGCACTGAGGGCGTTGAGGAGAATCAGACCACAGCCCAGAAGAACTCATGATGGAGTCAGGTATGGCCAACGATAGACTGCAAATCTTAATATCTGCCGTCAACAAGGATCCTGAAGAGCTGATCGGCAACATGAACCTGGACTGTGACGCTGTCATAGTCAATCAGCTCATTGGCGTTTATCAGGATAGTGATCTGGCAGACAAAAGACAGGATTACATACAGGAATTTAAGGATCATGAAGCCATGATCATGCACAGGCTCGAAAAGGGCGTAGGACTTTCAAGAAATACTGCTCTTGAGAACGCTGACCACGAGCTGATCCAGTTCGGTGATGACGACATTGTCTATGACGATGGCTATGCTCAGAAGGTTATCGCTGAGTTTGATAACCACCCTGAGGCTGATATTCTGTTATTTAACGTCAAAGCTCAGGAGGGCAGAGAAACATACTGGAACACGGATTTTGCCAGGGTTAATTGGCGCAACTACGGAAGATATCCGGCTTATGCCATATGTGCGAGGAGGCAGAAGCTTATTGATAGCGGCGTCAGATATTCGCTTTTGTTTGGAGGCGGAGCGCCATATATGAACGGGGAGGATTCTCTCTTTTTACATGACTGTCTGAAAGCCGGGCTTGCAATCTACAGGACTCCTGTAGCCATAGGCAAAGAGTGTAAGGGAGAATCAACGTGGTTCAATGGATACACCGATAAATTCTTCTTTGACAGAGGAGTGCTGTATCATTTCCTGTACGGGAAGATGGCAACTGTCCTGGGATTTAGATTTCTTTTTAAAAACAGAAATGAAATGTGCAAAGAGTTGGGACTTATGCACTGTTATAAAAAACTCTGCAGCGGAGTCAGGCACGGGAGAAAGCTATGAAGAAGCCTTTTTTTACAATAATAGTTGTCTCATATAATGCAGGAGATAAGCTTTTAAAGACTGTTGAGAGCGTTAACAGACAGACCTTTACGGACTATCGGATACTTATCAAGGACGGAATGTCCACTGACGGTTCACTTGAAAGACTCAGAGCTGCCTATGACGTGGGCAGGATTGATGATAAAGATCCAAAGAGAATAACACTTTTGGAGAGCTGCGACAGTGGTATCTACCACGCTATGAACATAGCGGCCGCCTGCCTTGATGAGAAGCTTAAGGTGGGAGAGAGCCCTTCATATGTATTTTTCCTAAATTGCGGAGATCTCTTTAGAAATGAGAATGTCCTAAGGGACGTTCATAAGATAATCGTAGACAGAAACTTAAGGGAAGGAACCACTCTTCCGGCAATATACTACGGTGATATCTTTGACTGTTCAGCCGGAAGCAAGGTTGCATCAAACCCTAAGATGGATGATTATGCCTGCTACAGAAACGTTCCCTCACATCAGGCCTGCTTTTATGATGAGAGGCTTATATGCAGGAATCCTTTCGACCTTAAGTACAAGGTCAGAGCGGATTATGAGCAGTTCCTGAGGTGCTTTTACAGGGAGAAGGCTGATGCGGTTTACATGCCGGTTGTGGTTGCAAGCTATGAGGGTGGCGGATTCTCAGCTCAGAACAGGAAGATTTCCGAAGAGGAGAGAAGAGACATTATTAAAATGTATCTTCCTGCAGGCAAGATCAGAAAGTACGATTTTTTAAGGATAGTTACGCTGTCGGGGCTTCGTACAGCCATATCCTCCAACAAGGTCACATCTGTTCCCTATAATGCGGTTAAGAATGCAATCTATGCCCTTAGAGGTAAAAAGTAAGGAGATTCGGATTTGAAAGTTCTCTGGCTTTGTAATATCATGCTTCCCGCCTATGCAGTTGCCCATGATCTGCCGTACTCGGTGAGAGAGGGCTGGCTTACGGGATGTCTTAACAGAATAAAGGAAAGTAAGAAGGACGACGAAAAGATCACTCTTGCCGTATGTTTTCCTGCTGAAGGCGATATTGCCACATCCAGCGAGGAAATAGACGGCATTACTTATTATGGCTTTAAGGAAGATCTTAGTCATCCGGAGGTTTATGACGGTACTGTAGAAAACAGGTTCCATGTGATACTGGATGATTTTAAGCCTGATGTGGTACACATATTCGGAACGGAATTCCCACATACACTGGCCATGATAAGAGCCTTCGGCAATCCCGACAGGGTTCTTCTCTGCATTCAGGGAATCTGCAGCGTTATAGCCAGGGAGTACATGGCTGATATTCCTGAGGAAGTGCAGAAAACCGTTACTTTAAGAGACAGGTTAAAAGACGACTCCATAATGCAGCAGCAGGAAAAGTACAAGATCCGTGGAGAACACGAGAGAGAAGCAATAATGCTTGCCGGAAACATCACCGGCAGGACAAACTTTGATAAGAGCGAAACAGCTGCGATAAATCCCGATGCCAGATACTACCACATGAATGAGACCATGAGACCATGTTTTTACATGGGCAAGTGGAGCGAAAAGAAGGCAGAACCCCACAGGATCTTTTTATCCCAGGGAGATTATCCCCTTAAGGGATTTCATTTTGTTTTAAATGCAATGCCAAGGCTTCTGGAGAAGTATCCGGATGCTCATCTGTATGTTGCCGGCAATAACATTATCGGAAGAGGTGAGAGCAAGTATCCCTACTTTATGAGAGCCAGCGCCTATGGCAAGTATGTAAAGAGCCTTATTTCCAAGGGACATCTCAAAAAGAAGATAACCATGGTTGGAATGCTTAGTGATCAGGAGATGAAGGAACAGTTCCTTAAGTGCAGCGTCTTTGTCTGCCCTTCTGTGATCGAGAATTCTCCCAATTCGCTTGGAGAAGCGATGCTTCTTGGAGTGCCAATAGCAGCTTCCAGGACAGGCGGGATCCCTGACATGGTTTCAGAGAACAAAGACGGAGTGCTCTTTGAAAAGGGCAATGTGGATGATATTGTCAGGGCAATCCTTCAGATATGGGATGAGCCTGTGATCGCGGCGGTTTATGGCGACAATGCTAGCGCCCATGCAAGGATAACCCACAACGCAGATGCAAACTTCAAGAGGCTTATTGAGATATACAAAGACATCGACAGCAGACAAGGGTGATTGGCTTTGAGGATTACTTTCGTTTCGAATTACATAAATCATCATCAGCTTCCCTTTTGCAGAGCGATGAGTAGTTACGGCGAGGATGTGGAGTTTTACTTTGTTCAGACCATGCCCATGGAGGAAAAACGCCTTCAGATGGGATGGGGTGTTGATGATAAGGCCCTTTCCTATGTGGTTCGCTACTATGAGGATGAGAATAGGGCAAAAGAGCTCATCCTTGATTCCGACGTTGTTTTATTCGGATGGACAGAGGACCGTATATGGGACGTAGAGCAAAAGAGACTCTCCTCCGGTAAAATATCTTTCCGTGTCAGTGAGAGGATCTACCGTGAAGGCCAGTGGAAGTTCATCAGTCCGAGAGGCCTTGGGAAGAAGTATCAGGAGCATATAAAGTTTCGCAAGATGCCGGTTTATCTGCTCTGTACAGGTGCCTACGTTGCTTCCGATTTTAAACTGATAAACAGCTACCCCGGCAGGATGATGAAATGGGGATATTTCCCGGATGCAGCGGGAGATGAGGCTATTGCTGAGCGAGGCGGGGATAAAATACGCCTGTGCTGGGCAGGAAGACTTATAGAACTTAAGCATCCCGAGTTTGCTGTGAGAGCAGCAGCTATGCTCAGGGACTTTGGATATGACTTTACCCTTGATATCGTAGGGGACGGACCACTTAAAGACAAGCTTACGCAGATGGTAAAAGAGCTAAACCTTGAGAAAGTTGTCAACCTGGCGGGAGGAAAAGACCCGGTCGAAGTCCTTTCCTACATGAGAGGGGCGGATGTATTTCTTTTTACCAGCAACTATCTTGAAGGCTGGGGTGCAGTAGTGAATGAAGCCATGCAGAGCGGATGCGCAGTGGTCGCTTCCGGAGAAGCAGGGGCAGTTCCTTTTCTGATTGAGGACGGAATAAACGGCCTTATCTATGAGAAGGGCAGCTATGAGAAATTTGCAGCAAAGGTAAAATATCTTTTTGACAATAAAGAAATGATACCTGAGCTGGGTAAAAGGGCTCAGGAAACAATAAATAACAAGTGGAATGCTAAGTGCGCAGCGGCGGAGCTGATAAGATTCTGCCGGGAGCTTATGGCCGGAAAAGAGCCGGTCATGGCTTTGGATGGTCCCATGAGTCCGGCTAAGGTCCTTACACCTCCCGGATTTATCAGGACACTTCAGGAGAAAAACCACTTGGAGTGATCAGATGATGCTTTTAGATGATATTTTAGACAGCGAAATAAAACTAAGGAATACCAGGGTGAGGATGATAGATCTGTTTTTCCTGGTATTTCTGTTGGGACTTGGTATTGCCATAAGACTCCCGCTTTTTGATTTTGAATCAGGGGACTATTATCACTTTTTATCCCACTGGATGGATGAATGCCACGCAGCGGGCGGTATCGGTTATCTTGGGATAACTCCTTCGGCGAAGGGAGCAAGCACGATAAACTACGGGTGCATGTATCAGTATGTGATAATCCTGCTGCACTATCTGCCGGGAAAAGATATGCATCTTATCAAGATTGTTTCGGTTATATTTGATGTGCTCTGTGCCATTACGATATTCAGGATCACATTCCATGTAACTGAAGGCGATATGCAGAAGTCAGCAATGGCCTTTGGCGCAGCCATGGTGCTTCCCACAGTCATGTTAAACAGCGCAGCCTGGGCCCAGTGTGATTCCATTTACACTGCTTTTGTGCTCCTGTCGATCCTTCACGTTATGAAGGGTAATAACAACCGGGTGTTTATTTATCTGGCCATCGGATATGCATTTAAACAACAGGCGATATTTATCATTCCGTTCCTGATAATAATGTGGCTTAAAGGTAAAGTTAAGGTACGATATATTTTCTGGATACCGGTTGTTCTTTTTATCACAATGATACCTGCTATGATTGCAGGAAGAAGCTTTTTGGAGCTTGTGACCATTTATCTTAAGCAGGTTTCAACCTACAGCATGCTTACCATGAACTATCCGAGCATCTTTGCAGTGGTCGGCTCGGGTCCGGATATAGAGACCAGAAAGATGATCATATCTTCAGCAACGGTGGCAGCTATAGCTGTAATGGGTTTTATTGCCTACTATGTGAGGAACAAAAGGTTTAAAGTGACAGGGATATATATGGTAACCCTCTCCATGTTCACGGTGATGGTTGCTCTCTTTACACTTCCTGTAATGCATGAGAGATACGGATATCTTCCGGAGGTCCTCTCGGTTACCTATGCAGTAACAAAGTTCAGAAGACTTCCTGTACTTGTACTCATGCAGTTTGTATCACTGGTGACTTACGCGAAATTTCTTTTTGGTACTACAGTAGATGCTATGTGGTTTATGGCTCTTTTAAATCTTGGTCTTATACTGGTCGTCGGTTTTGACCTGTATTCTCAGATGAATAAACGGGAGGTGGCAGATGCCTGATCTTAGCAAAAGCATATCGGTTATCATACCCGCCTATAACATAGAGGACCTTTTGGAAAAATGTGTGGACTCCGTAGCAGCTCAGGACTATCCAGGGCAGCTTCTTCAGATAATAATCGTTGATGACGGATCTACAGATAAAACGCCGCAAAAAGCTGATGAACTGGCAGAGAAATATCAGAATGTGCAGGTCATCCATAAGAAAAACGGCGGATCGAGCAGTGCAAGGAATGTGGGTATAGAGGCTGCAACAGGGGATTATCTGGGCTTTGTTGACAGCGATGACTATATATCGGGGATCATGTACAGCACTATGATGGAAGCGGCTATAAGAAATGATGCCGACATGGTCCAGATCGCCAGAGATGAGATATCCGAAAGCGGCGACAGACTTCCTGATGTGCTTGAGCCATTTGATGAGGAAAAAGAGGTGACTCCCACGGAGCACTTAAGAACGCTGCTCATGCATACCGGCGATGCTTCCTTTTGCACAAAGCTCACCAGGAGGGAGCTTTTTACAGAGGATATGAGATTTCCGGAGGGAGAGCTTAATGAGGACTTTTATCTCATGATCCATATGCTTGAGAAAGTGAATAAACTGATCCTTCTTCCTGAGGCTTGTTATCATGTCTTTTACCGGACCGGTTCCAACTCCAGAAAAAAGACACAGGATAAGGACTACTTCCCGTCTGTGTTTACTGATATCGTAAGAAATTCCGATGTGGTTCTTGATCTTGTCAGGAAGAATCACCCGGAGCTTGTACAGGTGGCAAAGAGATTTGGATATGTACAGCGCCTTGACTATATGCTCCATATTCCGATCTCCAAAATGACCTCCGACAATTCTTTTTACAAAAAGGTTGTTTCGGACCTTCGCGCAGGTTTTGGAGAGATGCTGGGTAATAAGTATCTTACCGGAAAACAAAAGGCGTATCTGGCTGTTCTTTCCATTGCACCCAAAAAGGTAAGAACGCTTCATGCTCGGATTCGGGGACTGTGACAGATGAAAAAATATGTTTTTTGTGCGATCTTTGTGATCTCGCTGGCTCTGAGCATTTTCTACGGAACTCAGAAAGCGGGATTTCATGAGGATGAATACTATACCTACTACTCAAGTAACAGGAGTATAGGTTTATTCCAGCCTGACAGAGAGTGGCAGGACAGACAGGCAATCCTGGATGAGTTTGCTGTTAAGCCCGGTGAAGGTTTTAATTACAAAATGGTTAAGCTCGTTCAGTCCTGGGACGTACATCCGCCATTTTACTATTACCTGTTCCATACTTTTTGTTCCCTGGTGCCGGGTCAGTTTACCAAGTGGCCCGGACTTATCACCAATCTCCTGGCTTTTGCGGTGGCTTTTTTTCTGCTGTGTCTTTTGATG
>ODAI013446733.1_pt1 | contig 11661 bp, 15 predicted proteins | sample 1539321 | NCBI WGS metagenome assembly ODAI01 (sample SAMN02144231, study PRJEB22623) | gut metagenome | biome: sheep rumen | host: Ovis aries | place: New Zealand
ATACATATGATAAGAGCAGTATTTTTTGATATGGATGACACTATATATGATACTTCAGGGTTTGCTGCAATTGCAAGAAGGGCTGCAGTAAAATCAATGGTACATAATGGATTAAAATGTACTGAAGATGAAGGTTATGAACATTTAATTAGAATTATCAAAGATAAAGGTTCAAATTATGGTCAACATTTCAATATATTAGTAGAAGAAGTTAATGGTGAAGAAGATCCATTAATAATTGTTAATGGTATTATTACTTATCATAATACTAAGTTTGCTATGCTAAAATTAGAACCTGAATCTTTTTCTATATTATTATATTTGAAAAGTCAGGGATACAAGGTTGGATTAATAACTAATGGTAAAGAATTTAAGCAGTGGGAAAAGTTAATTCGTTTGGGTGTTTATCCATTCTTTGATGATGTGGTTACATCTGAATCTGTTGGTTATGAAAAACCGGATCCTGAGATATTTAATATTGCTATGAAACGGTTGGGCGTTACTGCAGGTACTTCGCTGATGGTTGGTAATAATTTTGATGCTGATATTATGGGTGCTTGTAATGCTGGTATGCAAAGTATGTTAATTAATTCTAAGCTCACACCTGAACAGGAAGAAGTTCTTGAAAAGATGAATTGTCGTGAGGATGTTCGGGAGATAAATAGTTTGATTGATATGATGAAAATTTTGTAAGATTGTTAATACAAAAAAAGTATATTCTTATTTATTCATATATAATATTATTATAAACTTTAGGGGAAAATGTCATTACTTGTGATAATGGAGATTAAAATATGGATTTTTTATTATTGTATTCTGAAATTATTCCTACAATTTTGGCAGTAGCGGGAATTTATTTCATGTTAACTGGTGGATTGGATGAGAATAGGTTACAGTTGGTGATTGGTATTGCTTTGTTTGTTTTTGCTGTAGTATTCCCATTTGTATCCTTATCTATACTTATCTAATTCTTTTTCTATTTTTTCTTTGCTTGTTTTTAATGGACCTTTGTGTTGTAATTTTTCTTTTGCTGTTATTGATGCGAATAGTCCTGATTCTTGTATGTTGTTTGTTTCTTCTAGTTTTGCTATGTATGCTGCTATGTATGTGTCTCCTAGTCCTGTTGCGTCAATGTTTTTGTCTGTTTTTATTGCTGGTATTTTGTATGTTTTTTCTTGTGTGTATATTGTTGATCCTTTTTCTGCTTGTGTTATGATTAGTTGTTTTAGGTTATGTTTGTTTAGTATTTTTTTTATGGTTTCTTCTTGGGTGTTGTTGATGTTGAAGCTTTGTTTTGTTTCTTCTTCGTCTAGGCATAGTATGTCTGTGTTTTCAAGGTATTTTTCTTTGTCAGTCCATTTTCTTTTTAGTATGTTGTTGTTTTCATCTGTTTTTCTCAGGTATCCCTGGGCTACTAGTACTGTTTGGATGTTGTTGTTTTTTAGGTGTTTGATGGTTTCTGGTGGTATGTCGTTGGGGGTTAGTGGTGAGATTAGGGCGTATTGGATTTGATTTAGGTTTATGTTGATATTGTTTGGTGTGATGGTGTTTTGTGAGAATTTTGCTTTTTGTGTTCTTTGTAATTTTTTGTTGTATATGTTTGTGTATTCTAGTGTTTTTTCTTGTAGTATTAGTTCTTGTTTTTTCAGTGTTTTGTCAAGATTTTTAACATCATCTTTTCCTACTGATATTATTGCAATGTGCTCTTTTTTAAGTTGTTCTAATGTATTGCTCTGGTAATATACTGCTCCACCAATTTGATAATATTGCTCTGTTGGTGTAATTATTAAATCTTTTGTCACGGGACCTATAGTAAGTATTTTATTTTTCATAATTTCACCATAAATATTTGGGGGATAATTTTCCTTCATGTAATATTGTTCCAATTAAAAAGTTATCAATACCCTCTTTTTTGAATTCTTCAATACTCTGGTTTGTTATTCCACCAGCTATAATGTGTTGGGTGTAGGGAGTTTTGTCGATTAGTTTTCTGATTATATTATTTCTATTTCCCTTTTCGGTTCCAACTTGTGATATGTTAAGAAGTATTGTGTAATCTGGTTTTGCATTATTAATTAATGAAATAATATCTTCAAGATCAATATCATCATTTTTAACCAACACTTCATCATTCTTTATATCTATACTAATGATGATATTATTATAATTAATTTCTTCAAATATTCTATTAATCTCGGACAAATCACTCATAGTTTCAGTGGCAAGTATAGGGTATGTGCAAATATTTTTACAACATTCAATATCCTCAATTGAAGAACTGCCATTATCCAATAAAACAGGAATCTTCTCATTAATCTCAGAAATTAATTCAGAATTATCACCCTTTCCTTCAATCTTATCTAAATCAGCAATATAAACAACACTAGCACCAGATTTCTTAAGATTACCTATAATCTCATCAATATTTTCACCATAAACACTATGTAATTCGGAATAACTCTCTCTTTCACCAGATTTACCACAAACACACATATTATTTTTAATATCAAAAACAGGAATTATCATATTAATCTAAATTCTTATTTCTATTTTCAACATAATCGTCAACAGCATCTAAACTAAGATTAATTGCAGTTTCAGCTAAATCATCAGGTAACTGTGCATCACTATCTAAATCAATATTAATATCAATGTCAAAGTTATCAGGACCACGAGTTAAGTTAATAGTAATGTTAATGTCCTCAAATTCTTTCTTATTAACATATTTTAGTATATGTCCTTCACTAGTAGAGTATGCAATATCAATAATTTCTTCAACTTCCTTATCAGTTAATGGTATCATATAAAAAATTCTCCTAAAAAAATCAGTTTTAATAAATTGGGGGTTAAAAAAAAAGATATAACAATAGTTTAAATCTATTGTTGTACTTGGCTCATAGCAGCTTGAAGACTAGCTTGTAACTCTTCTAATCTGTTGTTAATACGTTTTTCTTGTTTTTCAATGGTTTTTTGTCTAATTTCTAACATTTCAATACTGTCTTTTAATTCAGCTTCACTGTCTGCTTTATTAGTTTTTATAAGTAATGCACCAGCTGTTTTGTAAACATCCTGATCATCAGCAGTTTTTGATAATTCATCTAAAGCTTTTTTAGCTTCATTAATTTGTAAAGTAACTGTTTGTTTTTGCATAGCTATAGACTGAGCTTGTTGTTGAACTTGTTGGAATTGTTTTAATTGTTCTTGAACATTTTGTGGCATATCCATTTTATCACCTATAATTTTTTTTTTTAGTATTCAATTAACGTAAATAAATAATTTTTATATATTAATATAATATATCTTTTTCATCTATATTAAATTTTTAATATCTCTGTAGATAATTTTATCCATCGTACATAAGAGTTTATAGAAGCACGTAAAGAAACAACATCATTAGAATAAATTTTAATAATAATATTATTCTCATCTAATTCAATTTCACTCCTAGATCTTTCACCACGGGCAAAGGATACTTCCGGCTTAATGGAATTAAAAACTATACTTGCATCATGTGAATTATCTAATTCTATATTAAAAACTGTTTCAATACTATCTAATATCTTCTTTTCACTCATAAAAACCACGGAATAAAATAATTTAATCTTCTAACTTAAATCCTTTAATATATACTTTAAAGTTAGTATCCAATCCTTTTTTATCAATAAATGATGCTTTGAACATTTCATCTTCATAATCTTCAATTACAATACAATTACTTTTAATTTTCTCATCACTTTTAAATATTTCATAGTTTGTGAATAAATCATCAAGTTTTCGGGCCTTGTTTATAAAGACAATGCTTGAACTATCCGTATTTATCTTATTATTATCTTTAGGCAGGGATACTGTAATGTATACATTGCTCCTAGGATTTTCAGAATCTTTTTCCAAATCATAAATATTAATGCTACTAGGATTTCCTTTAGTTTCAGTAATAATTAACAATAATTCATTTTCATCATTTATTGCTTGGTTAACAATCTTCTTAAAACTGGATTTTCCCCTATTAATGTAACTAGCATTAAAATAATGTTTTAAAAATTGAGCAAATCTTCTTGTAATCTGTGTTGGTTTTCTACTAGTAGAAATCACTAGTTTAGAATTTACTTTATATAACATAATAATTCATCTTAAGTAAAATAATTAAAAATAGTTTAATAAAAAGGATTAAAGGGTTTTACCCTTATAAAAATAGTAAAAATACTTATCGAGCTTTAATAGTACGTTTTACTACAGGAACTTCTTTAAATAAGATTCTGTATCTGCATTTAGGACATTTTGATTCTGAGTATTTTTTAATATCAACACTTTGTCCACATTTAATGCATTTGTACATGTTTATTCTCCTCCAACGATACGTCTAATGTTACGTTTTGCAACTTTTCCCATTGGTGTTGTAGGAATGTATGCTCCACCAGTAAATACGTTACCACATTTTTTACATTTCCAGATACCAGCGTGTGTTCTTTTTACTCCTGGTCTGTCACATCTAGGACAAATGTGTTTAGCGTGCATTTTATCTTCGATATCTCTAACTGTTCTTTTAGCTTTTCTACCATATCTAGCACCAAAACGTCCAGTAGATCCTACTTTACTTTTTCTTACCATTTTTTCACCTTCCATTAAGTTAATATTTGAAAAATATTGTTTATCTTTCTATATTCTCTAAAAACATTTGAAGATAATAAACTATAATGACTTACATCTACTAACAAAAACCTATAAAAATGTTAAATAGATATCAATCAATTATTCGTATTCTTTTTACTAAAAAAGTTACAACATTCTCGTTGCACTTCAAATAATTAGCTTAAAAATAATATTATTTCGGAAAAAACTAATAGACACCTAAAATCTATCATCCTTATAATATAACTATATAATATCTTTAAACTTTATCTAATATATACTTATGGTTTTATGTTTTCAAGTAAAGAAAATAATTCTCTACTATGATTGAAAGCCATACTCATACACTGCATAACCTCTTTAGCAGTTAACACATCCAACCCACATTTCTGAAGAGCACACAAAGTTCCATCCTCTCTAAAACCAATAGACAAACTAGATTCCATCAAAGTCTCTTCAATATGAACCGGATCAACAATTAACTGATCATTAACTTTAACAACAGTACATAAAACACTCTTATTCAGAATAGGAAGGCTGGATAAATGATCTTCATCAATAGATAATTCATCATTAACAAACTTAGCAGTAGGAATCTTCGTAGTTAACAAAGCACTAACCGCAGCCAAACAAGTAGCATCCATAATATTGCCATCAAAATCCAAAATATCAATATCAACATGCAACTTCCAAACTTTACTTCCCTCAACAATACATAACTTATCCAAATCAATAAGTGGTGACTCCCTAATAGTTCTATCAACAACCCTCGAAATTTCGATAGCAAACTTATTTGGAGGACCATACTCAAAATTACGACTAGCAATAGCAAGTAACTCAGCATTAATAATTATAATACCACTATCCGGTGAATTAGGGAACGGACTACCAACCTGGGCTTTAACACCCGCAAGAACAGTAGTACCTCCAATAGACACTAATGCAGAACCCTCCGCCTTATTAATATAATTAGTTTTAATACTAATCTCCCTATACTCAGAAAAACTTCTATTATCCACACGCTTTTCATGATTCAATAAATCAAATACTTTCTCCTTGGATACTTCAGAGATAATATTCACCATTCTTTTCTCCTCCGTATTTTTTTAACAATGTCTCCTGTTGTAACTGATTAATAAAAAAACAAGCATCAAAAGCCAACTTCAATGCATCTTCAAACTCCGGAACAGATAAATTACCATCCATCTGTAAAAAAGTAATATCACCAGTACGTGGCATAATCGCAACAGGCATATCTGCCTGACCTGTCTGATCTTCCTCTTCAGATAAATCTACAACAATATGGTCATCTACTTTACCTACAGCACAAGCACTAGTCAAATCCCTCATAGGAATTTCAGCATCTGCAAGTGCAAGGCTAGCTCCAACAATACCCAGACACCGAGTTCCACCTTCAGCTTCCAAAACTTCTATCGAAATATCAATAGAAGAACGAGGATACTTCTCTAAGAAAATACTTGGACTAATAGCCTCCGAGATTAACTTAGATATTTCTGTAGACCTCCTATCTGGTCCAGGTCTTTTACGTTCCTTAACAGAAAAAGGAGCCATATTATATTTACATCTTAAAACTGCACCATCAGGTTTTGAATGCTTTTTAGAATATAATTCCCTAGGTCCATAAACTCCAACTAAAACTTTATTATTTCCACATTCTACATATGCAGAACCATCAGCATTATTTAATACTCCAACTTCCATTTTCATATTACGCAAGGAATTAAATGTTCGTCCATCATTTCTAGTAAATTGTTCTTTCATCTTTTATCTCCGTTTATAAATTCATAATTTTAGATTGAACGATTTTAATAAGATTATGCTTAAATGGATTGTTCTCTATTTCTTCAATAATTTTCATTAATTTGTCAACATTCTCTTTTAACCCATTAATCCATATTAAACCATTTTTTGCTACTATCATATCAGTACAGGTATATTCCTGAATCATATTATTAAGGAAAGCATTCTCTTCGCTTAAAAAATGCACAGTAGGTTGTTTAACTCGTACAATTACTCCTTGATTAAATTTACCTAAACCATGTGATCTGATTGTTAATTTTACACGATTAATTTCATCAACATTAGCAACTCTTAAAAGCAACACATCATTAACATTAATAATTTGGTTAATGTTCTGTTCATTTTTATCATATAACTCTGAAGTTGACAAATAGCCCTGATAAGAACTGTTAATGTTTATAGTCCATGAGGAATAAGACGAATTAACTACTCTTCCAATAATTAAATCCCCATATTTGGGTTTATATGTGTACTTGAAAGGAATAACACTGATTGTTTCACTTTCTAAGTAAACAATACCTGTCATATTGGAATATATTTTCCCATTTTCTCTAAATGTTCCACGTCCAAGTGTTAAATTACTGTCTGATAATAAGTGTCCGGGTAAAACAATCTGTTTGTTATCTACGAACAACATTTTAATCACTATACTATGCTTATTTAATAAGTTTGGTTTCTACTTCACCATGAGTTAAACCACTTAAATCAGTGTAAAATTTGTCCTGTAAACCTCCAGGTATTTCTACAATTCCAATCCAGCTACCGTCATTTTCCCATTCTTCTTTCATTAACTTACCATATTGTGTGATTACAGAATATGATTTACCGGTATATGTTCCAGGAATTTTAACAGCAACTTGAACTTTTTCGATACGGATGGGAATTTTTGTAAGTATTGCTTTAACTGTTGGTTCGATTTGTTCTTCAACAGTTTTCATAGGATCAATATGAACTTTTGCTTCTTCCATAGCTTTTTCAATTCTTTTTGGAGGGTGAGGTAATTTGGTTTGGGGGTTTATTGCTTCACGAGCGATTTTATCAATTACTTGCCTGGTTTTTTCTTCTTGCATTTTCTTTCTCTGGTTGGCAGTAATTTGTATATTTCCTTTTTTAATAATGATGTCAGCAACTTCAAGTGCATCTGTTGTTTCGAATGCTTTTTTCATATTTTCTTCTGATGCTTTGTCTGCTTTATGTGCGTCTTTAAATATTTCTTCAACTGCTAGTACACTTTCTATTTCTATGTCATTTCCTCTTTTATAATCTGCAGCTAGTTCAGCATCTACTAATATTTCAAATCTTTCACCATAACTTTCTAATCTTGCTATAACGGCATCATCTACATTTACCATTTTATTCACCTTAATATAATTATTTTTAATTTATTTATTTGTCCATTTAATAATTTATCAATAATAACAATTAAGGGTTATGATATTTAAAGTTTAATAAGAATTAGTTTATTTTATTTTGGTGGTTAAAAAAAAGTGTGGTGTGAAGAATTATTCTTCATCTTCAGCAGGTTCTTCGGAGTTTTCACTTTCTTCTGCAGTGGCTTTTTCTGCTTCTTTTTCTGCTTCTTTTTCTTCTGCTTCTTTTTTAGCTTTTAATTCAGCTTTTCGAGCTTCTTTTTCTTCTGCTTCTTTTTTAGCCTTTTCTTCTGCTTCTTTCTTTTCTTGTTCTTTACGTTCTACAACTTTGTCTACATAAACTTGGATTTCGTCTGAGTCAAGTTTTCTATATTTTGCTGTTTCTTTATCTACAACAGAAATTTCAACGCTATCGTCAGCTACTTTTCCATCTGTTGCTTTGTAAATACCTTCTATGGCTAAATCAATTGCATCGTCTAGTGAAAGATCATCTTCAAATTTTTCTTCAAATAGTTCAAGAGCTTTTTCACGTCCGAAACCTATTGCTGTCGCTTTGTATTCAACTAGTGCTCCGCTTGGGTCTGTTTCGTAAATTCTGCATTCATCATCGGATACTCCACCTATGATTAAGGAAATACCGAATGGTCTAATTCCTCCACTTTGGGTGTACATTTGTTCTAAGTCTCCGATGTATTTTGCAAGACCTGTTACGGATATTGGTTCGTGGTATTGTAATTTATTTACTTGGGCTTGTCTTCTTGCAATATCTACAAGTCTTCTTGCATCTGCTACTAGACCACTTGAAGCTGTACCAATATGTTCGTCTATTTTAAATATTTTTTCTATGGATGTTGGAACTACTAGTTTGCTTTTAACTTTTTTGTCAACTGCAAAAATAACTCCTTCTTTGGAGATTATTCCTACTGATGTTGTACCTCTTTTTACAGCTTCTCTTGCATATTCAATTTGGAATAAACGTCCATCTGGGCTAAATACTGTTAAAGCTCTGTCATAACCTGCGCTTGAAAATTGTTGCATTAAATAACATCTCCTTCTTTTTTTAATTTAAAAATTATAATAATTAATTTTTTTATTTATTTTTTTAGTCTACATTAATTATTATTACCTTATGTTATTAATATATTTTTTTAACAGGTTATTTTATTTTGGATATATCTATGTTATTATTTTTTTTTTCATTGTTTTTGTATTTATTATATTCATTATGGTTCTTTATTTTTTATTTTTTGTAAATTATTTCATTTTTTTTGTTTTATTTTATATTTTTTTGATTAATTCCTATTCTTGTTAATAAATATTTGTATATGTGTATTACCATATTTAATTATACCTAACAGGGTATGGTATATTCATAAAATTAGAGGTGAAAATATGAGTGAAAAATTAGAAAATATTTTGTCTGGAACAATTGCTCTTCTATTTGCAATTGGAATAATCTATTTAATTATTACATCTATGATGTAATTAAAAAGTGTATAAATACTTATTAATTTATTCAAAAATTCTCTTTTTAAAATTAATAATTATTTTTTTTATAATTTAATGAATGTTAAAAAAAATAGTTCTTAGGATAATGAATGTGTTAGTTGTGTTTGGTGAATGTTTGTTTTTCTTTTTTCATTTCCTAAGTTGTTTGTTGATTTTTTGGTTTTTTCTCTTATTTGTGATAAGTACTCTAATGTTAATGCTAGGATTATTAATACTGAGGCTAGGATTTGAAATATTATTATTCCTATTTTTTTTAATAGGTTCATTTTTATCACCTTTTTTGTCATGTTCTTTTTATTCAAGTATTTTTGATGTTTCTTTCAAATTTTTAAATAGTATGTTAAGATTAATACTATACCTATACCCCTTAAGGTATATTGTATTATATATTCTATCTACTATATAAAGCATGTCAAATAAAATTGATAAAAATTTTAAATTTAATTTAATTAGTTCTCTTAAAACAAAAACAATTACAAAAAAACAAAAATGCTAAAAAAAAACAATCAAAAATAAAAAAATGATGGAGGTTAAAAAAATTACACAAAATTATTCAATAAATTTCTGAGCATAATCTATAACATTATCAACAAACTTATTGCTACTACCAAGATAAGTATGAGGATCGAGAATTTCATCTATCTCTTCTTGTGACATATATTTAAGAATTTCATCCTGTTTAGAAACCATTTCCCTAAGACCAGTATTTTCAGCATAAGCATCCATAGCACATCTTCTAACTATACTGTAAGCACTCTGTCTTCCCATACCCTTTTGTGTAAGTTTTGACATGAATCTTTCAGCCATAACAAGTCCATTACTAGCATTAAGATTTCTTTCAATATTCTCTTCATGGAAATCAAGTTTTGAAAATAATTTAATAGATAAATTTAACATATAATCTGTTAATATTGCAGATTCAGGTAAAATAATTCTTTCACATGATGAATTGGTTAAATCACGTTCATGCCATAAAGGATTATTTTGTAAAGCTGCATTCACATAAGATTTAACTACTCTTGAAACTCCACATATTCTTTCTCCTGTAATAGGATTTCTTTTATGTGGCATAGTACTACTACCCATCTGTTTTTCAGGGTCAAATTTTTCACCTACTTCCATAATCTCTGTTCTTTGTAAGTTACGTACTTCTAATGCCATTTTTTCAAGAGTACTGCAAAGATTTGCCAGTGTCATAACATACTCTGCATGATTATCCCTTTGAACTACCTGATTTGAAATATGTACAGGATTTAATCCTAGAATTTCAGATACTCTTAAATGTATATCATAACCAGTTTCTCCAAGAGCTGCTGTTGTACCTACTGCTCCTGTCATCATACCTACACAAACATGATCTTCTGTAAGATTTAATCTTTCTATTTGTCTTGTAAGTTCATCAATGTAAATTGCAAATTTCATTGCATATGTTGTTGGCAGTGCATGTTGACCATGTGTACGTCCGATAGTTACAGTGTCTTTATGTTCCTCGGCTAGGTCGATTAATATTTTTATGAGTTTGATGATTTTTTCACGTATAATTTCTATTGATGCTTTTAGTTGTAATGATTGTGAGGAGTCTATTATATCGTTACTGGTTGATCCGTAGTGAACATATTCTCCTGCACCATTATCACAAACTTCTTCTAATGCTTTCATTAAAGCTCCGATATCATGGTTAGTAGCTTTTTCTATTTCATCTACTCTTTCCTGTTTAACATATTCTGTTGTTGCTTTACGATTAATTTCATCTGCTGCTTCTTTAGGGATTAATCCTATTTCTCCTTCTGCTTTTGCAAGTGCAGCTTCAACTTTTAACATGTTTTGTAATTTTGCTTCTTGTTCCCATACAGCCTTCATTTCTGGAGTACCGTACCTAAATTCTATTGGATGTATTGCCATAATAATCAGTCATATCCTTTAATAAATATTTTAAAATGAAAAAATTTTATATATACTTAGATATGTTTTTTAAAATACATATTTTTTAGTATGTTAAATTTTTTGGTGGTGTCAAGATGTGTGGGTATTTTCACACCATTTCAGTAAATCGCATTTCTCTCATCCCATCGCTTTAATTTTAAGTTAAATCTTGATAAAAATCCTTTTATAGTTTTATAACATTTTTTCACATGCTTTGGAGCAAGATCTTCAAATATTCTTTCTATGATATTGCTTGTGCTTTCGATTTTTGAATTTTCAAGGAAATATGTTAAGTTTTTAAAATACGGTGCTAATTTTTCATTAATTATGTATTGAATAACTTCGGGAAAGTCATTTATTTTCTTTTTCAAGTTTTCTACGATTTTTGCTACTTCTGTTTGAGTTTTTA
>ODAI011098127.1_pt1 | contig 11660 bp, 10 predicted proteins | sample 1539321 | NCBI WGS metagenome assembly ODAI01 (sample SAMN02144231, study PRJEB22623) | gut metagenome | biome: sheep rumen | host: Ovis aries | place: New Zealand
AGGGCATGCGTGCCGCCGACGGTATCCTCACCGCCCGTGGCGGTATGACCTCACACGCCGCCCTCGTGGCCCGTGGCTGGGGCAAGTGCTGCATCGTGGGCTGCGACGCCGTGAAGATCGACCTCGAAAAAGGCATCGTGAAGATTGGCGACAAGCAGTTCAAGGAAGGTGACACCATCAGCCTCAACGGTTCAAAAGGCTGGGTGTATGACGAACCCGTGGCCATGATCAACGCCACTGAAAATCCGCTCTTCCAGCAATTCATGAAGCTGGTGGACAAATACCGCAAGATGGGTGTCCGCACCAACGCCGACAACCCGGAAGACGCCCAAAACGCCGTCAACTTCGGCGCCGAAGGCATCGGCCTGTTCCGCATTGAGCACATGTTCTACGGCAAGAACAGCGAAGAGCCGTTAGCCAAGCTGCGCAACATGATCTTGGCCAACACCACCGAGGAGCGCGTGGCTGCATTGAACGAGCTTGAGCCTTACATCAAGAACGCCGCCAAGGGCACACTGAAGGTGATGAACGGCAAGCCGCTCACCTTCCGCCTCATGGACCCGCCCTTGCACGAGTTCGTGCCTCACACCGAGGAGAAGCAAAAGGCCCTCGCTGCCGAGCGTGGCATCAGCTTCGAGGAAATCAAGAAGCGCATCGACGCCCTCCACGAGGTGAACCCGATGATGGGTCTGCGTGGCGTGCGCCTCGGCATCGTCTATCCCGAAATCACCGAAGTTCAGTTCCGCGCCCTCTTCGAGGCCACTGCCGAGCTGATGAAGGAAGGCTTCGACCCGCATCTGGAGATCATGGTCCCGTTGACCATCAACGTCAAGGAGCTTGAGCACCAGAAGAAGATTGCCGACCGCGTGAAGGCTGAGGTGGAGAAGAAGTTTGGCGTCGAGATCAGCTACCTCTATGGCACGATGATCGAAATCCCGAGAGCCACCCTCGTGGCCGACCAAATCGCCAGCGTGGCCCAGTTCTTCAGCTTCGGCACCAACGACCTCACCCAGATGACTTTCGGCTTCAGCCGCGACGACGTGAACGCCATCGTGAAGGATTATGTCGACCAGAAGATTATCCCTGCCGACCCGTTCAACACCCTCGACCAAGAAGGCGTTGGCCAGTTGGTGAAGCTGGGCGTGGAGCGTGGCCGCAGTCAGCGTGCCAACCTGAAGTGCGGCGTGTGTGGTGAACACGGCGGCGACCCCGCTTCGGTCCACTTCTTCTACAAGACCGGCTTGAATTACGTCAGCTGCTCGCCGTTCCGCGTGCCCGTCGCACGTTTGGCCGCAGCCCAAGCCGCTATTGAAGAAGAGAGAGCTAAGTAAATGCAGAATTATGAATGCAAAATTATGAATGCAGAATTATGAATGCAGAATTATGAATGCAGAATTATGAATGCAGGATTAAGAATGGATTCAGCCTCCGAGGTTTCGGGGGCTGTTTTTTTTGGATTTCACAGAATTTACTACTTTTGCGGGACGAAACAACCATACTATTTGCGCAAGGATGAAAAGGTTTGTCATTATATTATTGTTGGTAGCGTCCGTTTTGACCGCTTGCCACAGCCCGCGCCGCGAGGCGAGGCGCATGGTGCGCCGTGCCGAGCAGCTGTTCGACACCCTGCCCGACAGCACCGCGAGCCTGATTGACAGCGTGTTGCGTATGCCCGTCTATTTCAACGAGAAACGGCGTATGGACATGGCCCTGCTCCAAGGCGAGGCCCTGTTTGGCGACCGTGGGCAGGAGATCCCGCCCGTGATGGATGACGATTTCTTTGACGACAGGCCCTTCCTCACCGCCAGCCCCGAACTGGAGCGCGCCGGTGCCTATTACGCCCGCAAGGAGCAGTTCGATAAGGCCGCCCACGCCGCGCTCTATAGTGGATTCATACAGCAGCACTACAACGAAAAAAGCACCGCTATGCAGTCGTTCAAGGATGCGGAACGCTACGGCGAAGAGGCCAACGACAGCCTCACTATGGCGCGAGCGCAGTACTGGATGGGAAGGATGCTGTTTTATGAAGGAATGGAACAGGAAGCCATCATCATGTTGAATAATTCGGAACGAGGTTTGGGCAATCGCTATGCAGAAAAAGCTTTGGCGCAAAACTTAAAGGGAGCTTGCTATATGTTGCTTGGTGATGATGACAATACAGAAAACAGCTTTCAACAGAGTTTGATGGATGCAAAAAAAGCCGATGTCAATATGATTAAGCGAAAAGTATTGAACAATTATTCTGTTTTCTTCAGACTTCAAGGGAAGTACGACCAAGCAATCAACTGCCTTAGGCAGGTTGCAATAGAACCCCGTCTTGATGAGACAAAGTTATTGTTGCTGTATATGAATTTGGGCGATGTATATTTGGAAACAAAAGATTTTGACTCTGCTGTTTTGTATTACAGCCTTGTTGAACACCTTTTGCCCGATGCCAATGTCAAGATGGAAACAAAAGTGTCGGCATACAAATCTCTTTCACGATTTGCAGAAATCAAAAACAACGATTCATTGGCTTTGAACTATTGGAAACAATACAACAGATGGCTTAATGAGGTGAGGGACAAACAGGAATTGAACAATGTTTATGGAATCCAAAAGAAATATGACTATGATGCCTTGCAAAACACGATGAACCAGAAAATGATTAGAAGACAACGTGTTATCATCATTTTAAGCGTAATCGCTATAGCCGTGTTGTTGGCGTTAGTTTCGTCACAAGTCCGTTTGGCTCGAATCAGGAGGCAAGAAAAGGAAATCAAAGCCAGCCTGTTCCGCTTCATGCAGCAAAACGAGGAACTGACCAAGCAAAGCGAAAACATCAAACAGGCGCATCAAGAGCTGGAGCAAAAGCACCAAGAGTCGGAGGAAGCCCGCCAAAACCTTGCTAGTCAGGTGCAAGAGTACAAAACCGCTTATGAGAAAAGCGACAAGAAGCTTTCTAAAGCCATTATGAAACAGCATCAGATTATGCAAAAGATGGCCGTTTTTCTTACAAACGAATCGGATTCGGTCTTGTTTTCCACGTTGAAGTATAGCGTTTTAGGTGGCGACGAGTATTGGGAAGCCATGCTGAAAACCTTTGATAAGCAATTTCCAGGCATGAGAAGAAAACTTGCCTTGCAACACCCTGATTTGACGAAACAAGAGCAAAAAGTGCTTTTGTTGTCGTATGTGGATGCTTCAAGGGAAGATACCGCTGTTTTGCTTGACACCAGCGTGTTCATGGTGGACAAATTGCGCACCAGCGTAAAGAAAAAAATGGGAGAGAACATACCCAAAGCTTCCAAATAGGCTTTATAATCACCCGATTTTTACCGCAAAAACAACCCTAAAAAAGGCCAATTTTCGGAATTTTTATATAAAAATTTCGGAATAGAAAAAGTTATTATTTTTCTATAAATCAATGTTTTGCGATTTTACAAGAAAGGCAAAAGTTCGGAATGATGGTTCATACCCTTGTTTTATCATTATAAGTTTGCGACATGGATTTATAAACAATTTATGTCTAACAATTCAAATCATGTAATTATGAAAAACAAGAAGAGAATCCTAGTATTGGCAGGCCTTTGCGCCGCTGCCTTTTGTACCCTGAACGTACAGGCTTCCAACCCGCAACAAACCTATATTAATGTAGATGTTGCAGACAATCACATCCCAAGCGGAGCCGAAAAAATTGAATTAAGAGGCAAATTGGATTGTAATGTTGGTCCCAATGACATTGAAGCTGGGGCTACAAAATACGCAGTTTATCTTTATTTCAATCAAAACTTCGGTAACGTAATCATCCGCCTTTACAATGCAGAAGGAAACCTTTGTTACAATGGTGCTGTAAACACGGGTGTGCAGCAAATGGTTGTCATCTCCATTGCCAACAACGACGGCAACAGCGGTTACTATCTCACCCTCGACAATGCCACGGGCTTTGCTGAAGGAGAGTTTACGCAAGAGTAAACAACTTAAGTTCAATAAGTTATTAATCAAAATTTTAAGAAAATGAAAAAATTATTTCTTATTGCCATCTGCGCGATGGGCTTGGCGACAACGGTCGCCGTGGTCTCCTGCAAAAAAGAGAAGGAACCTCAGGGAAAGGTCAAAGTCCCGCAGGCCGATGCCCAGATGCAGGCCGAGATTGACCGCATCGTCGGCTTCATGAAACAGGTGGAGATACGCAAGGCCAACCCTGGCATGAAGAGCGCTGAAACCATGACCCTTGACGAGGCCGTGAACAACATCGTGGACCTCTTCAACGTGACCTACACCGAGCCGATGGCCTACTACACTGAGAGCGAGCGGCACGAGTTCACCCTCAGCGTCGCCCTGACCGCCGACGGCAAGGTGCTCGTTGACGATGTGGTGGCCGCCTACGAGCAGGCCTTGGCCAACGCCCGCGAAGCCTACCACGGCAGCACCCTGCCCGACAAGGCCTACCAGCGCCTGATGGTGACCTGCACACCCCAGCGCGACGGCACCGCCGACCTCAAGTTTGACGGCAAGTACGGCACAAGAACCGACCAGCCAGAGCCTCCAAAGCCCCATATTGACGGGCCTTTTTCAGTAGGCGACGACTGGCAATGCGGCGGTCCTTACACAGGAAAATGCGATGATACAATTGTGCCTGGAGACGCTGCAGAGAAACTGAACGAACAATTGTTTATAAGGATAAGCGAGGATTATCCTGTGGCACCCGCCGGGAAACGCACGGTTTTTATTAACGAGTTTCCATTTGAATTCTCAGGGTCAGAATACCCTGGAGTGTTCTACACCGAGGATTTGAACGAGACTTGTATCGGGTGGATGTACATGAACGATTACTATGCCGGAGAAGTTAACCACATCTATCGGACTGTTCCTGAACATAATGGCTTTAGTCTTACCGCATTGTATTCTTTTGGGAGGTATTATGTGATTTCAGCCACGGTTTCGTATGAAGGTCCAGATATTACGGGATTGTATCATACGCACAAAACGGAGGTCTTATACGGACGTTCGTGTTATGTGGATGAAGACGAGTTTATGTTTGAAGAACTTTAAGAGTAAAAACAAACACACTATGAAGCATTTGACCTTGTCATTCATTACAATCGTGTTGTTGCACGTTTCGCTCCATGCCCAGCAATGGGAGTTTGACTATGGAGATGCACAGAGTTGGACCGCCTATTTCAACGGAATTGTTGATTCGGAAGGAAATACTGTCATGGTTGGCGGATATGCTTCCGTGTATCCTGATTATCATCCGATGGTGATGCGTGTCGGGCCTGACGGGACGCATGACAGATGTGAGTATGAGGGGCTTGAAGGGCTTCTTTTGAAGGATGTGGTGCAACTGCCCAATGGCAACTATTTTGCTGTGGGCGACTTCAAGGGGGAAGCTTTCGGGGTGATGATTCTTGACGCGAACCTTGAGATGGTGGCTGCAAAACGTTACGAAAGGGAAGGGGCTTCTCTCTATTATTATTTTGGAGTGAGGCTCCTCCTTGACGACGACGGCACCGTGGTTATGTCGGGGACGGCCAGTACCCCGAGACCTAGTGGAGGGTATGAATCCCGCCCATGCCTTTATCGGTTTGACGAGAACGCCGATACATTGCGCAGCCGCTATGTCGTGGCCGAACTTCCTGATCCAGAATACTTTTTTTTCCAGTACAGATGCCATCAGATTCTGAAAAACCCCCAGAACGACGGACTGATTCTCGTGGGTGTCGGAAAGCACGGGCGACCCGCCCTCATCTTGTATGATTACGACTTTAATTACATCAGCGACATTTGGATTGAACATCTTGCCACAGGTTCTTTCATATATCCTTTCGGAGCTTTCAGTTCGAGTTGCTGGATGTCGAATGACGACTTGTTAGTGTTCGCGACGCTGAAGCCTTCAAGCGAGCAAGAGCGTACTGTCGCGTTGCTTGATATGAGTTTGAGCGAAGGCTGCGTGACCCGGCTGGATACCATCCGCTGCGATTCGTTGCCCTACCATATTGCATATCCGGATGCCCATAATACGGCTTTTGCCAATGATACAACGATTTATGGATCATACTATTCCACGGACGACATGTACAGTCGTTCCCACCATCCAAGTGTCTGCCTGTTCAACAAAGACATGGAGGTTCTTGGAAATTATGTCTTCTATGATGAAAATTACATCGGCTGGCCAGGCTTCATCTTGCCCCAAAATGATGGAGGATGTATCCTTGCTATAGAAAATATGTTTGGGTCACTCTCCAATCGCACTGCTTACGGTAAGTTGGTTAAGCTGTCGCGCGAGGATTTCAACCCCATACCATGCAGTGTCAAGGAAGTGCCGCAAGAAGCGCTCAAGGCCTTGGCCTTCCCCAATCCCGCAAAGGACGAGCTGCACATCGACATCTCGGGGCTGCCCGTAGGCCGTCAGCACCGCATCCAGATTACCGATGTCCTTGGGCATGTCTGCATGAGCCGCATCATACGCGGTGAGGGCAATCTGCTCACCGTGGACGTTTCATCGTTGAAGCCTGGAATATATACATACACCGTCTTCAATTCGGAAAATGAAATCGTAAGAAACAAATTTGTAAAGGAATAACAAACAAAGAATATCAACATCACAGGCTTCACCGAAGGCGACATCGCCGTCGCCTACGGACACGACCCTGTCTCAGGACTGGTCACCAGCATCGTGGCGACACGAAACGGACAGCCTTTGCTCGACCAATCTTATCATTGGACCCCTACGGGCAACCTCGAATGGCGCTCCGACATGACGCTCGACCTCAAGGAACGTTTCGGCTACGACGGCTTCAACCGGCTTGTGTCGGCCACAACGCGAAACCTCTCCGAAACGCAGACCTATTCCAGCCAAAGCTTCGACTATGACCTCAATGGCAACATCACCCAAAAGACAGGGGTGGGCAGTTATGCCTACAACGACAAGACCAACCCCTTCGCGGTGACCAAAATGATTCCCGAGGAAGGGCAGGAACGCCTGTTCGGGCGCCAGCACGCCACCTACACCGCCTTCGACAAGCTGCGGACCCTGGAGCAAGGCAACTATCGCCTCGCCGTGGACTACGGCATCGACCGCCAGCGTGTCAGGCAGACTTTCCGCCGAGGCGGCAGCACCCGCGCCAAGCGCCACTTCACGCCGCTCTATGAGAGCATAACCGAGAACGGCGTGACAAAAAACCTGCACTACCTGACCGCCGGAACGGGATTGTTTGCTATCTTTGCCACGCAAACCAACGGAGAAAGCGCCATGCACTACACCCTGAAAGACCACCAAGGCAGCCTCGCGGCCACCGTCTGCGGCAACGCCGTAGAGCGGCTGAGCTACGACGCATGGGGGCGGCGGCGCAACCCAAACGGCTTCGGCTACAACCATGTAACTACGACCTTCGACCGCGGCTTCACCCTGCACGAACACTACGACGACTTCAACCTGATAAACATGAACGGACGAATGTACGACCCCGTCATAGGACGCATGCTCTCCCCCGACATCGCTATCCAGGACGAATACAACCCGCAGGCCTACAACAGATATACGTATTGCTTCAACAATCCGCTGAGGTTCACGGATCCGAGCGGGTATTTTGTGACGATCCCGCCAGAGTTTGAGAAGTACTATATGCCACAATACTTCGACGATTTTGAAACATACAAACGGGAACTTGAGAAAATGGATGCAAAAAAAGTGTCATTCAACACTGATCAGACGGAAGGCAAGAGCGTGACAACACTGTCGTGGATGATTGAAAATGACGCTTATCAGATGACTATTGTGGATCATGGTTTGAGAGATTATAGTCAGATGTGTGAGAATAGCTGTGTGGCATCTTCATTTGCAGAGCAAGAAGGAAGATTTTCCTATGGTAATGAAAGGATTTCTGAAGATTTTCTAATGTCTGAAACCAAAACTTCATGTGATCTTGGTATGAAGGTCAATACAGGATTAGAGGTTTTATTATTAAACACAAGTGTTTATGGTAAAACACCTGCTTATCTTGATATGTTAAGCGATGGAAGTCATGGATTGAATTATTATGAAAGAAGAAGTTTTGTGGAGATGAATAGAAATAATGGTGTTTTCTTTAGGTTTTTCAATACTCGAATGAGCCATGTTATGAACGCCTCACAAGCTATTTCCTTTACATTGAACGAAAATATAGTTGCATATGAAATAAGATTATGGGATCCTGATTTTAACAATGGAAATATTGGTGGATATAAGTCGATGACGGAATATGACTTAAAACTTTTTTATGGTAAGTTTGGCACATTATTTTTAAAATAAAATCGATGAAAATGAAAAACAAAAAAGCTTATTATGTGTTACTTGCGTTTGTAATTGGTCTTTTTGGATGTTCTTCACAAAAGGATTTAGTATATCTTTCAAATAAGTTTTCTCCGTCTCAAAGAGATTCTGTTATATACGAACTTGTCAACTCGGATTCAATGCTCTATAAACAATCCGCTTTATTATTTCCTTTCGACATCTTTATGTTTGGTGGAAAATATTGTAATTGTCTATCATTAAATACAAATGTTATTGACACTTCCAAATTTAATATTGATTATTTTGTAAAAAAGGATTTCATAAAAGACTTCATAGAAAAAGACAAAAAAAAACCGATGCTGTCATAGATGTTGAAAGCACCTATTTATATAATCCTCTCACAAATCATACACAAACATTTAATTATGACTTAAGGGAATGGTATCATAAAAGGGGGCAGCTACAATCACTAAAAAAACACTTGCATGATTGTTTCCCACAAGGGTTTTATGATTTAATCGGTTCTTTACTATATAGTAACACTTTGGATTATGTTTTTGCCTATCCAACCCGAGTCACTTTTGATGAAGAGCTCATCGGTACCGATGTTACGTTGTATTTTGGGGTGAAAGGCAAAAAGGTATATATAATCATTGACAATTGGACATGGGAAAATCAGGGTGACGATCCTCAGATAATTCCTATTGAAGATTATTTGGATTGTTGTTGGGAAAAAATGACAAATGTATCAAAGAAATAAGAACCACCGGAGGAGGCACCATGTACTACACCCTGAAAGACCACCAAGGCAGCCTGACGGCCATCGTCTGCGGCAACGCCGTGGAGCGGCTGAGCATCTCCACCATGCGCGTAACTTCCTTTTCCCTATTCATAAGCCGTCAAACTTTCTTTTCCGTCAAAATCATAAACAAAATCGCGAACAGAATCAGCGCGACGCCGATGGCGACATTGAGTGTGAAGGCCTCGCGGAAAACCAGTGTCCCGATGACGATGGCCGTCAAGGGTTCGAGGATGCCCAAGATGGAGGTCTTGGTGGCTCCCACTGCCTTGCTTGAGGCCGCCAAGGTGATGGTGGCAACAGCCGTCGGGAGAATGGCCAACCCAAAGATATTCAGCCAACTGACCGCATCGGGGACGGGATTGAGATTCAGGCCGAAACCCGACAAGGCAAACAACATGACCGAACCAATAAGAAAACAATAAAACGTCAAAGTCAGGTTGGGCAGGGCTTTGATGGCTTGGCTCTGATTCACTATTACTATAAATAAGGTGTAGCACAGTCCCGAGGCCACCACAAGAGCGATGCCGCGCCAATCAATGAAACCTCCCCCGCCCTTGAGCGAGAGCAAGATGGCTCCCGCCACGCCCGCGAAGATGGAAAGCCATGTTTTCCAACTCGGGAATTGCCCGAAAAACATCATGATGAGCGCGACCATGATGGGATAAACATACAAGATGCTCGTTGCGATGCCCGACGGAATGTATTTATAGGCCTCGAACAAGGTGATACTGCATCCCGTGAACAGCACGCCCAGAATCGCCATCAGGCCAAACTGCTTCCAAGTGATACGAATCGGCTTTCTCGCCACCAGCATATAAGCCAACATCAGCAAAGTGGCTACGCCATAGCGATAAAACAGCAACGAATTGACATCCAAGCCTTTGTTGATGACTGGAACGCCAAAAAGCGGGTTCATGCCATAGGTAATGCCCGAAATGATGCCCGCCAAATAGCCCCAGTGAAGCCGATTTTTCTTTTCCATGGTGATTTTCAAAAAAGATTCGCAAAATTATGGAATTTTGTGAGCCAATTCACTGATTTTTTGTACTTTTGCAGCCGAAACCTCGGGTAGGTTTTAGTTAATTCATTCATAATCAACTTAAAACATTAAATTATGCCTGCAAAAATCAGATTGCAAAGACATGGCAAGAAGGGTCAACCCTTCTATCACATCGTAGTTGCCGACTCTCGTTCACCACGTGATGGCAAATTCATTGAGAAATTAGGCACCTACAACCCGCTCACCAATCCTGCTCAGATCAACATCAAGTTCGACAGAGCGCTGTATTGGTACAGCGTTGGCGCCCAGCCCACCGACACAGCCCGCTCGCTGCTCAGCAAGACTGGCGTCATGATGAAGTATCACCTGATGCGTGGTGTCCAGAAAGGCGCCATGACTGAAGAGCAAGCCGAAATCAAGTTCCAGAACTGGATGAAGGAGAAGGAAGCCAAGGCTGCTGGCATCGTCAAGGCCAATGAAGAGAAGGCCCGTGGCGAAAAGAAGACCCGCCTTGATGCCGAAAAACAAGTGAACGAGGCTCGCGCTGCCGAACTCGCCAAGAAGAGACTCGCTGAGATGGAAGCCAAGAAAGCCGCTGAAGCCGAGGCCGCTGCCGAAGCTGCTGCTGAAGAAGCTCCCGCCGAAGAGGCTCCCGCCGCCGAAGCCACCGAGGCTCCTGCCGAGGCCTAAACAGCGAATTTTCATCAAATCGCATAAAAACCGTCCCTTTTGGAACGGTTTTTTTTATTTTTGCAAGCCATAAAAACATCATCCTATGAGCAAACAACCCTTTTTCTCCGAAAAGTCGAAACTATACGAAATGATCGCCGTCAACCCCAAGCTCTTGCCCCTGCTCCCCCGCTTCGGCATCCAATTAGGATTCGGCGACCATAGCATCGGTGAAGTGTGTCGCGCCAATGGCGTCGACACGCGACTTTTCCTCCTCATCTGCAACATCTACACCGACGATGAGGCCTTGGTTCACCCCAAAGACATCGAAGCCATCGACATGGATGGCCTCCTGCCCTACCTCCTGGCATCACATCGCTATTACTTAGACGAGCGTTTCCCGCACATCGAAGAACACCTGCAACACATCATCAATGCCGCCGGTCCCAAATACGGCAACATGCTCAACCACTTCTACAACGAGTACCAACAGGAGGTGAAAAAGCACTTCAAATACGAAGAGGAAGAGGTGTTTCCCTATATCGAGTCGCTAAGGAAAGGCCAAAGCACGAACAACTTCAGCATCAGTCAATTCCGAGTCAACCACAGCAACATCGAAGACACGCTTGAAGACATGATGAACATCCTCGTCAAATACTTGCCGGGCGACATTCTCCCCAAGGAACGCATCGAAATCTCGACCGATATCATCGAGCTCTCTGCCGACCTCATCAGTCACTCCCTCATTGAGGACCAGATACTTATCCCTTATGTCGAAACCCTCGAAAATGCCAAGCAATGAGTAACCGTATCATTATTTGTGAGGCCTCGGAAATCATCACTACGGGACTTTACGAAATCATTCAAGGCATCTCGGGATGCGACGTGGTGGCACGTGTCGACACACCCGACCAGCTCACAGAGAAAATCCTCTC
>ODAI011109591.1_pt1 | contig 11660 bp, 8 predicted proteins | sample 1539321 | NCBI WGS metagenome assembly ODAI01 (sample SAMN02144231, study PRJEB22623) | gut metagenome | biome: sheep rumen | host: Ovis aries | place: New Zealand
CCACGTAAAATATGACTTTTAACTCGTAATCTAACTCGTAATTAATTTTTCTAACTTGATTTTACGAGTTAAACGAATTAAAACCCGAATTAGATTTTGATTCCGAAATTAGAAGCGAACTGCTTCAAATCTATTCCCTGCTGTTGTGCAAGATTGTAAGCAGTCTGTTTCATATCACCTTCGCTTTTGCCATTTGTCATTTCCTGCATTTTCTGGAATGCCTGCGGGTTTTGTTTCATCATTTGATTCATTCTGTTTTGTAACTGTTGCGTCAGGATCTGCTGCGGATTGCTGAACACCTGCATAGCTTGAAACGGATTCATTTCTTAAACCTCCAATAAAGTTTTCTATGTTTGATAGTCTGGAATTAATTTCAGATAACGGGTCTGTTTGTTTTACATCTTCTTCGATTGTGTATGTAATGAACTGTGGTCTACCGTCGTTGCCGATTCTTTTAAGGTAGATTTTCCCGCTTGCAGTATCACAAAAGAGATTGGTTGATACGAAGTCTATCTGACTTGCTTTTGCTTCTTCTACACTAGATACCCAATTTGCTCGTATCTGCGGTGCCTGTGGTTGAGATGGCGGAAACTGATATGGTTGAGCCTGTCTAAAATAAAAATCGGTCATCGGGTTCTGATACATATTCACCTCTTGATTGAAATAGTATCATCTTCCCTATGACCGATGTTGCTGAAATCTTACGGAATTACCGCTGAAATCTTGTCACGAATCATAAACAGTTCTTCGCAGATTACACGTTCTGAAAAGCCTAATGTATCAGCGATAAAACCTATGTTCTGACGTTTAATGTAAAACATTTCAAAAATCCGAGTCTGACGTTCTGACAGGATAATCTTTGAAAGCAAGTCGTTTACGTCTGCCCTTGTGGCAGTTCTGAACCATTGATTAATTCTTTTTACCGTCTGCATGGTTTCCCCCTATGCTACACCATAAGGAAATACCATGCTTGAAGGTAGTTTAATTGCCTTTAATCGCCACTTGAATTGGTATCTGAATCAAGTTCTTCTCGCAGTAAAGAGATTTCGTTTCTTGCATCCTGACGTTTCTTTTTAATGTCAGCAGGCATTTCTTCACCTGTGTCTGCGAAGCGGATTGCGTACCAATCTGTACTCTTTAGGTATATTTCAAGTTCTTCTATTCTTGTTTGCTTTTTCTCACGTTCTGGAGGTTCGGGCATATCTACAAGTATAGGTCTACCGTTTTCATCACCTTTTATAAGCTTATTTTCTTCATTTGCTTTTCTGATGGTTTCCATGTGTTCTTCAGCTGTCATTTCAATATAAGATTCAAACATTTCTTTATTGAAGCCGAAAATCCATCCATCTTCCGAACCTTTTATTTTTCCGAATAAAATCATATTCCTTCCCTTTATTGTGTTAATATACCAAATGCTACCCAATGTGCTTGCGAATTCGTTGTATATGTTGCACTGTTCGTTATCTGATACTTAAAACCTGTACAATATGTTTTATCATATAATTCATAATTAAAGCTTCGAACTCTCATATCTCCCTCTGGTACACCATCATTTTCTGTTCTTGCAGGATTTAGCAGAACAACAGGATTTGTGTTACCGTTATAAGAAATCCAGAAATGTTCGTTTTGTATATCTGTGTCAGAAACTTTACTTTTTCCCCACTGAATCAGAACTCCGTTTATAAAGTAAACATAACCACCCTCTGTACCAACATACATACTATCAATAACTGGAATAAAAGTTCTAAGTCCATCATATCCTGTCACAATCTGTGTTTTTATTTCATAATTACTAAGTTTTCCTGCATTTCCTGCATAACTTACACTCTTATTTGCATCCCTTGTATTGTCTACGTTGTTCAAACCTAATGCTACAAGTAAGTCTGCAATAGATGTGTTCCTAAGATAACCATCGCTGTTTCCTTTGAACATGATAGTAGGATTTAAATATCTATTAATATCATCCGCACCCCAACTATCGTGGAAGATAACTGCATTTATATAACCGTTGGCATCTCGTCTTGCTATTGTATTAGCAGAAGCAGAAGTATCTGAACTGTAACCGTTGAGAGCATCAGCGTTTGCAACAGTATCAGAGGTTAAAGCAAGAGTTCCTTCCTTTCCTGCTGTCGGGAAGTAAATAGGATAACACATATTATAACCTGCACTGTAGTCAGCGTCGGTGTCATAAGAGAGTAAAAGACTTTCGCTACCCAAAGTTCCTAAAGACCAATGACCACCCCATGTTTTCACCCCTATTACAGGGTTAAATGACGCTCCTACATACTGTGTCTGCTTTGTCTGTTTTATAAGAACGTTATCTCTCGCAGAAATAGAAGTGCCACCGCTGGCTTTACTAATTATACCTGTTAAAGTATCACCGCCTTTTTTGAGTAAATCACTAGCGTGATAACCGTCTACTGTATCAGCATTACTTACAGATTGTGAACCTATGTTTTCGGCAGTAATAAATGAGTGCCATCCACTAACATTTGATGTGTCTCCCATTTGTCGCCTGTACATCGGCACGCCCCAGAATGGCAATCCGATAACAAAGTTATAATAATTCGCACCATCACCGTGATTTGCAATTAAATAATGACACCATCCTGTATTTCCTAAGAAAGCTTCGTATGTCTGATTAAAAGTAAAACCGTTTACTCCAAAACCTGTAATATCAAGTTGTTTAGAATGAGTGGCAACTCCATCAACGTTACCTGTCCATTTTACTGCGCCACTGTCTCCGTCTGGTGCAAAATAAGTTTCTGCGGTAAAATTATTAAAGTTAAGATAAAGTTTATTTCCTCTTGTACTTCGGTTTACACCAAACCAAAATCCATTTGCAGAACCTATATCTGTATTTGCGTCAGAACCTATCAGCAAAGTAGAATAACCGTCTGAACCTTGATTAATACGGATTCCTTGATCGAAGTTACCTTGTGCGTTTTGAGCATTTATAATCAAGTTTTTAGAAAGATGTAAATCATAGGCACTAGCAGGAACATTTATAACAACACCATTTGAACTAATCTTTGCATAATAACTGCTCGGGACTCCATTCGCGTCTATTACAGCGTCGTTAGGACTAACAAAGAATTCACCACGCACAACTGTACCGATTGCAGTAATTTCAAACTTACTTGCATGAATGGCGATGTTGTAGTTAGTACCGTCTTGTGTCGTACATCTGATGTAATCGCTTCCTGTGGTTCCTACCTGAAAGTCTCCTGCACGGTGAACTAATACGTTTCCGTTATACTCATCAGACAGATACCAGTAGTTATTCTGATTTCCGACAAGCGAACCGTCAGTAATCTGACCGAGGTTAGCAGAGATGGCGGCTAAAGCCTTTACGAAGATTTTTTCAGCAGTAATTGTTCCCGCTGCGATTTTATCTGTGGTTACTGCGTCGGGTGCAAGTGAGTTGGTTGTTATTGCGCCCATTACAACGTCATAGGCAGAAGTTGCTTTTGCCGTTACTGCTACTGGGTCTGCGTATACACTTTCAATGTTTGCTACGGAGTTGAAAGCCTTAATCTTGAATCGATATGTCGTGTCCTGTGGATTCGGCATTGAAACAAGAAGCGAAGCGTAGTGAACTTTATTCGTTAAATCATACCAATACTTGACTTCTGTAGGCACACTGTCAATATCCATAGTTCTTACAATTGGAGAATTGCCTGCCGAAGGGTCTGTCGCACTGTAAGTGAGTGCTTTCTGCTTTCCTGTATCGTACTCATCTTCGTTTGATTCTCCGTGCCATGTGTATAACTTGTATGCAGTTGCACTCTGACCAATCAAAGGCATACTCTGTGTATATGGAGAATCTGTAATATACGGAACATCCTGCTGGTTCAAATCTCTGTAATTTTCTTCACTTTCAAGATAATTTGCAGTCGGTGTCGGTTTGTAATATACGTTTCCGTCTTTGTCGGGCTGATTTACGACAATCTTGTATCTGATTTCTCCGAATCTAAGTTCTGGATTTACAGGATTTACCGTACACGCACGACCACTTGAACGTGTCGTTACAGATGGTACGTCTGGCTTCCATCCAAGATATTCCTCATCTGTAGGCGTAATCGAAGCAGAAGTCTTACTGTTGGTACTTTCATTGATTACTTCAACGGTTGCAGTGAACTCATTAAGCGTATGAAGGCTTCCTGTAACGCCCTGTTTTTCTGGATAACCGTCATCAGTTCTGTCGAAGTTGTAAATTGCAGTAAGGTTTGTTTTCTGAATTGTGGTACGGAGAGTATTACCGCACGATACTCTTAAAACGTAACTGTTTGAACCGTACAATTCCTTGCCTGCGATGGAGCTTTCAGCACCTTTCCACTCGTATTCAATGCCGTATTCTTTTGCACTTCTTTTTACAAAAGTCGGTGTTGCAGGAATCCATGTTCCATAATCATCTGTTTCACCGCTTCTGAAAGTTTCTGTGCAATCAACATAATTGCCACTCTGATTTGTTGCCCTTAAAGTAAACTTGTACTTATCAAGACCTCTGTGAGTATCGTCGTGTACTTTTTCTGGATATCCGTCTACATCTCTAACAAAGTTATAAACTGCTCTAAGGTCAGGTGTAGAGATTTCTGCTTTTTGTACGTCATTGTAGTAAACCGTAAGTCTGTAAGAGTTTACACCGTAAAGCGTTCTTGAAGCAGTCGGAGCGTTCCATGAAACATCAATCTTGTCTTTAGAAGGTGTTTTCTTAACAAACGCTACGCTTAATGGTTGCCATGTTCCGTAACCTGCTAATTCAGAAGAACTGAAAGTCTGTGCAGTTGAAGTTGCAGTCTTACCACTTTCGTTGATTACTTTTAAGATAAAACTATACTTATCAAGTCCTTTATGATTAGCATCTGCCGTAACTTCTGGATAACCGTCTTTAGCAGAATCCCTGTCAAAGTTATAAACTGCATTTGTATCGTTTGTTTTTATAACCTTTCTGACTGCGTTATCATATTTTATTGTGAGTTCGTATCTGTTTGTTCCGTAAAGAGTTCTGCTGTTTGCCCCTGTCGGTGCAGTCCAACTGAAACTGATTCCGCCTTGATTTACAGATTTTGTAAGCGTTGGAACCACAGGCTGCCATGTTCCATAAGATGTAACATTAACCGCTGCAGATTCAGATATAGAGTTCTTGCCGTAGTTATTTACTGCGATAATCGTAAACTTTTTTGTACTAAGTTCCTCTCGTTCTGGATAACCGTCTGTGTTTCTGTTGAAGTTATAAAGATATTTAGTGTCAGAAACCTGCTGACTGAAGTTTGTAGATGTAATCAAATAATGTTTAATCACATCAGAAAGACCTCTGGCATACGAATAGTGTTCCCATGCCATGTAGATTCCGTCTTTCTGTGCGACTACAGTAAAATTCTTTGGAGGTGCAGGCATATCAACATTAGCTGTACCTGTTTCTATTTCGTTGATTTTTGTCTCAACGCTCTTTTGACTTTCTATTATCTGTGTACGTATATCTTTTCCAGACGGAGTATCTTTTGTTACAAACAAGTCATTACCTTTGTTTGCTGGTGGTGTTATGTTGCTCTGGAAAGAAGGTAACGCTTTTCCGTACTGATAAAGTTCGTCCTGATACTTAATTAAAGTAAGTTCGTAATTACGTTTAGCGTCAACTTTAATGCCGGAAACACGATAAAGGCTTGCTATCTTCTTTAATTTTCCGAATCCTACGATGTTATCAACAGCAGGACAGAAACCTTCACCTTTTGTTAAAGGAGTATCAAACAAAACAAGGTTTGTCTTACCGTAACTGAGAGTATAAGAAGACTGTTTTTTTGGAGTCTTTGCAAGTCCTACGGTTAAAATTCTTGTTTCTCCATAAACGCCAGGCTGCATGATAATTACGCCCTGTTCAGGATTGTTTTGTGAATCTGTGCCACCTGTATATTCATAAACGTTGTTTATAAGAAAACCGTATATCTTTGCAACTCCGTTTTCTGTACCTTCAATGAGTTCGGTAATTCTTCCGCCATTGTCAGTTCCGATAAGCATATTATCGTCCTGAACTACAACCAAGTCACCGAGAGCAACAGAAAACCCCTCCATTCCGATCTTCTTCTTTACTACCTCTCTTCCAAGTATCTTACCAGCGAGGAAGTATCTTCCGAGACTCCATGCCTGAAGGTTGTTTGTAACAAACGGGAATGAATAAGGTTCAACGTCACCTTTCGGATTGTTTTCATCCTCATTGTCACTCATACAGTACATTATGTTTTTTTCGTAACCGTCATTTTCGTCGGTGTAAGAAATCTGCAATCCGCTAGGCTGTTCTTTATAAACGATAGTACAGCTTGTGCTTATAGTGTTCTGCTGATTGATAAGGGCAACAGGATATTTATCGAGCTTATCCATAACGACAAATATCCTGCCCTGAGAGTCTTTAGAGAATACTGCTCTACCTGCTACTGCAATTTTTGCAAGTACATTTTCAAGTGTTTCTTTCTGATATACATAGCCATTCGCACAGAACTGTATTTCAACTTCATCGCCAGCGTTATGTCTTACATATTCACCATTCTGGTTGTAATGATAACCGGCAGTAGGGAAGGTACTTCCGTCTTTTACTGCAAGGGTGTTTTTGTACCATTCAGTAAAACTGTTCATGTTGAAGTCACCAAGAACACCGTTGAATTCAGACTGTTTGTACCCCATAGCGTCTACGCCCATATGAGCACCGATACAGGCAAGAAGGAATGAAGAAGCAACATTGCTGGTGCAGTGTTTAAGAAGCGCAGAATCCTTTGGAATATAATATCTTCCTTTATCTTTGTCATAGTTAGCCTGAGTTCTGATTCTTCCTACAAGCCCTGAAACGTAATCGTTACCGCCGAGTTTCTTTACAGCCTTTAACCCAGCCTGACGTTTTTCTTCATACTGTTCCTTTGCCGTTTTTGTCTGTGTTGGTCCTAGCTTATTACCGTTTTCATCATAGTAATTTGTAATCAGATTTACGTTTTCAGGAACCCACTTTTTAGTAGTGTCATCATAATAAGGTGCAAACGCCTGTGCGATACATGAAAGTTTCTTGATGTTGTTAGCCAGAGTTCCCTGTTTATCAGCCTTTGCCTTTAATGCGATAATACAGTGTTTTCTTAAGTCGTTTTCTTTCAAAGGTTTCCTAGTTTCAATAACCTTATCTTTAGTAGCCTTTTCTTCGTCGTATGTTGTGTAAGACAGATATTCCCATGTGAAGTCATCATTGAAAGTATAAGTCCCGTGTTCTTTAGTAGATTGAACTTCGTTTATATAGTTAGGAGAAAGCCTGATAACTCTGACTTCTATAGACTTCGTAGTGTTTGTATAGTCCATGAAGTAAGCAAGGAACTTTTCTGTAAAGATGACAGCAAACTGTTCTGGAGCACTTCCTTCAAGTGCTCTTTCTGCATCCGTAAGAAGTGAGTAATAAGCCCATGTTTTCAGTTCTTCAACGGCAACACATCGGATTTCGTTTAATCCTGCCTGATCACCGTTTGTTCCGCCGAGCGATTCAAGGTTGTAAGCCTTTGCACCTACCCAGCCTAAGTTCACTGAAGAAGTAGGTGAAATGCTGTTTCCTGTATGTGCCGCAATATCACTTTGCCTTTCACTTTCTGTAAATGTAGAAGGTCCAACAGCATTGTTAATCGGACCGCTAAAACCGTGCCAGCCCCTTACATTTGACTTATATCTTTTTGCATTGTAGTCATACTCTGGAACTGTAGTTTCTTCGCCTGCTACAGCAGGGTCTGAGGCTGCATTATCTTCTGAATAAACACGCCACTGAATAGCAATCCACATCGGGATTCTGGCATATTTTACTTCACTTACGTTATTAACCTGTTCGCTTCTTGTTTTATAAAGACCGTCATTAAAGTTAAGTTCTACGTTTAATGAAAGCGGACACTGACCTGTAAACTTAACAGGATTGTTTCTTAATCCGTTCGTCAGGGAAAGACCTTTGTAATCTACGAGGTCGTTTTCATTTAATGACTCGTCAATAATATGCATTGTCTTAACGCCGATAGCGTTCTGAACTTTTGTAGCAGGATAAATAGTTCCGTAATCTACGGCTACGCTTGGGTTCTGACTCTGCTGTAAGATTTCTATGGAAACTCCGTTGTTTTTCCATATAGGGTCTATGTCTCCGTGAGGATTTGAATAGTATCTTTCCTGACTTTCTTGCAAAGCAACTGCATAATCTTCTGCCTGCTGAATACAGTCTTCGCCTTCAAATCTTGCAAGTTCAATCTGATATTGCAGTTCAGGGTAAGGACCTTCCCAATGTCCCAAAATAACATTTGCATTTTCTTTCAGCTGAGTAGGAGTAAGGATAATTTTATCAGTAATAATAGGAGTAACAAGCACAGCTCTTGTCTGTGCCTGATTTGCATATGTTTGAGAATAGATAGTGCAGTAAGTTCCTGCTTCTACTTCCCAGTCATGTGCGTTCATCGTGGAAGCTGGAACCTGTGGTCTGTTTGTAAGGTCTACCTTTGACCTGTCTGCATACTCTTTGTTAATACCCCAGTTATCAAGTCCTGAAAGTTTGCCGTGAAAAACATTCTGAAGTGAAACATTGCCAGCCCAAGCCTGATTATGAGCAAGGAAATCATCTCCGAGTTTAATGTCTGTTATTCTTAAAGGGGTATATCCAGCATCATAAAGAATATGTATATAGTTGTTCTGACCTCTGTTACCTGAAATTTCGTTATATGGAGAGCCGATAATCTGAGGTGTTACAAGGTGTTTTCCAATTACAAAAGGGAACGGATTATTAAGTAAGATTTGGTTTTCAGCGTTTCTTACATCAGGAAGTTTCTGTTTGTCTTTCTTATCGACTTTTTTCTGACTGTCTAACCCCAACTTATCGCTTATTCCACGCCAGAATAATCCTACTAAAGTTCCGCCGACCACACCAATTATCATGCCGACAACTATCGTGACAGGGTTTAACGTTGCTATAGTTAAAGCAAATCCAGCAACTAATCCTATGAGTGACCCATTACTTGCGTTTTTACCGTCTTCGTCTGTCAAATCACTTGCAGGTAAAATCATAATTAAGACTTCATCATCTTCTTTGATGATATAGTCCAATGTTGCAGATTTTTTATTTACAATGGCAATTACACTTAAAGATGAATCTTCTACAGTTTTATAGAAGGTTTCTCCTGTATCTGCATTATAACATTCTACAAGAGATGAATCGTAAGCGTCTCCATCACTGTACTCGCGGATAACTTTTTCTACGGTTACATCAGAAATATCAATAGTCTTTATGTTTTCGCTTTCAAGAATGTTATTTATAAGTTTTACTGCCATTTGTAAATCCTCCATTTTTTAGGATATTCATCTAACTTGCATACCGTTACTCCGTATATTTCAGAGCAGTGTATAAATCTGTCATCTTCAAGCATGACACCGATGTGCGTCATACGGTTTTTCCTGTCAAAAAATACGACAATATTTCCCGCGTCTCTTTCTCCCGATTCAATAAGCGAACTGCTCATTTTCTTTATCACACTTTCGGCGTTCTGATAGAAAGTTTCGCCGCAAGACTTTTCATAAAATACATCTGTCAGTTCATGCCCGAACCTTTTGCTTACTTCTATTGCAAGTCCGTAACAGTCATAACCGTCTTTTGAGCGTCCGCAGTTCTTAAACTTAATTCCTATCAAATCGTTTACGTTAATCATTTGTATTTACCGAAGGAAGTTTGTCCTGAGTTGCAACATCTCTAGGGATAGAGAGTTTAAGAGAGTCTTTTACCGTGAGTTCAAGCCGTGCTGTTGTTCTGTTATAAGAAGCAGAACTCATTTTTGCGGTAAGGTTTTCAAGAGGGATGAACGTGTATGTATTTCCTTCTTTTGCAAATCCCGCAACTATGGTTACTTCACAAGGAACCTCAACAGACCTTAACATCTGAACTACTCTGTAATCCAATGCTGATATTTCAAGTGAAGCCCCTCCAATTGATTTACCGTTTTCTTCCGGCGGAACATAATTAAAATGACCTGCCACATAAGTTTTCCCCTTATACTTAACGCTCTTTTTATCGTTGATTACACGCAGATACATATTCTCCTGATCAAGAGTACCATCTGCCCACTTTAAGTCAGGATTGTATATTTCTACTAAGACAGGAAGAAAACCGTCACTTCTTGATTTCCACAATTCTTCCATCGCAACTGTATTCAAATCTCTTGTATTCATCTGCTTCTCCTATGCCACCGTAAATGTCGCTGTTTTAGTTCCGATTTTGACTGTATGAGAGCCTTTTGCCGTTAGCGGCGTAAAGTTCACCTTAAGAGTTTTGTAACCGTCGTATACAACTGTGTGCTTGGTTTCAACGTTATCTATAAGAAGCGTGATTGATTCTGCCGTAGGTTCTGCAAGCGGAGGACAGGTGTAAAGAACTGTAGCCGTTCCATTAACAGCAGTAAGAGTGTCGATAAGTAAAGTTTGTTCGGGAATTATAATAACGCCCGTTGCGTAGGTCTCCCATGTCATGTTAATTCTTACAGAAAGACCTGACTTACTGCCTGTAATAGCAGAAGTAATGACATAATATTCTTCGCTTGCGTTACTGTCTCTGTTTGAGTTTATAAGGATTGCAGGGAATTTGAACGGATTTACTCCGTAACAGTGTACGTATTTGTACCAGGCATAAAACCTTTCAAGCTCGGTAAAACCGTCGGTTCCTTTTTCTGAGAAGTCAAAATCCATTACGACGTTAAACTTGTCAGGAGGGTTACTGCATTTCAGGCGGGCTTTTGTCAGTCCGCCTGATTCAAGTTTATCCTGTTCAGTCGCATTTTCTCCGACTGAAACGGAAGTAGCGTCTATGATAACTTTGTTGACATTGTTAGCCCATGTAATGTAACTCATGGACTAACAATACAATGAATAAATTCGTACCTTAAATTAAGCGACTACCATTTTTCCGTTCTGCCTTGCTTCTCTTACTGCAAACGCTTCATCACCTTTGCTTGTCGCTATAACTTCTTTTACCTTATTTTCGATGACTACTTCAATGTCATAAGTGCCTGTAGCCTCGTTATAATCAGAACGCTGTGACGTAACTTTTACTCCGCTTGATTTATCAATGAAGTTGAAAGTAATCTTAGGTGCACCACCCCCAAGATTTTCAGGAGTTTTTGTAGCAATAAGGTAATCTTCTGGATGAGTTGATATTACCTTTCCAGACGGAGTAATAATCGCGTCATTTACGCTTTGTGCAAACATCTGATTTCCGCTTAAAGCCTTCTTATGACGTAATGTTGTCTCGTAGTAATTTGCGTCTGCACGTGCCTGGGCGAGAAGTTCTTTAATCTGGTCTGTAATAGACTGTAACTTTTCACGTTTCTGCTCATCTGTTTCTTCGTTCTTGTAGTTTACAAGAGAGTTTCCTAAACCGCTTGCAAAACCGCCTGCCGCAGCAAGAGTGAGACCGCCTGCAACTCCAAGCCAGTTATGTTCCATAGCACTTGATGTTGCAATTGAGAAACCTGCCTGTTTAAGTAACTCGCCAGTATTTTTAACAAGGTCTCCCGTGATGTTCTGAGCGGACTGACCAACGTGCTTCATATAGTCATCCCATGTTTGAGTATTGTTTACAATACCAATCATGTCTTCACCGAGAGTTTCAAAAGGCGCGA
>ODAI011174128.1_pt1 | contig 11660 bp, 6 predicted proteins | sample 1539321 | NCBI WGS metagenome assembly ODAI01 (sample SAMN02144231, study PRJEB22623) | gut metagenome | biome: sheep rumen | host: Ovis aries | place: New Zealand
AAGCATAATAAGTGAAAACGTCGGACGCAATATCGTAAAGATAGCGGCAATGATAATGATACTCATAATCAAGCTGTTCTTTGATGACAGGGAAGAACCTAAATTCTGCGGCATAGGTACGGCATTGAGCGTATTTCTGGCAGGAGTATCGGTTTCGGTGCTTATAGGCGAGATCTGGTACAAGCTGATTTTTTACATAGTTTACGGAGCAATTTCCGGTTATACAGCCTATTCTGCGGCAATAATAATATCGGGACTAAAAAAGCGCTCCGTTATTGATCTGACAGCATCAGGCGGCTGTGCATATTCGGTGGTGTACGCAATTGCAATATCAGTATTGTGTACTGCTCACGTTCCGCTGATAGATCTGGGTATAATAACAGGCACCGCTGTTACTCTCGGCGGACTTCATTTCTACCGGCAGACCGGCGGCGTTGTATGCGGAGCGCTGACACTTTGCGGAGCGTTTTTAGCTTCGCCGGCAACAGGCTTGAGTATCCTGCTCCTGCCTGTTGCCGGACTCATAACAGGATATGTGAAAGAGCGCAGATATGTAGTTTCGGCAGTTGTATTTGTTGTGACAGATGTGATGCTAAGTGTATTTACTGGTATATCTCAGGGGGAGCTAAGCAGCCTGATAAACATTGTCTGCGGCGCTTTTGTCTTTACTGTTTTGGCACCGATCTATTCAGACAGATGGCTTATTACAGAAGGTTCTGAGAGTAATGCACTGCCGGAGCTTATGAATGCTCGTATGAGTTTCCTTTCCGACTCAATAGGAAATGTCCGCAGCGAGTCGGGGAGGATAGCGGAGCTGCTTCTCGACAAAGCTGACGCTGCTGGTGACGAAGAGGAGATAAGTGAACAGGTCTGCACTCATTGCTTCAAACGGCTTTTCTGCTGGAAGAACAATTACGGCACGACGAAGAGGGGCTTCCGGAAGCTCGGTGAGCTCACGGAGTTTTCCGCTGAGACCTTCCCTTATGAGCTGAGTGACTGCCTCCACACCGATGAACTTATAGAGCTTTACAAGGAACGTTCCAAGCAGAGGGCGACAGCGAAGCTGCTCGAAATGCGTTTTTCCGAAAGCCGTCAGCTGATGTTTGAGCAGATAAAGATAATGGAGGAAATGATAAGTGCGGCAGGGGAGCGTCTTGATGTCAGGTACTCATCTTCCGTAAGCTGTCAGGTAGCAGAAAAACTGAGGAAATTCGGCATCGTTCACAATAACGTTATCGCATACTACAACAGCAGGAACCGACTGCTCATCGAGCTGTACTTTGCATACGGAGACTGTCCGCGCAGCTTTTCGCGGATATGTGACCTTATATCAGATGAGCTCCGGATACCGCTCGGGAGCTCTGAGGCAGTCAGCTCCGGAAAAGAGGTCCGGGTGAGATTGTATGAAAAGCCGGAATACTCACTTGAAGTTTACGGTGCTTCGATGTGCGCTGGCGGCAACAAGGACAACGGCGATACATCAATGGTGTTCGGTGACGGAACTGGCGTGAGCTACGTTATACTGTCTGACGGTATGGGCAGCGGCAGGAAAGCTGCTGTTGAGTCGAGACTGGTCGTGCGGCTTTTTCGGAAGCTGATCGGCAGCGGAGTGAACTATATTTCAGCCATAAAAATGATAAACTCGATAATGGTAACCAAGTCACAGGAGGAGAGCTTTGCGACTCTCGACGCTGTACGCATCGACCTCGACAGCGGACAGCTTACTGTTATAAAATCAGGTGCAGCTTCTACTCTGATAAAGAACCGCGACGGATTTGTAAGAGTAGCTGCGCCGAACTTCCCGATAGGTATTTATCCTCAGTCTGAGATTTATTACAGGGACTGTCAATTTGACGAAGGAGATATACTGATAATGTTTTCGGACGGAGTGAGCGAAAACGAATATATGTACGTCAAGGAACTGCTCGGGAAGGAGAATGATCTCAAGAAGATAGTGGACGAGATCTGCGTAAAATCGGAGATTTTTAACCCTTCGCCGCGCTCTGACGATGTTACGGTAATAGGTGTCAGAATGTGTCGTTCACAATTTGTTAATATGTGAAAATCAACAAAGGTTCTCTGGAGACTAAAAGATAAAATATGTCAAACTGCACTAAATACTGCCATTAAAATTAGCGTATTGTCTGAAATTTTTACCCGTTTCTCGAAAAAGCTTGAATAATTGAGTAAATTCTGTTAAAATGTAAATAACAAAGGAGGCTAAATTATGGCAGTTAATAATATAACAAACCCCAATGATTTTCCGCTCTATCTGTTTTATCAAGGAAAGAATTATGAAGCATACAAATTCTTCGGAGTGCATTCCTACAAAAAAGGTAGGGATCGTATTTTTGTTTTCCGCGTATGGGCGCCGAATGCTGTAAGCGTTTCGGTCGTCGGAGATTTTAACGAATGGAACAGAAATACATCACCTATGTGCCTCATTGCTGACGGAGTGTGGGAGACAGAGATCTCCGGACTCTCTCAGTTCGATGCGTATAAATTCAGCATAGAGACTAAGGACGGCAGGTTTATTATGAAAGCTGATCCCTATGCCTCTCACTTTGAAACAAGACCGGGTACAGCTTCCAAGATCTATGAGAGCAGCTTCAAGTGGACTGACTCTGACTGGTATGAGGTCAAGAGACACACAAGTGTCTACAAAAGCCCTGTGAACATCTATGAGGTTCACCTCAGCTCGTGGAAAAATTACGGTGATGAAGTTTTTCTTGACTATGTGACCTTTGCAAAGGAAATAATACCTTATCTCAAAAAAATGTCATATACCCATATAGAGTTTATGCCGCTTACCGAATACCCCTTTGACGGTTCGTGGGGCTATCAGGTGACCGGATACTTTGCTCCGACTTCACGCTACGGAACACCTGACGATTTCAGAAAAATGATCGATATGTTCCACAAGGTCGGCATCGGAGTCATACTCGACTGGGTACCGGCACACTTCCCGAAGGACGAAGCCGGTCTCTATGAATTCGACGGCACCTGCTGCTATGAATATACAGACGACCGCAAAAAGGAACACAAGGCGTGGGGAACAAGAGTCTTTGACTATGGCAAGGCTGAAGTATGCTCTTTCCTCATTTCAAGTGCGAATTACTGGTTCGATGAGTTCCATATAGACGGTCTCCGTGTAGACGCGGTTGCATCAATGCTTTATCTCGACTATGACAGACGTGACGGTGAATGGACGGCAAACGTATACGGCGGCAACGAGAACCTCGAAGCAGTAGAGTTTCTCAAGCGCCTTAATGAAGCTGTTTTCCTCAAGCACCCGGACGCTCTTATGATAGCAGAGGAGTCAACTGCGTGGCCGCTTGTTACAAAGCCCACTGACATAGGCGGTCTTGGCTTTAATTTCAAGTGGAATATGGGCTGGATGAACGATATGCTCAGCTATATGTCGCTCGATCCGATATACCGCTCATTCAATCACGATAAGCTCACTTTCTCCTTCTTCTATGCATTCTCGGAAAACTACATTCTTCCGATCTCGCACGATGAAGTTGTTTACGGAAAGTGTTCTATGATAAACAAGATGCCCGGAGAGTACGATCAGAAGTTTGCCTCCTACCGTGCTTTTCTGGCTTATATGATGGCACATCCCGGCAAGAAGCTGCTGTTTATGGGACAGGAGTTTGGTCAGATGAAGGAGTGGGACTACAAGTCTCAGCTTGACTGGGGACTTATGGAATTTGATTCGCACAGGAATCTTCTCAAGTTCTCTGAAAAGCTGAACAAGTTCTATATGGAGAATTCTCCTCTCTGGCAGAATGATGACTCGTGGAGCGGTTTCAGCTGGATCTCAAATGATGACTACAAGCAGAGCGTAATAGCTTTCAGACGTATCGACGATGACGGCGAGGAGCTTATAACAGTCTGCAACTTTGTACCCGTTGAGCGCCGCGACTACAGGATAGGCGTTCCTCATAGCGGCAGGTACAAGGTGGTATTCAATACTGACAGCCCTGATTTCGGCGGCAGCGGTATTACCGAGAAGTCGTTCAAGTCCGACAGCGTTCCTATGCACGGTTTTGATGACAGCATTTCTATGACGCTCGCACCGCTTTCAGTCATCTATCTCAAATACTCTCCCGTCAAGAAGAGAGCTGCAAAGACAGCTGACACGCTTACGGCTGGTAAAAAGACGAAAACTTCGGCAAAGTCAAAGAGCTCTGCCAAGGCTAAATAATTCACAGGTATACATCTGCAACTTAGGAGGAATACTATGTACACAAAGAAAAGAGTCGTTGCTATGCTCCTGGCAGGCGGTCAGGGAAGCAGACTTTACGCATTGACTAAAAATGTCGCAAAACCGGCAGTCCCTTACGGCGGCAAATACCGGCTTATAGATTTCCCTCTCTCAAACTGCACCAATTCCGGTATCGACACAGTAGGCGTGCTTACACAGTATCAGCCTCTTGTTCTGAATGAATATATCGGAAATGGTCAGCCGTGGGATCTTGATAAAATGAACGGCGGTGTTCACGTTCTGCCGCCTTATGAGACTCAGGCAGGCGCTTCGTGGTACGAGGGCACAGCTAACGCTATCTACCAGAATATGCGTTTTATCGAGAGATATAATCCTGAGTACGTCGTTGTGCTCGGCGGTGACCATATCTACAAAATGGACTACTCCAAAATGGTAGACTTCCACGTTGCCAACAACGCTGACTGCACTATCTCAGTAATCGACGTTCCGAAGGCAGAGGCTTCAAGATTTGGAATTATGATATGCGATGAACAAAATCAGGTAACAGACTTCGTTGAGAAGCCAAAGGAGCCCAAGTCAACGCTTGCTTCAATGGGAATTTACGTTTTCAGCTGGGATAAGCTCCGCAAGTACCTCATCGAGAACGAGAATGACGCAAACGCTAAACGCGAGAAGGGTGAGCCGTGGTCAAAGGACTTCGGCAAGGACATCATAACCTCTATGCTCCGCGATAAGCAGAGACTGTTTGCGTATGAGTTCGAGGGCTACTGGAAGGACGTCGGAACTCTTGATTCGCTGTGGGAGGCTAATATGGATCTCCTCAGCCCGAGTGTCCCGCTTGACCTCTATGATCCCAACTGGAAGATCTATTCGCGCAACAACAATATGCCGCCTCAGTACATCGGTGATAATTCAAACATCGAGAACTCTATGATATCAGAGGGAAGCTCTATCGACGGAACTGTTGATTTCTCTGTAGTGTTCTCAGGTGTTACTATCGAGGAGGGCGCTACTGTAAATTATAGTATCGTAATGCCCGGAACTGTTATAAAGTCCGGTGCAGTTGTTGAGTATGCGATCGTCGGCGGCGACTGTGTTGTAGAGAGCGGTGCGAAAATTGGTGCAAGCCCGGAAAACTTTGAAAACCGTGATGACTGGGGCATAGCAGTAGTTGGTCATAATGTAACTGTTTCCGAGAATAAGGTAGTTGAACCAAAGCAAATAATCGGAGAAAATATCTGATCGGAGGAGTTTAATTATGAGTGTAAATTATAATGTTTTAGGATTGATATTTGCAAGTATGCACGATTCCTATGTCATGGAGCTTACAAAGCAGAGGACTATGGGATCCATACCTTTCGGGGGACGTTATCGTCTTATAGATTTTCCGCTGTCGAATATGGTGAATTCCAGCGTTGCCGAAGTCGGCGTAATCACGAAATCTAACTATGGTTCACTCCTCGATCATCTCGGATCAGGACGTGACTGGGATCTGTCCCGTAAAAAGGGCGGTCTCCACCTTCTGCCGCCTTACAGTCAGACTGGCGGTATCTATAAGGGCAGACTTGATGCTCTTAACAACGTATGGAGCTTTGTTGAACATTCATCGGCAAAGTACGTTATTATGTCAAACTGCGATGTCATTACAACAATAGACTTTAATCCTGTGCTCAAGCAGCATATGGCTGAAGAGGCTGATATTACCCTTGTTTACAGCAAAGGAAAATACAATTGCGAGCAGAATTCCAACGCTACTATACTTGAATTTGATGCTGAGAACCGTCTCAAGGACGTTCTTGTAAATCCTCAGATAACAGGCGAGTGTAATATGTGGCTGGAGATGTTCATTATCAGCAAGGACTTCCTCAAGAAGATAGTATTTGACGCAGCAAGCCGCAATCAGTACAGCTTCACCCGTGAGATACTTCAGGGCAAGAAGTCTGAGTACAAGATAATGGGCTACGAGCACAAGGATTTCTTCACAAGGATCGACAGTATCCACAGCTATTACAGCGCAAACAGGCTGCTTCTTGACTCAGCTAAGAGAAACGCTCTCTTCAAGCCCAATCTTCCTGTTTATACCAAGATCGGAGACAACGGTCCTGTTAAGTACGGCATTGAGGCAAGCGTTAAGAATTCCCTCATTGCAGACGGCTGTGTTATCGAGGGTACTGTTGAGAATTCTATTCTTTTCCGCGGCGTTAAGGTCGCAAAGGGAACTTGCGTCAAGGACTCAGTTCTCTTCCAGGGAACTAAGATCGGCAGCAAGTGTAACATAACATCGGTCATCACAGATAAGAACGTAGAGATAAGCAGCGAAAAGGTGCTGACAGGTTCAGAGACTTATCCGCTGTATATCGGCAAGGACGGAAAGATTTAACGGCGGTGATCTGAAAATGAAAATATTATTCGCTGCAAGCGAGGCTGTTCCGTATGCAGCCTCCGGCGGATTGGCTGACGTTGTCGGCTCACTTCCGAAAGCGATAAGCGCAGCAGGACACGAATGCTGTGTGGTAATACCGCTTTACAAGAGCATTTCTCCCGAATTACGCGAGAAGATGACGTTTGTCAAGAACATAACTGTTGATGTTTCGTGGCGCAAGCAGTATTGCGGAATATTTGAAGCGGAGTGGGAGGGGATAACCTACTACTTCATCGACAATGAGTATTACTTCTCAAGGGACGGCCTTTACGGTTTTTATGACGATTGTGAGAGATTTGTTTTCTTTGACAGAGCAGTCCTTGAGATGATAAGATTTCTCGATTTCACTCCGGACATCATTCACTGCAATGACTGGCAGACCGCTCTGATACCTGTATACTACAACATTTACTATAAGTACCAGCAGGGCTACGGCGGCATTAAAAATGTGTTCACGATACACAATATCGAATATCAGGGTAAGTATGGCAGGGAGATACTCAACGAAGTTATGGGTATACCTATGTACAACTCCAATATACTTGAATATGACGGTTACATAAATATGATGAAGGGCGCGATCGAGGCTGCCGACAAGATAACGACAGTAAGTCCGAGCTATGCATGGGAGATACTTGATCCGTGGTACGCTCACGGTCTTGACCGCATACTCGTTACTAAGCAGTACAAGCTCAGAGGTATCCTCAACGGCATAGATACTGATCTATATGCGCCGGAAAAGGATCCGGCAATTGCTGGTCATTATTCGGCTTCGGACATCTCAGGCAAGGCTGCCTGCAAGAAGGCTCTCTGTGACGAGCTCGGACTCGAGCAGGGCGATGAACCTGTCATCGGTATCGTAACACGTTTCGTAAACCACAAGGGTATCGACCTTATCCGCTGTGTACTTGAAGACATAGTAGGAATGGGTATGAAGTTTGCGGTGCTTGGAAGCGGCGAAAAGATCTACGAGGACTTTTTCAGCGAAATGGCTGCGCGTTATCCCGGCAGAGTGGCGGTAGCACTTGGCTTTATGCCGGAGCTCTCGAGAAGGATCTATGCAGGCTCGGATATGTTCCTTATGCCGTCTCAGAGCGAGCCGTGCGGACTTGCACAGCTCATCGCAATGAGATATGGTACTGCACCTATCGTCCGTGAGACCGGCGGTCTGCGTGATACAGTCAGGGACAACGGCGGTGAAAACGGCAACGGCTTTACCTTCAAGACCTACAATGCTAACGATATGCTCGATGCTGTGCGCCGTGCAAAGGCAGATTATGAGAACAAGCCTGTATGGAACGACCTCATAAAACGAGCTATGGAGTGCGATTACAGCTGGAAGGCTTCTGCCGACCTCTATATCGAAACCTATAATGAATTGCTTTATTCTGAATAAAACTATCCCCGGACAGATGTCCGGGGATTTTTATCTGAGTTTGTTCAATATCCTTAAGCTCGCTTCGATATGCATTATCCAGTGCCTTGAGAATGGCATCTGTATCAGTCCGCGAATGTCCTTTCCGCACCAGTAATCTATCAGCCAGCTTGCGCTTTCATCGCTGCTGACGACGTTAAGTGCTTTCAGATGTTCTTTTCTTGCATCTGGGACTGATGACTTCATATCGCTGAACGTAAGTGCGCGGATAATGTTTTCGGTACTTGCCTTGACTTCTGAAATATATGAATAGAGCTCGTCGATGTTGAGCTGCTCTGAGAACTTGGCTATTTCATTTTTTACAAGTTCGTTTCCGGTAGTTATGATAGAGGAGCCGATACGCTTCTGATAGTTTTCCTTGAAAAACACTTGCTCGTCACTGTTAATGAGCGTATGTGCGACAATATCCTCGATACGGAATATGTGCCATATAGAGTAGGCAATAGTTTTGCTGTGATAGCCGTTTGCGTTAACGAAAGGCACAGCGTTGAAGTCGGCTCTGTCAGCGGTCGTTCTGACGGAGGTCAGCGTGTCCATAAGCTCATTCCTGAGCAGAAACAGAGTCCGGATACCGTCATTGAAGGTATCCTTTTTCTTTATTTGTGACTGCATTGTTTTGTTGAGCTCAGACCACGCCTTGTTCATTTGAAATGCCGCCTTTCAGATCGTTACTTATCGGTGACAGCTGCCGCTGCTTTCTCGCTTTTTGAGTACAGTAATTTCAGTATTATCGGAGTCGAAATTGAGGAAACGATTATCAGCAGGATAACTGAAGCAAAATACTTCTTGTCGAGCATATCAACGGAGAGTCCCTTCTGAGCTACGATAAGCGCAACTTCGCCTCTGGTCATCATACCGACGCCGACTTTAAGGCTGTCATTGAGGTTGTAGCGCATTATCTTTGCTGTGAGACCGCAGCCGATGACTTTTGTGATAAGCGCAACTGCTACAAAGCCGAGCGAGAAGAGAAGCATTTCGCGGTCAAATCCGCTGAGGGTAGTTTTCAGACCGATGCTTGCAAAGAATACCGGTCCGAACAGCATATAGGAATTTATGTCGATCTTTCTTGCTATGTAGTCGGAGTCGTTGAGGCTGCACAGAATGAGTCCTGCAACATATGCGCCGGTAATGTCAGCGATACCGAAGAATTCCTCGGCAGCGAAAGCCATAAACATACAGAGGGCGAGTCCGAGGATAGGGATTCTTCTCTGGTGAGGGTGGCGCTTGTCAATAAACTTGAAAACGTAGTACATAATAACGCCGACCACAAAGCTGAGCACTACAAACAGAACCGTGTGTATCACAACGTCGAGCGGCTGTGAATCCGGATTTTTGAAGCCGATAACGAATGTCAGAACAATGATGCCGATAACATCGTCTATGATAGCGGCACTCATTATCAGAGTACCGATGGACTCCTTCAGATGTCCGAGCTCTTTGAGAGTCTGGACTGTTATGCCGACTGAGGTCGCGGTCATAATGGTACCGATGAATACTGCCCGGTAAAAGCTCTCGCTGCCGACGGACGAAAAGCCATAGAACGAACTGTACAGCAGCGTACCGCCTGCAAGCGGTGTAAATACTCCGACGCAGGCAATTATGAACGCCTTTGGTCCGGTTTTGAGGAGCTCCTTGAGGTTGGTCTCGAGACCTGCTCCGAACATCAGCATAACAACACCTATCTCAGCAATGAGTGAGAGGTAATCTGAATTGCCGACTATACCGAAGCAGCAGGGACCGATCAGCAGACCGGCGATTATCTCACCTACTACCTGCGGAACCTTTAGCTTCTGCGCAATAAGACCGCAGAGTTTTGCCGAAACGATTATGATCGAAAGATCCCTGAAAAAATCAATCCTGTCCAAAATATCACATCCTTACATTATTCTATAAATATTATACCACCGGAGTATTTTTATTTCAATGGTGTACAAATTAATTAAAGAAAATAATATTTAGAAATTATCCTGTTGGTGTTGCAAAAAACTGTAAGATGTAGTATAATATTCTATTAGGGAAACGGAGGTATTTTTTATGTGCGGAATCGTAGGATTCACAAATGAGATCGACAATGCCGATGCTGTGATCGGAGAGATGATGGACAGGATACGTCACCGCGGTCCTGATGCTGAGGGAAAGTACGTTGATGCGGATATTGCTCTCGGACATCGCCGTCTCAGTATTATTGACGTAAGCTCACAGGGAGATCAGCCTATATTCAACGAGGACGAGTCGCTCGTTATCGTGTTCAACGGCGAGATCTACAACTATCGCAGTATCAGGGAAAAGCTCGAGGCTGCCGGACACACTTTCCGGACAAATACCGATACCGAGGTACTCATACACGGTTATGAGGAGTACGGTGAGAAGCTGCTTGCAATGCTCCGCGGTATGTTTTCATTTGTGATCTGGAACAAGAACACAAAGGAGCTTTTCGGAGCCCGCGACTTCTTCGGCATCAAGCCTATGTATTACGCTGTGATGAACGGCACGTTTATGTTCGGCTCTGAGATAAAGAGCTTTCTGCCGCATCCTGCATTTGAGAAGGAGCTCAACACTTCCGCTCTCGAAAATTACCTGACTTTCCAGTATTCACCGACAAACGAGACATTTTTCAAGAACGTATACAAGCTGCCGCCTGCCCACTATTTCAAGTTCAGGGACGGCAAGCTCACTATAAAGCGTTACTGGGACGTTCACTTCCGCGCGGACGGCAAGCCTGTCCTTGACGAATGGGTGAACAGGATCTCAGACACATTCCACGACTCGGTCGAAGCACATAAGATAGCTGATGTAGAGGTCGGCTCGTTCCTTTCGAGCGGCGTTGATTCAAGCTATGTGGCAGCTATCGCTGACGTTGACAAGACTTTTACAGTAGGCTTCGGAAACGATGAAAAGTACAACGAGATAGGCTGGGCAAAGAACTTCTCCAAGGCTATCGGCAAGGAGAACACCAGCAAGGTCATTACTCCCGAAGAATACTGGGACAGTCTCTCGAAGATACAGTATCATATGGACGAACCACTTGCCGATCCGTCGGCTGTTGCACTTTACTTTGTCTGCAATATAGCTTCTGAGAAGCTGAAGGTAGTTCTCTCCGGCGAGGGTGCTGACGAGATATTCGGAGGCTACAATGTTTACAGCGATCCGGACGGAACTCTCTACGACAAGCTGCCGCGTGTTATCCGCCGCGGTATCGGAGCAGCCGCTTCAAAGCTGCCTGCGAAGAGGGGAGTGAACTTCTTCGTCCGCAAGGGCAAGGACGTTGAGGAGAGGTTCATCGGAAACGCATATATGTTCACACCTGAACAGAGAAAGGCTCTCCTGCGCGTTGAGACTGATGCTCCCGATCCGACCGAGATAACAAAGCCGTATTTCGACCGTGTGAAGAATAAGGACGATGTGACAAAGATGCAATATCTTGATCTTCATCTGTGGATGGCAGGGGACATACTCCTCAAGGCTGACAAGATGAGTATGGCAAATTCACTCGAGCTCCGCGTACCGTTCCTTGATAAGGAGGTAATGCGACTTGCCGAGCAGATACCGACCAAGTTCAGAGTCACACACGA
>ODAI012609334.1_pt1 | contig 11656 bp, 10 predicted proteins | sample 1539321 | NCBI WGS metagenome assembly ODAI01 (sample SAMN02144231, study PRJEB22623) | gut metagenome | biome: sheep rumen | host: Ovis aries | place: New Zealand
GGATCGTTGCAGGCGTCAAAGATGCGGAAGCAGTCGATGCCGTCCTTTGCGGCGGTCTCGACGAACTTCTCCACGACGTCGTCCGCATAGTGGCGGTAGCCGAGCAGGTTCTGCGCGCGCAGCAGCATCATAATCTTTGAGTTCGGCATAGCCGCATGGAGCTTGCGCAGGCGCTCCCAGGGATCCTCGTTGAGGAAGCGGATGCAGGAGTCATAGGTGGCGCCGCCCCAGCCCTCCACGAATTTATATCCGATTTTATCAAGCATAGGACATGCCGGCAGCATATCCGCCGTCGTCATACGGGTCGCGTGAAGGCTCTGGTGCGCATCACGGAGTGCAAGTTCAGAAATTCCAACTTTTGCCATAAAAAACCTCTTAAAAACGATAGAGCCTGCCTCAAAAGCAAGCGGCTTTTGAAACCTGCCCGATAATTACGTATATATTCAGCCTATTTTCTCGTGTACGGCGGCAGCGATGGCCGCGACCACGGCACCCGTATCGGCGGAAGCCTGCGAAGGCGCGACCGGCGCAGCAGAAGAGACGTCCGGTTCATCGGCCTTATCAAGGTGAAGCACGTGTACCACCGCATGCAGCAGGTACATCGACAGAATCATGATGATAAGGAAACTGAAGACGACACCCATCCCTAGCAGAGTCAGCATACCACTTTGACTGAGCATTTGTGCAATTGTCATATTTCCTCCATAGCACGAGCAAAAACGAGTCTCGGAACGTATAAATCATTATGGAATAACCATTTACACCTATTCCGCCCCCTTCTCCGCAAAAAAAAGCGAAAAAAGGCGTATAATAAGTATAAAGGAAAAGAAATTTTTTTACAATAGAGAGGCTTTCAAACACACGGAAATCAATTTTGTGTTCCGCTCCCGGCGGCTTCAGGCGAAGGACTGGAAAAGCGCATGCACGTCTATGCCGCTGATGACCGTTCCCGCCGGATAGGCCTTGAGCAGGTTCGCCTTGCCGTCGCGCAGCTGCTTGCTCGTGATGCCGTGGCTCATCGACAGATCAGCCTCCAGCAGGGCGGAATAATGATCCGCGATGCGAACGATGCGACCGTCCACGGGGTCAAAGCGGTCCTCGTTATAGCGGCTGTTCAGCTCGGCGAAGGGCACATGCATCACCGTGCCGTCCCTGCTGATACGGTCGGCAAATTCGTCGTTCGTAAAATAGAGGATTTCGTCGCGGTAAAAATCCTCCATAAGGGGAACCAGCTCGGACGCGACGATTTTGTCTTCTATATTCTTGACGATGGAAGGAAGCCCTTCGGTCGCCTGTTTGACCGGCGATATGATGTCGCGGGTAACGGCCTCCGGCAGATCATGGAACAGCGCGCAGAAGAAATTGTTGTAGAACCTCCTGCCACAGAAGCGCACCCCGGTCTCGCGCCCCAGCAGCAGCGTGAGGATGGCGACAAAGAAACAGTGCCCCAGCACGGAAGTCCGGGGAACCCGCGGCGTCTGGTTCCAGCGGGTCTGGAAACGCAGCTGCTCTATGCGCATCAGGAAATCAAAGGGCTTCTGCCGGGTCATCAGCAGCTGGAGCCCCTGCAGGTCAAGGTATTTCTGGAGATCGGCATTGAGCTCCCGGCGGATGCGCTCAAGGCGCTGCGGCTCGTTCACCATCCCTATCATCTCCAGCTCCCGCAGCGTGGAATACTTGTGCGCCGCCCGGAACACCCGCGCGGTCTGCTCCTGGGCATCCTCATAGGGAATCGAGCCGCTCATCTTGCCGATATACAGGGTAAAGCGGGAAAAAAGCTGCTTGTCGGGTATAAGCTGCCGGTACTGCTCCAGCACCCACTCGTTCAGCCGGACAAATTCATCGGGATATTCGGTCTTGATAAGCCGCTGGACGGGGCTTTTTATGTCGCAGAGCGCAATTTTACGGAGCAGATCGAAGAGGGAGGCATAAATCATCCATTCCCAGTCAATCTTTACGCCCCGGTGCTCCTCGAACTTGCCGATGATATAGGCGACGACGAGCTTTTCGGCATCCTTGTCCATCTCCACGACGTCGAAGGGACGCACAAGGTCATTCCACCGGACGATGGAAAAGCCCTCGAAAATCTTCAGGATAAAATCCTTTTTCATGCTACTTGCTGGCGCCGGACTTTGTGTCTGCCTCAAGCTTGTTCTTCCACGCGAGGGCTTTTTTCCGTATCTCCTCGGACATATCGGCGTCGCTGAGCACCATCGCGACGCGGCGGTTCGCGATGAGCAGGTTGATTGCATTCTGCATGTCGTCCACGCGGCGGGAGCTGAGCTCGTACTTGTCGCGGTAATCCATGGCGCTCTGGTCAAGGAGCTTGCGGATAAGACGCACGTAGAGCACGCTCGGCTCGTAATTGGGCGAATTGGGGTCAAAATAATCCTTTGCCGCCGCCTTCATGTTTATCATGTTCTTGGCGACGACGGCATAGCGCCCCCGGATCTCCACGAAGCTCCACTTCCACTTGGAGTTGTCGCCGAACGCGTCGGTCAGCAGCTTGATGGCAAGGCCGAGCTTGCGCACCAGATAGAGGCGCTTGTCCACCGGGACGTTCGCGATTTTCTCCAGCCGGGGCGCAAGATCCGAATAGGGGCAGTCGACAAAGTTAGAGACGACTTCCTCCAGATAGATAAGCACCTTGTAGATGCATTTGCGGGCATCGTTGAGCGCGTCATTGTTCTTGAACTCAAGAATCTGCACGGAAAGCGAGTTGATTGCCATATACAGGGTCGTGATATAAATCATCTGATCAGCGAGCAGCAGCTTCTTGTACTCTATGCCTTCAGGGTTCTTGCGTATCGCGGCAAGCTCCGCCTTCTCTTTGTCCAGCGCGGCTTTTATCGTGTCCTTTATCGGCTTTACCGCCGCAGAAAATTCCTCGCGCTTCTCATTGGTCGTAGGCATTTATAGTCCTCCACATTTATGCAGCATGGCGGCTGCATGCTCAAGTGATTCAGGGGAAGTGACATCCCCGGAAAGCATACGGGCAATCTCCCTCACGCGCTCCTGCCCGGTGATGGGGAAGACATCCGTCGCAGTGCTGTTGCCCTCAACGCCTTTCTGAATCTTTATCTGATTATCGGCATAAACGGCGATGCTCGCAAGATGCGTTATGCACAAAACCTGCTTTCTGCGCGACAGCTGCTTCAGATGCTCGCCGACGCTCACCGCCACGGCGCCTCCGATACCGGTATCAATCTCGTCAAAGATGAGCGTTCCCACCGTATCGCCCGCGCTCAGGATGGTTTTGAGCGCCAGCATCACGCGGCTCAGCTCGCCACCGGAAGCGGCGCGGGCAAGCGGGAGCATGGGGGAACCGGGATTGGCTCCTAAAAGGAATTCGATGTCGTCCATACCGTAGGGGCCGCATTTCTGCGAGACATCGCTGCCCGGCTTCTCGGAAAGGCTTACGCAGAAGCGCGCCCCCTGCATGCCGAGCAGCGAGAGCACCTGCTCCACGGCCGCAGACATCTTGTCCGCTGCCTCACGGCGCTTTGCGCTCAGGGAGCGGGCTGCGGCATAGACCTGCTTTTCCAGCACGGCCAGCTCAGCCTCCAGGGCAGACCTGTCCTCCGCGGCACCGCCGAGCGAATCCAGCTCACGGCGGGCACGCTCCGCATACGCAAGGACATCCGCCACGGAAGCGCCCTGCGCGGGGGCATATTTCTTCTTGAGGCGGTACAGCAGGTCAAGGCGCTCCTGCACGGCGGCAAGACGCTCCGGGTCAAAGACAAGCCCCGCCGCGTACGTGCGGAATTCCCCGGCAATGTCGTCAAGCTCGTAGAACGCGGACTGCAGCCTGTCCTGCAGCGGGGCAAGCGACTTGTCCAGGGCAGCGGAGCGGGATGCGGCAGCGGAAATACGCCGCAGCTCAGGGATGACGCCTCCCGCCGCATCGTCGCCGCCCTCAAGCGCGGCGCAGATTTCCTCTATGCCGCCGCAAAGCTTCTCGTAGGAGGCAAGCCGGGACTCCTCGTCCTCAAGCTCAGCATCCTCGCCCGCATGGAGCCGGGCGCCGTCTATCTCCGTGACAGCGAAATGCAGCATGTCCATGCGGGTCTGCCGCGAGGCCTCGTCCGCGGAGAAGGAATCGAGCAGGCGGCGCTTCTCAACGAGCTGCGTATACAGGGCGGTAAAGGCGCCCACCTCGTCCACAATCTCCGCGTATACATCGAGATAGCGCCGGTGCTCGCCAAGCTTCATGAGCGACTGCTGCTCATGCTGCCCGTGCAGATCGACCAGAAAAGCCGCAAAGGAGGCAAGGTCGGCGCGGGGCACCGGCGTGCCGCCAATCCATGCGGAAGACTTGCCGCTGTCCTTCACGACGCGGCGCAGCAGGATGCGGCCGTCCTCAGGCTCTATGCCGTGCTCGGCAAGCCACTGGGAGGCCTCCGGACAGTCGAGCAAAAAAAGCCCGCTGACCTGCGCCTCATGGCAGCCAGCGCGAATCTGCTCCAGCCCGGCCCGTCCTCCAAGCAGAAAAGAGAGGCTGCCGATAAGCAGGGATTTTCCCGCGCCGGTCTCGCCGCTCAGAACCGTAAAGCCGGAGGAAAATTCCACATGCGCATGGTCGATGAGGGCAAAATTCTGGATTTCAAGTTCTTCAAGCACGGGGACCTCCTGACCAGTTCAGCTTGCTCTGGAGCGATGCGTAAAACTTCTCCTGCGTCGCGCAGACAATCTGAGCCTTGTAGGAAGGGACGCCCATGATGATGACATCCCCGGTCTCCAGCGCAAAACGCTCCTGCCCGTCAACGGTAAGCTCCATGCCCGAACGGGACGGCAGCACGGTGACCGCGATTTCCCCCTGGGAGCCGAAGACCAGCGGCCGGGCGGACAGGCTGAAGGAGCTTATCGGCGTCAGCACCATCGCGTCGAGGGAAGGCTCTATGATAGGCCCGCCCGCAGCGGCGGAATAGGCCGTGGAGCCGGTGGCAGTCGAGACGATAATGCCGTTCGTCTTGAACGGCCCCAGAAGCGCATGGTTATAGGCGACGTTCAGATTGATAAGCGACATGGCCGTCGTCCCCGCAATCACGATGTCGTTCAGCCCGGCGGAAAGCAGCACCGTCCGGCCGCCCCGCAGCACCTCGGCCTCCACAAGGCTCCTCGCGCTCACCAGGGCATGCCCTCCAAGGAATTCGTCAAGCTCCTTCTGCCAGCAGCCAGGCTGGACATTCGCAAGGAAGCCGAATTCCCCCAGATTAATCGCAAAGACCGGGATGCCGAGCGCGGCACAGCCCCGGCACGCAAACAGAACCGTGCCGTCACCGCCAAGCGTGACCACAAAGCTGCAGCCTGCGAACGAGACAGAGACCTCCTCCCGCTGGGCAGCGCTGCCATCATAGGAAAAGACCGAGGCGGCAATGCCACGCTCCTCCAGGAACGCACAGATTTCAGCAGAAAGCGGAGCAGCCCCGTCCTTGAACGAATTGACGACGACCAGACACTTTTTCATGGCAAAGAAGAAAGCACTTTCACGATACGGGCAGCATCTTTCTGTCCGAGCCGGGGATAGAGCGGAAAGAGGGCACAGCGCAAAAGCAGCGAATTGGCGCAGATACAGGACGCAGAGAGCTGCTCCTGCCGGAGCGCGATGACGGAATTCTCAAAAGCCTGCCGGACTTCGACACCCTTCCGGAGCGCATAGGCCTTGACATCCTTGAAACCGGAATTCAGCACCAGCGGGAACGAATACACGGTGGAACCGTCGTCGCCCGCACGGACAAAGGTCTTGTGGCGCCCGGCCATGATTGCCCTCGAGTACAAGGCGAAAAGCTCCCGGCGGGAACGCTCGTTGCGGGCAAATTCCTTCAGCTCCACAAGCGCAAGGGAGGCATTCATGTCCGGCATGAGATCTGTGGACGGCGCCTCGTCCGCAAGCCGCTTCAGCACAATCCATTCCCGCCTTGACGGCGCAAAGAGGACGGCGCCCCCGCCGGAAGTCACGATATCCCTGTCCTCCATACCGAAAATAGCATAGACGCCGTACATCCCCGCGCGCTTTCCGGCGGGCACATCCGGCGCGGGCGCAGCAGCCTCTCCGGAAGCAGGCTCAGGCTCCCGGACAGGAGCCTGAACAGGGGCGTCACCCTCCCCCGCCGGATAGCAGGACAGGGCTGACTGGGATATATCCTCAATGAGCGGGATGCCAAGAGAAATGAAGGGCTGTATATCGGGCAGCACGCCCATCGTCTCGCTCAGGACAAGGAGACGGGCTCCGGCCTTGACGCCTTCCTCCGCGGCGGCGGGGGAAACGAGGCCGGTCTCCTCGCAGACATCGAGGACAAGCGGCTTGTAGCCGAGCTTCTCAAGCGTAAGCAGCTGCCAGACAGGGGCAAGGGCACTTATCATGACGGAGCTCCCCTCCGGCAGGGCAAGCGCCGCCAGCGCGTATTCCAGCGCGAGCGACGGGCTGCGCAAAGCGATACCGCCGTCGCAGCCGGTCATCTCTTTTACCGCCTGTATGAGACGCAGAGACATCTCGCCGGGACCGAGCTGCTCATCCACCATACAAGTAAGGACAGCCTCCATTTCCCTGCGTCTGATTGTGGAGCTATATGTATGTATCATTTTTCAAACGAAAATCCTTTTCCGTCAGTCAGCGGGAGAAATAATCTTCTGCAATTCCCTCGCATTGAATATCTTGCGGATATCAAGAATTATCAGATAGGAGGATTCCTGACGGACGACACCCTGGATGTACTCGGTGCCGATGCCGTTGAGCATCTGCGGCGGCGGCTTGATTTCTCCCGTAGAGACGCCGATGACACGGGCGACACGGTCGATGATGATACCTATCTTGTTTCCTTCTATGTCAAGGATGATAAAGCCGCCCTCATCCTCGCCATCCTCATCCTCATCCACCTCAACGACGGACTGGATATGGAAACGCTTGTGGAGGTTGATGATGGGGATAATCTCGCCACGAAGGTTGATGATACCCTCCACGTAATAGGGAGCATTCGGAATCGGACGGACCGCCTGAACCTTCACGATTTCCTTGACATCCATGATATCAACACCGTACAGCTCCTTTCCCAGCTGGAAGGTAACAAGCTGCAACTGTGTATTCTCTTCTGCCATGCAATTTTCTCCTCTGGAACGATGGGCGACCGCTCAAATCCGAAGTCCCCCGCAGACTGGTTCCCCAGCCTCGTTCATCCCAAGAATTTCAGGGCAGGCCAAAAGCCGGATGGCTTCAGGAACAAGCCCGTCAGCATATATCAGATGCATCCGGAAAAAGATGCATTCCGGACACAAACCTTAAAGCTCTGTAATTTTGCAAGGCTCTGCCTGAAAATTACGCAAGACCCGTTTGGAAACAAAGGTCTCCAAACATATCTATTTTACAACATGAAAGCTTCTTAGTCTACTATAAAAAGCGAAAGTACATGAACTTTTCTTATGCCCGCGGCCTTGAGCACCGAGGCACAGCATTCCGCCGTAGCCCCGGTGGTAATCACGTCGTCCAGCAGCACGACCTCCTGGGGCAGCCGGCCGGCGGCAGAAAGCCTCCGCAGCAGGCCGGAGGGCTCATAGGCAGGAACGCTGCCGCCGCTCAGCCGCTCGCGGCGGTTCTTGCGCTTCTGCTGCTCCGCGCTCCGGCGGCTCAGCAGCCTGAGCACGCGATGGCCGTAGCGGAAAGCCAGGAAGCCGCACAGCTCCTCTATCTGATCCCAGCCCTCGCGGAACAGCTTGCCCGGACGCGGCGGCACGGGAACCACGGGGCAGCGGGCAGCGGAAATCAGGGGGAGCGCGTCCGCGGCCATAGCCGCAAAGAGCGGGGAGAACGAGCGTTCCTGCCGTATCTTCCACAGGTACAACAGCTCTTTTTTCCAGAGCCGGTATGTATGCAGGGGAAGCACGATGTCCGTGCTGCGGAGCACGGGGTCAGAGCGGCACGCGGTACAGCGGCCGGCCTCCCCCAGCAGGGGTTTCCCGCAGACGGCGCAGCGCCCCCTGCCCGGCGGCAGAAAATGCCGCAGATAGCGCGACGCGCAGCGCCCGCAAAGCGGCATCCGCCCCGTACAGGGCGCACCACAGCAGATGCAGCGCAGATCCGCAAAGGCAGCGGAGCAGGCCGTCCCTACAAAAGAGCGCATACACTCCTTTGCCTCAAAAAGGATTCTCCCGCACAAAGAAATGATTCCCATACCCTTTTTCTACGCGCAAAGATGCGTTTTGCGCAGAAACCGGCAGGACTTTCCACAGGAATCGCGTTGCCCGGCGGCACAAAGCGGCACACGCCCGGCTTTACGGGGAGCCACGGAAAGCGCCTGCTCCTTTTTTGGCGGCAGGAGCGCCTCAGTTCCCGGAAAGCTGGTGCTTCCAGCGCATGAGCGCCTGCAGCGCCGCTATCGGCGTCATCTCGTCCGGGCTGCAAGAAAGAATTTCGTCCAGCACCAGCTCCTCGTCGCTGAACAGCGCGCCGGTGAGCGACTGGGCGGCGGATTCGCCCGGCCTGCCCGTATCCTCCCGCACGGCGGTGGTCTCAGGCACAATCGGCCTGTCGGAGGCGTCCTGCTGTATGCGCGACAGGATTGCCTCCGCGCGGAGGATGACGGGAGCCGGTATCCCGGCAAGCCGGGCCACATGGATGCCGTAACTGTTCCCGCTGGCCCCCGCGCAGACCTTGCGGAGGAATACGATATCCGCGCCCTCCTCGCTGACCGCCATGCACAGCTTCTGCAGGGCCGGGTGCTCAAGGCGCGTCAGTTCATGGTAGTGGGTCGCAAAGAGCGTCTTGCAGCGGATGCTGTTCAGCAGGTGCTCGCTCACCGCCCATGCAATGGACAGCCCGTCCTCCGTGCTGGTTCCGCGCCCCACCTCGTCCATAATGACGAGGGATTTTTCCGTGGCGGAACGTAGAATCCGTGCGGTCTCCGTCATCTCCACAAGGAAGGTGGATTCCCCGCGGGCAAGGTTGTCGCTTGCCCCCACGCGGCAGAAAATACGGTCAACGATGCCAAGGCGTGCCGATGAGCACGGGACAAAGCTGCCGATTTGGGCAAGCAGCGCGATGAGCGCGTTCTGGCGCAGGAAGGTGCTCTTTCCGGCCATGTTCGGGCCAGTAATCAGCGCAAAGAAAGGCCGCTGCTCGCCCTCCGCACCGGCAAGGAAAAGGTCGTTAGGGACAAATTCACCGCTCGGCAGGTGCTGCTCGACCACAGGATGCCTGCCCCCGCGCACCTCGAATTCCGGGCCGTCATCGACTTCGGGACGAACCCAGCCGTATTTCAGCGCCACCTGCGCAAGGGACGAGGTCACGTCCGCGTAGGCGATTTCCGCCGCCGCCTGCTGCAGGTAGGGCACATGCTGCTTGAGCGAGGAGCGGACCTCAAGGAAGAGATCCCGCTCAAGCTCAAGGATGCGCGAGTCAGACTCGTTCAGGCTCTGCTCAAGCTCCTGGAGCTTTTCCGTCGTAAAGCGCTCCGCGTTCACGAGCGCCCTTCGCATGATAAAGTGGGACGGCACATGGGCAAGCTTTCCCTTGCTTCTCTCTATATAATAGCCCATGTTGCCGTTTTTGCGGATGCGCAGGTTCTGGATGCCGGTCGCGCGCCGCTCCTCTTCGGCATAGTCGTCCAGCACCTTGTTGAAATTGTCGTGCACATCGCGCCAGTGGTCAAGCTCCTGCGACCAGCCCGGCCGTATGACCCCCCCCTCACTCAGGACGGTCGCCGGGTCGTCAAGGATGGCGCTGCCGATGAGCTCCACGATGCGGCGGGCAGGCTCCCCGTCAAGCGAGACGAAATCCATGCGCCCCAGCAGCTCCTGTGCCTCCAGCCAGCGCGAGAGGCTGTACTGCAGCGCCTTCAGATCCTTGGCATGCGCCCTGTCCATGGCAATCCGCCCGGCGAGCCGTTCGATGTCGAGGATATCGTCCAGCCGGGCGCGGATGTTCTTCAGCAGCGCACGGTCGGCGGCAAAAAGCTCCACATGCTCCTGCCTGCTGCGGATAAGCGCTGCATCCCGCAGCGGAAAGACAAGCCATTCCCGCAGCATACGGATTCCCATCGCCGTGCACGTGCAGTTCAGGCAGCCCAGCAGGGAGAACGCCATGCCGCCGTCGCGGAGGTTCTCCGTAATCTCAAGGTTCTTGCGGGAAGAATCGTCGATGATGACATACTGGCTGTCCTCGTACACCGTGATGGCGCCCACGTGGGGAGAGGAGGCGTTCGTGGTCTTTGACAGGTAGTCCAGCAGGAAGCCCGCAGGCGCAAGTTCAGGGGATTCCCGCGTAAGAGAAAAAGAACGCAGGTTTGCCGTAGCAAAGTGGCGCGTCAGCCGCTCGTAGCCCGTGTCCAGCTGGAAATGCCAGTCCGGGTAGTAGGAGACCGACAGCCCGGCCGTAAGCTCAAGCGCCTGCTGCACGGCGGCGTCTTCCTTAAGGCTGACGGGCAGCAGCAGCTCGCGCGGCCTGCAGCGCCCCAGCTCCTTCGTGAAATTCTCGGCAATCGAGGAGGCGGAGAAATGGGTCGCCCTGAATTCGCCCGTCGTCACGTCGATATACGCAAAGGCGAGCTGCCCGCGCACGACGCAGCAGGACGCAAGGAAATTATTGCCCCCGCCCTCAAGGTATTCGCTCTCAAGGGCTGTCCCGGGAGTTATAATCTCCATCACCTTCCGCTCGGTCAGGCCTTTTCCGTGCGCAATCTCCCCCACCTGCTCCGCGACGGCAATCTTCTTTCCCGCACGGAGCAGCCGCGCGATGTAAGCCTTTGCGGCATGGTGGGGAATCCCGCACATGGGGCGCTCCCCCCGGTGCGTCAGGGTAAGGTTCAGCAGCTTGGAGACCTCAAGGGCATCATCCCCGAACATCTCGTAGAAGTCCCCGAGGTGGAAAAAGAGCACCGTGCCGGGGTGCGCGTCCTTTAGTTTCTGGTACTGGACAAAAAGAGGCGTATCATCAGACATCTGGGACGGCGCCTACAGCCCCAACTGGGAGATAACTTCATCCGTAATATCGACAGACGGACTATACCAGAGCACCGCATTTGCCTGCTGGAGGCTCAGGACAAGGCTGTAGCCCCCGGTCTCCGCAACCCGTTCAAGCGTCGCATACAGTTTTTTGTAGAACGCATCGTTGTTCTGCAGGGAATTTTTAAGGGACTCAAGCTCGGCGTTCTTTGCGCTCGTATACTCCGAAAGATACGAGGTCTTTTTCGTAATCTCCGCCTGAATACGCTCGGCCGAGGCATCGTCCCCGTTGCGCTGGAACTCAAGCTTCTGGTCGTGGAGGGTCTGCAATTCCTGCGTCAGGCTGTTTATCTCATTCTGGAATTCCTGCTTCTTGTTCTCGTAATTGCGGACGGGCGAAGAATTCCTGAAATGAGCCTGATAGACACGCGCGGTATCCACGACGGCAAATTTTGTAATCTGCTGCGCACCAAGCCCCATGCAGCATGCAAGCAGCAGCCCCAGCCAGACGGCAGCACATTTCTTCATATCCATAGCAACACTCCTGCAAGGCAGCCCGGCGGCAGCTCTGCCACAAGGCGCCCTCTGAACAGATACGGGAGCCCCGGAAGGGGATGTCCAATAAGTTCGTTTCGTAGTGGTTATTAAGCTTGTCGAAATGACCACTGCGCTATATATGGTGGTTTCGACAGGCTCAACCACCGCATTTTGAACTTTTTAGTCA
>ODAI012380756.1_pt1 | contig 11655 bp, 10 predicted proteins | sample 1539321 | NCBI WGS metagenome assembly ODAI01 (sample SAMN02144231, study PRJEB22623) | gut metagenome | biome: sheep rumen | host: Ovis aries | place: New Zealand
ATCTGTGATTCAATAACATTCTTCCCCTGAACTACAAGATACCAGTTTAAGTTACTGATATAACGGGTCATTCTAAAACCACTTTTTGTTTTTTCGGTAAATGTAAATCCATGTTCACCAGCATGATCAGAAATTGCATCAGAAATATATGCATTATTTATATTATTAAAATCTGTATCAACCTGAACAAGCCCCTGTGAATCTATTAAATTTATTTTTACCCTGTATTCTTTTTCAATCGGAAGAAGCATTTTCTGCCAGTTTTCCATGGGTAAAGCCATTCCACAGACTCCAATAATGTTGTCATTAGAATCTTTTATACAGGAGTTGATAAAAATACTCCAACGATAATCAAAAAGCTGGTCTCTTTCTGTTTGTACCTGCAGTTGATTTCCGGATTCAAGAAACATTGGATACCAGTTATCATAAGGATCTTCCTGAGGATTTACAATTTTTGCTATTCCTGAGGCTGTGTAATACCTTTTTGTGTTTTCTGAAATTACATAAGCTGTGTCATAACCGAATTGTTTCTTTAAGGAAGAAAGATAAGCGGACATCATTTCTTCCATATTATTTTTGTTTCCTGTAACTTCGTCTTCTAAAGTACGGATTAAAAATTCATCTGAACTTAAACCGCTTGTAATTCCAATTGGTCTTTCGATGTTTGCAGCAATTAGTCCATAAATATGCGAGGCTACAAGCTGATTATTTGAATTTTCGTGTTTTTTATTGTGTATAAAAGAAGGTGTGATAAGTGCCAGTAAAAAAAGTGAAACTGTTATAAGAATGATAATTGGTATTTTCTGTTTCAAATAAATATATCCTGAAATCTATATAAAGGGGATAGACACAATAAAAGGGGATGTCTAACAAGTATTTGTACTTATTGGACAACCCCTTTATAAGTCATTTTATATTTTAAGCTTGTGGGTAAGCCATAGCTTCTGGTTTAAATACTTCATCAAACTTTTCTGCTGTAAGGAAGCCAAGTCCTACGCAGGCTTCTTTTAATGAAATATTTTCGTCAAAAGCCTTGTGTGCTGTTTTTGCAGCATTTTCGTATCCAATGTAAGGGTTAAGTGCAGTTACCAGCATAAGTGAGTTATAAAGGTTGTGATGCATCTTATCCTTATTTGCAGTAATTCCTACTGCGCAGTTCTTGTTAAAGCTTAACATGCATTCTGCAAGAAGGCGTGCTGACTGAATGAAGTTGTAAGCAATTACAGGCATGAATACGTTTAATTCAAAGTTACCCTGGCTGGCTGCAAAACCAATTGCAGCATCATTACCCATTACCTGAACTGCAACCATAGTAACAGCCTCGCACTGGGTTGGGTTTACTTTTCCTGGCATAATTGAGCTGCCTGGTTCGTTTTCTGGAATATGAATTTCTCCAAGACCATCACGAGGACCGCTTGCTAACCAGCGAACATCATTTGCAATCTTCATCATATCTGCAGCAAGAGCTTTAATTGCTCCGTGAGCAAAAACAAGTTCGTCCTTTGAAGTAAGGGCATGGAATTTGTTTGGTGCTGTAATAAAGTCTTTTCCTGTAAGCTTGCTTACACATTCAGCAACCTTTGCGTCAAAGCCCTTTGGTGCATTAAGACCTGTTCCTACTGCAGTTCCACCAAGGGCAAGCTGCTTAAGGTATGGAAGTGAAGAGCAAAGCATTTCACGGTCTCTTTCCAAAGAAGTTCTCCAGCCAGAAATTTCCTGGTCAAAGCTGATAGGTACAGCATCCTGAAGGTGAGTACGTCCTGACTTTACAATGCCTTCGTTTTCTTTTTCGAGGCGTTTGAAGGTTGCAACCAAAGTATCAATTGCAGGCAGAAGCTTATCTTCTATTACACATACTGCAGAAATATGAAGAGCAGTAGGGAAGGTGTCGTTTGAAGACTGACTCATGTTAATATCGTCATTTGGATGGCAAAGTTTTTTACCGGCAATTTCGTTTGCACGGTTTGCAATTACTTCGTTTGCGTTCATGTTACTCTGTGTACCAGAGCCTGTCTGCCATACAACAAGAGGGAAGTGATCGTTCAAAGAACCGCTGATTACTTCGTCACAAGCCTGGCTTATAGCCTTAAGCTTTTCATCAGTCATTTTTTCTGATTTTAAAGCGTTGTTTGCCATTGCAGCTGCCTTTTTAAGGTAACCGAAAGCCTTTGTAATTTCGCGAGGCATTGTTTCAATTCCAACGCCAATTTCAAAGTTTTCGTGACTTCGTTCTGTTTGAGCTCCCCAGTACTTGTCTGCTGGAACTTTTACTTCGCCCATCGAGTCATGTTCAATTTTGTATTCCATAATAATCCTCATTAAAAAAACAAAGATATAAAAGATAAAAAGGATTTTAAAGATAAAACTTAAAAACCAGCTTTTTGTTATCTTTTATATCTTTTGCATCTTTGTTTATTATATTAGAAGTTTACCTGTTTGATTACGTCTTTGAGGCAGTCTGCACTGTGGCGTAAAGAAGCAATTTCTGCATCTGTAAGAGGAGCTTCAATTCTTCCCTTAATTCCATTAGCACCAATAACTGTAGGAATAGAAAGACAAACATCTTTAATTCCGTATTCACCGTCAAGCATAGAAGAAATTGTTAATACAGAATCTGTATCATAATTTAATGCTTCACAGAGAGTTGCAGTTGTAACACCAATTGCATAGTTTGTACATTTTTTTGCAGCAATAATAATTCCGCCAGATTTTCTGATATAGTCTTCTACATCATCTTTATCAAAGTCTGGAAGTTTTGGACCTTTGTAAGATTTTGCAAAAGAATCAACTGGAATAGATCCGATGTTTGCTAAAGACCATGGTACAAAAGAAGAATCGCCATGTTCACCGAATACATAACCGTGTACGTTTTCCTGAGCTACTTTATAGGTTTCTGCAATTCTTGCACGGAAGCGGGCAGTATCAAGCATTGTACCTGTACCAAAAATGCGGTTAGCAGGAATTCCAGAAGTTTTTACAAACTGATATGTAAGGATATCTACAGGGTTTGCAACAATTACGTAAAGGGCATTTGGAGCGGCCTTTGTAATTAATGGAATAACAGATTTTGTAATATCAACATTAGTTTGAGTTAAATCAAGGCGAGACTGACCAGGTTTTCTTCCAACGCCAGAAGTGAAGACTACAATATCAGAATCCTTTGCATCTTCATAATCACCATCATGAACGTAAACAGGACCAATAAAAGGAGTGCCCTGACGGATATCCATTGCTTCTCCCATAGCCTTTTCTTTTACGATATCAATAATAACGATTTCTGAAGCAATCTGCTTTAAAGTAAGGGCATAAGCAACTGTTGAACCAACCTGTCCTGCACCTATGATTGTAATTTTTCTTGACATTTATTTGTCTCCTATAAAATTTAATATACGTGACCATCTTTAAAATTAATTTAAAGTTAGAATATTATAAACGTTTTTTTGTTAAATGTGAAGATTTAAGAGACTTTTAATTTCGAACAATTCCTAATACAACCAAAACTATTCCTGTTACATTTGTTATAGGATTTTTAGCTATCTGTCTTAGATATAAATGAACGGTACATCCATCAGTAAATTTTTCATCAATAATTAAAGGCTCTTCTTTTTCCTTACAGGCAGCAACCGCCTCTTTAAAAAGCTTTGCATTTTCATCAATCTTATTTTCAAAATCTATTTCTCCTGTTTCTGGAGAGTAAGAAAAATGATCTATAATAAACTTTCTATATGCACTGTTTCCGCGAACTATCTTAAAAGTATTGTTTTCAAACTCCACAATTGCCATAGGGAATGAATTAAAAATATTTTCAGGAAGGTTATCACTATTATTGGTAACAGCAGATAAGTCGTAAAGATTTATTTTTCCAATTGTTGCATAGTAATCAGATTCTAGAGGATTTTCAAAACCAATTTGTATGCCTTTCTCATAACGTTCAAAAATTTCAACAAGAGGAATTGGTTTACTATAATAAAAGCCCTGTAGTTTTGTACAGCCAATTTCTTTTAGAAAATCAACCTGTTTTTTATTTTCTACACCTTCACAAACTGTATCGATTCCAAGATTTATTGCAGTTCGCATAAGCCCGGAAAGAAGGATTTTACTTTTTTCGCTTTTATTAAATTCCTGCATGAATTTCATATCAAACTTAATTAAATCGAATTGAAAATCATGAAGAATCTCCAGAGAAGAGTAGCCAGAACCAAAATCATCCATCCATACTTTATATCCCAGACTCTGAAAGCGTTTAATCTGACTCTTCATATAATCATAATCTTTTCCGATTATACTTTCAGTAATTTCTATGGTTAATTTTTCAGGTTCAATATTTGCGGCTTTTGTACGATTGTAAATTTCCTGAACAATATCACATGATTCAAAATCAGACCTGGAAAGATTTACAGATACTGGAACAACATAAAGTCCGTTATCTGCCTGTTTTTTCATTTTGTTAAGAATCTTTTCTGTTACAAAAAGATCAAGTTTGTAAATTACTTTAGCATCTTCCAGTACAGAAATAAAATCCTCAGGATTTAAGAAACCCTTTTCAGGATCAATCCAGCGGGATAAGGCTTCTTCATCACAAACCCTTCCATTTGCAGCTCTGACAATTGGCTGATAGTAAACCTGTATCCATTCTTTTTCTATAGCTTCATCAATATGTTCAAGAATGTATTTTTCTTTTTCTGCCTGTTCAAACATTAAATTATCGAAATATACAAATCTGGAAACATATAAACCCTTTATAGAGTCGCAGGCCATTTTTGCACAATCACAGGCCAGGGAAAACTCTGTATTTTTATCTTTATAAGTATATATTCCAACTCTTACCGGCAGAGACTTTCCATCATTTATATTTTCACAGTCCGCAAAAAAATCCCATAATTTTTTTTCGATATTATCATCGGTTGTATAAACACAAAACCTGTCAAGTCCAAAGCGGCAGCAACAGTCATTGCCAAAAGTGGAAGTTAAAAGTCTTGCAAAAGATTTAATTAATTTATCTCCCTCTGCAAAGCCATATTTTGCGTTGAAATATTTAGTGCCGTTCAGATCAAGAAATAAAACAGTTGGGGTTTCGTTATAGGCAAAAGTATTTTTCAGGTAAAATGTTTCAATCAGATTAAAAAAGTGTGCAACAGTTGGTAAACCAGTTAAATAATCAAACTGATAAATTCTAAGCTTATCTTTTTGAATAAATATATTTACAAGATTTTGAATTATCCGTTCATTTTTAAATTCCAGACTAGGGTCATATTTTCCTTCATCCGCATACCAGATAATTGCAAGTTTCTGTTCATTCATATAAAAATGCTTTCCAATAGCATGAATTACTTCATAATGGTCACGGACTTTATGTCTGTAAAAAACACTGTATGGAGTATCGTGTAAAGAGAATTGTGCGGTTGCTTCTTCTACTTCTGCAACATCTTCCGGATGACAAAAGCGGTACATGTCATTATCCATGATGTCGTAAGCTTCTTCACGATCTTTTAAATCAAAGAGCTCTATAAAACCGGCAGATAATACTAATGTGATAACTTTATTATTGGTATATTGGAAGATTCCGCATGGTATATGACAATTTTCCAGCAGAAATATATCTTCTTTTGAAATATCAGACTTTTTCATTATGCTCCTAAATAACCTTTTATCCCTCTAATGTCTATTCTAATATAGAAAAATCAAATGTCAACCTATATAAAGGGTCTTTAATCAGATATAAAAAAACTATATTATTTAGGCATGAATATTAACAACAATGCCACTAATGTAAAAAAAGAACTCCTTGTAAGAATTGCAAAACTCCAGCTTGACGGTGAACTTGCCACAAAAAAAGTCAATAAAATACCTGTTGAAATGAGGCCTGCCGGAACACCACCTATGGGCTGCTGCGTTTATCATGACAGGGAATTGTTAAGAATGAGAATTCTTGCCCGTATGGGAATTTCTGTAGAAAACTATAATGATTTGAATGATCTGGATGATTATGCAAAAGAGGCATTGGAAAGAAAAAGCCCAACCTGGCCTATGATTACAGTTTTACACGAGGCCTGTAACGGTTGTGTAAAGCAGAACTTTATGGTTACAAATGCCTGTCAGGGATGTTTTGCCCGCCCATGTATGGTTAACTGTCCGAAAAAGGCTATCCATATTGTTCATCATGCACATATTGATCCTCAAAAATGTATTCACTGTGGTATTTGTGAACAAAACTGTCCTTATCACGCAATTATTAGAATTACAGTGCCTTGTGAGGCGGCCTGTCCGGTAGGAGCAATTTCTAAGGGCGAAGACGGTCATGAAGTTATTGATTTTCATAAGTGTATATACTGCGGTAAATGTATGACCGAATGTCCTTTTGGCGCCATGATGGATAAGAGTCAGCTTGTTGATGTTATAAAACACATTATGGAAGGACATAAGGTTTCTGTTATGTATGCACCTGCAATTGCGTCTCAGTTTAAGGCAAGTTCCGGCCAGCTGGAAAACGGATTAAAACAGCTTGGCTTTACAAGTATTTATGAAGTTGCAAAAGGCGCAGATATTTGTGCAGAAAAAGAAGCAAAGGAATTTGAAGAAAGAATGAAAAGGGGAGATAAGCTGATGACAACTTCCTGCTGTTCAGCTTATGTAAGGGCTGTTCACATACATGTACCTGATTTAAGTCCCTGCGTTTCAGAAACAAGAAGTCCTATGCATTATGCTGCAGAAATTGCAAAAAAGGATGATCCTGAATGCGTAACAGTTTTTGTTGGTCCATGTCTTGCAAAAAGAAGGGAAGGATTTGATGATGTCCTTGTTGATTATGTAATTACTGCAGAAGAATTGAGTGCCTTTTTTATTGCCAAGGGAATAGATATTACAAAATTAGAAGCAATGGAAAAAGGCCAGCTTCCTTCGGCTACGGCAAGACAGTTTGCAAAAACAGGAGGAGTTGCAGAAGCTGTAAAAACAAGATTAAAAGATCCTTCGATTTTAAAACTTGATGTTATTAATGGCCTTAATAAAGAGGGTATGAAAAAGCTTAAGTATTATGGTGATATTAATGCCGGAAAGCTGCAGGCAAAGGAAGGAGATGGAAATCTTGTAGAAGTAATGAGCTGTGAAGGCGGATGTATTGCAGGTCCTTGTGTTATTACTAAGGTAAACCTTGCAAATGTTCAGCTGGATAAGTATGTAAATGAGGCAAAAAAATCCTAAAAAAATTGCGATTTTCTATTGACCTTTTTTCGTCAAATCTATATAGTATTAAACATCAAGCGACACTAAGTCACCTGAAAATATTTGCGGCAGTCATATAACGGCTCATTATCTCAGCCTTCCAAGCTGATGACGAGGGTTCGACTCCCTTCTGCCGCTCTTCCAAAGCTCGTCAGATTGACGAGCTTTTTTTTCGCCTAAATCTATTCTTTATTTATAATTTTTTTTTTCTACAGGAAATAAATCAAATACCATTTTACAAGCATCAAACAACTTTGAGATTTCTGAAACAGTGGTATCTTGAAGTTTACAATAGAGAGATAAAGAAACACTTGATTTACCACTTACAAATTCACATGTAAGATATGAACAATCACAATAAGGTAAATTATCACTTTCTTTAAAGATTTGTGTATAATCAAGATTTTCAAATGCATCAGCAATAGGGCGGAAGTTATCAGGAGATAATGTCTTTCTTTCTGATTCTTCTTTATCATTTTCCAGTTCAGTAAAATTGTGAGTTATTACAACTTTTTCGACTAGATCTACTATGCTATAGATATCTATATGACCATCTTTTGATAATGTTTCAATTTTTTGAATATTATACATAAGCTCCTCCTGTTATAATCTGCAAAATTGGTAAGATTTCTTTACCTGCTCTTATATACATAATCTTCTTAATATTTCTTATCTAAATCAAAAACGAAGAATGGACCGCCGCAATCGTCATCATTTAGAGAATCATAATCAGTTTCTGGTCTTCCAAATGCTTCTTCATTTTTCCATATGTTACAGGGTGGATTAAAAGTATTATTCATTTCAAGAGCTTCATCAATTGTTTTGCCCTGATCCATTAAAAAATCACCATACATAGTTTCATGCGTATAGCTTGAACTGTCTGCAGTAAGTAATAATTTTTTTGAATGTAAAATAGGCTGAATAGTAGTATTAAATGTTGTGATCATATTTAGAAACCATTCTCTTCCTACTTTTTCATTATTCTTAAAATATTCAACCATCTGGCACCAATGAAGATAATTAAATACAATATTATCGTTTTTTTCTAACTCACTACATTCAGCAACATTCTTATATAATTCAAGATGAATATTATATATGTCATCTTCATAATCTAAAGAAATATCTGGATATTTTTCGCCATATAAAACATACCAGACATTCTTACGAGATTTTATATTATAAAATGGAGTCTTTTTACAATCACAAAGAATAATTTCTTTATCAGGTATTCTCTTTTTTAATTCGTCATAAAAATGCTGAATATTATCAAGAGGCAAATCATGATCTAAAAAATATAAAATATCTACACCCATTAAAAACTCCTTCTAAACAATTCTCGTTCTGAATTTAATGATAAGTCTATTTAACTTTATGATATTCGCCTGTTTTTAAATTTTCATAGGCAATTACATGAGCAAATCCTTCTTGAGATTGAATTTCTATCATCTTCTTTAAATCTTTCTCTGAATCAAAATCAAAAATAGTAGAATCACCAGTTTCATAATAAATTTTTATAGCCAATGTCATTTCATTTAAGGCAGTATTACGAATTTCATTTATGACTTTATCATATTCAGTTTTATCAAAAATATATTCTTTATCATCTTTAATTGGAGTGCCATACAATTTCCATTTAACAATATTACCTTCTATAATTTCTTCAGCAGAACAACAATCACATTCCCAATAACCGCAGCTACAACAATTTAAAAGTATATGTTGATGAGAATCTGAAACATAGGTATCGGTTAATATTTCATATTTAGAAGCAGGTCTATAATCATTATCAAATTCAAGTTTTTTACCATCCACAACATAGAAGTAGGCGGTATAGTCTGCAATTTCATAACCAGAGTCATAGGTAACATGTTCCGTAATAAAAGATAATTTATTCATGGATACCTCCTATTAATCATAAATTGTTTTATCTATTAGTTCCTGTAAGAAATTTGAGATTTTATCATTATCCCAGCCATCTACATAAAATTTTATACCGGCATCTTCCAGAATTTTTTCTTCTTTTAATAATGATTCTGTATCAAAATCACCTAAACTGATATCAGTTTCCACAAAATCATATGTACCAGAAGCCTCAAAACTATCATAACCTAATTCCATAAACATCAACAAAGGATTTTGATTAACTTTTGCGCCTTTATCGATTAAGAATTTAATAAGATCGGGATTATCTAACCAATGAGCTGCTAATATACTATCTTCACCCATATCAAAACCATAGAGATTTAGATTTAATCCACAGTCCAAAAGATAGTTTATTATTTCTTTCAATTTTGCAAAATAATTATCTAATTTTTCTTGAGGAATATTCTGATCATCAGGGGTATCCGAAAAATAATCATATAAAGTATCCTGACTTAATAAATATTGAAGTGCACTATAACCATCTATATCTAATGCATTTACATTAGCACCATTTTCAATTGCTTTTTTTATTCCTGAGAAATTAAAATTCCTACATTCTTCAAAAAGAACTAAATCACGAGTTGTACATTGATTAAGATTTGTACCATGCAGAAATTCGAGTTCTTTTTCAGATATTTCAATAAAGAAGTTTTTTATATCATTCCAAGACCAGGTACGACGTTTTGGATTTTCAAGTTTGACTTCTTCTTCTGGTTCCAAATATTTTCCTGGTCCGTTATAATTTCCAAGACTATTCAAAATAACTAATCTTTCTTCTGGTGTAAAAGAAACAGCTTCTTCAACATATATTTGTTTTGAGTCAGCAATTCTTTCGAGTTCTTTCCAGAAAAAACATTTTGCTTCATTATAACGATTAAAGTCATAATATATCATCTTTTTGAAATAATCATCCGGATTATAATACCATTTAAAATGATCCCAATAAAAATATTTTTCGTCTGTATTTTTTTTAGCTGCTTCCCAGACTTTGAGCATGTAGTAGGCTTTTAAATCATATTGATAAAGGACATAATCTCCTCTTGAAGTTGAATACTTTTGTTTTATTAAACCTTTTGGATTTATAAAAACAATAGGACAATAACCAAAATCATATGTGTTGTGTATTAAAGTACAGCGTAATATCAGATCATGAGAATATCGTTCATCTAAAGTTTGAAAAGCCATAGTTAACCTCCAAATGTAATATTTTACAACAGATCTTCTCAGTAAGAAATATATATAATATGTTTTATCTTACTAGTTTTATGTTTCAGACTCTTTCAGTGTTTCTGAGTATCATTATAAATGTCAAGAGTGCCAAATAACGACACTGTGAAATTTTAATTTTTCCCCCCAATGGCGCTACGCTTCTAAGCGTTGCAGGGAGAAAAAGAAGAAGCGTAGCTTTATGGCAAGAAGAAAAGATATGCGTTGCTTTGATGGATGCTGATATAACGGTTCCTGGTGAAGATGTTAAGAATCTTCCAGAAAGCTATGTTATTTTTATTACAGAAAATGACATCTTTGGCAAAGGGCTACCGCTCTATCATATTGAACGAACTGTAAAAGAATGTAATATACCATTTGACGATGAGAGCCATATCATATATGTTAATGGTAAATACGAAGGAAATGATCCAATTGGTGACCTGATGCATAACTTTCATTGCAAAAAGGCCGAAGATATGAAAAGTAAGCTTCTGGCAGAAAGAGCCAGATACCTCAAGGAAAACGAAAAAGGGGTTAAGCATATGTGTAGAATTATGGAAGAAGAAAGAAAAGAAGCTGTAAAGGAACGTGAAATTCAGCTTGCAACAGAATTACTGGAGAAAGGTGAACTCTCTGAAGAACGTGTAAAAGAATTATTCAAACTCACTGCAAAGCAGCTGCAGGCTATCAAAGAAAAGATTGCTGTTCTGGCTTAATTTTATGAGTAGAATAATGGAAGAGTTCCTTAAAGAAGTAAGGGAAGATGAAACAATAAGACTTCTTGCTATACTTCTTAAAAGTGGAAGTATGTCAGAAGAAAATATAAAAAAATTATTTAAGCTTACCAAAAAGCAAATTAAAGCAATTAAAGAAAGAGTTGCTGTTCTGGCTTAATCAATTTGACTATTATTAACCGGGCTGGTTAAAACACCCAGGTCCATCTACGGCGAGGTTTTCCTCGCCATTTTTTATGCTAATTATTTGAATAGCGATAAACGTTATAATGTGCTATAATCTTCCTATAATATTTAACTATGTGAAGACGGGAAGATTATTATGGCTGAATACAAGATACACCATAGTACATATGATTTAGATTCACTTTTACCAGAACAGAAAGCTCGTGTAAAAATTGACCAGATGTTGAAAGATTCTGGCTGGACTGTTGTTCCACGTGATGATTTTACTCCTGATGCTGTAAATGCTCAGGCTGTTGAAGAAAATCTTATGAAAGGTAATCTTGAAGCTGACTACATTTTGTATCTTGATGGAAAGGCTATTGCTGTACTTGAAGCTAAA
>ODAI012667654.1_pt1 | contig 11655 bp, 14 predicted proteins | sample 1539321 | NCBI WGS metagenome assembly ODAI01 (sample SAMN02144231, study PRJEB22623) | gut metagenome | biome: sheep rumen | host: Ovis aries | place: New Zealand
GGACTTGCTGCAAAGGGCATCCAGAATATGAATATAGCAGAGTTCAACACAGCACTTCACTTCTATCTTGGATGTTTTGCTATTATCGCATGTGATTCAAGCATAGATATCGAGGACTTAAAGCGCATCGAAGGTCGTGACAGTAACAAGATAAGGAAGATAGGGCAATCTTTTTTCGCCGATTCTGCGGAGGAAGCAGATACGGAAGACACGACGAACTCGACGCAAAAACAGTCAGAAGACTCATCAGAAGCTACTGCAGAGTCTACAACGAAAGGCCAGAAGGCCTCAAAAAATTAGTAATGAAGGACTTCATAACAGAGATCGCTGAGGCAGGCGAAGATCTGAAAAAGGAAAAGGAAGAACACGATAGGCAAATAAGGAAGGCACAATCGAAGGCGCATAGTAAGTCACATCGCAGGAGATAAACATGGCAACAGGTAAAGAGTTAAAAGCATTAGTATCCATAACAGGTAAGGTAGACCCTTCCCTTAATAAAGCTATATCTTCTGCTTCCAGCTCTATGAATAACTTCGGCAATGTAGCGAAGACCGTATCCAAGGTGGCGGCAGTGGCTGTTACAGCAGTAGCGGCGGCATCCGTTGCAGCAGGTAAGGCTCTTATTGATGTCGGCAACGACTTCAAGGCGGCGCAGAACACAATTCGCATCGGCACCGGAGCGACAGGACAGGACTTGCAAGACCTTTATAGCACTATGAAGGATGTATACAAGTCTGTACCGACTACTCTGGAAGATGCGTCTAATGTAATTGCTGACTACAACACAAGACTAGGCCTTACCGGAACGGCACTTCAAGGCTTATCTACTCAAGCTATTCAAGTATCGAAGATGTTAGGCGACGATGTTAATTCAGTAGTAGAGGAGTCATCACAAGCCTTCCAGCAATGGCATCTATCGTCTGAGCAGATGGGCGATGCTATGGATTACATATTCAAGGTATCGCAGTCTACCGGAGTAGGCTTCACACAGCTCATGTCTAACATGCAGCAGTATGGAGCGCAACTTCAAGAGCTTGGCTATTCCTTCGAGGATGCGGCTTCCTTAATGGGTCAGCTGGATAAAGCCGGTGTTAATACCAATGAGGTATTAGCGGCCATGAAGAAGTCAGTTACGGCTATGGCGAAGGAAGGTAAGTCTGCGTCACAAGGTATGAAGGAGTATACCGACGCAATCAAGAACGCCGGAACGGAGACCGAGGCTGTGTCTATTGCGGCTCAGGTATTCGGAACGAGGGCAGCTTCTACCATGTCAGCGGCTATCCGGAACGGTACGCTTGATGTGGAAGGCCTGACTGCAGCACTTAAGTCGTCATCCGAGACTATAAATAGTGCAGCGTGGGATACATACACCTTCGCAGATAAATGGCAATTAGTTAAGCAGAACTTAGAGACGGCCATTGAGCCTCTGGCGACATCATTAGTTGATGCTTTGGCAGCGGCTATGCCATATATTACAGATGTAGTACAAGACTTAGCGCCTAAGATAGAAGAATGGGCGGCTAATCTGGGACCACAGATCCAAGACTTTGCCGAGAATAAACTTCCGGGACTTGTCGAAGGGGTCGGAGAACTTGCTACGAACATGGGAGATGTAATCTCATGGCTTGTAGATAACTGGGACATTATCTCGACTGTGGGACCGGTAATCGCTATTGCGGCGGTTGCTATTGGACCATTATCGTCTGCTATCTCCGGTATATCCGGACTGCTTGGCGGTGTAAGTAATGGCATCGGTGGTGTAGCGAATAGTATGTCGTCATTCGGCTCAACAGCTTCGACTGCTGCAAGCGGTGCGACTGCTGCCTCATCGTCATTCAGTACGCTAGGCGGTCAAGCGCTCTTACTCTTCGCAGCAGGTGCAGCAGTACTTCTTATGGCTACCGGCATGGGAATACTCGCACAAGCGGCTATCGCACTCGCAGAAGCAGGACCCGAAGCGGTCGCAGTATTCGTACTTATGGCGGCTGTCGGTGTCGGAGTTGCAGCGGCAATAGTTGCTATCGGTTCAGCTGCAACAATAGGCGCGGTCGGACTTCTGGCACTTGGTGCAGCAGTATTCTTAGTCGGTGCAGGTATCGCAGTAGCGGCACTTGGTGCAGCAGTATTCTGCGAACAATTACCGACTATAGCTGAATATGGACTTGAAGCTGCGGTCGGAATATTGGCTATAAGTGGCGCAATGGTACTTTTCAGCGCGTCTGTACTTATGATGGCGGGCTCACTTATGGTTGGCTCTGTTTCATTATTGTCCTTCATGGCAACAGCAGCATTGGCAACGATTACTACATTTGCCTTTGGCGGTGCTATGCTAATAGCTGCAGCCGGATCACTAGCAATGCTCGTAGCACTCACAGGTGTTATGGCAGTGATGGAAGTAATCAAGAACGATGCAGTAACTGCTGCAGGGGCATTACTTCTGATGGTAACAGCTGTTACGACGGTACAGGGTGCCTTAGATACACTGAAAGACTTGGCATCAAGTGCGGTAGATTCATTCCTTGCGGTATTTGAAAGTGCTGTAGGAACAGCGCAATCAGATGGAACTGCTTTAGGGATGGGATTAACCGCTGGATTTACGTCCGGTATATCTGGATTCATGGCTGCTTTTATTGCGTTAAGAGCGATGACAGCAGCACAGCTTGCAGCACTTCAAGCTCAATTTGCTAACACTAAGCTGGAACTGAATAGAGACATAGCATTACCACACTTCTCGCTTACCGGTTCCTTAGATCCACAGAATAACAAGGTACCAAGCTTAGATGTGAAATGGTATGCGACTGGTGGTTTCACGGACGGCTTATCAATCGCTGGTGAGAATGGCACAGAGGCCATCCTTTCATTCGACCCGGCATACAGAAAGCAAAACTTAAGCTACTGGGCGAAAGCCGGACAGATGCTTGGAATAGATACGTCCTTCATAGATCTTCTTATGGGTAAGGCTTCCGGAGGAGACGCGACCTCAATAAGTCTTGGCGGTGTATCGTTTGCTCCTAACATCAACATCAATGGTAGCGCAAGCAAGGAAGATGTAATCGCAGCAATTAGAGAAGAAGAGCCTGAGTTCTTCGACCTCTTAGATAGATACTTAGAGACGAAGGGAAGGGATGCTTATGGCTACGGTTTCTAGTTACACAAAATATACTACTTCCGCAGGAGACACATGGGATGATATCGCATACAAGACTTGCGGAAGTGAGCTGTTATCGAGTGAGATAATGGCGCTTAATAGACAATATATCGGCGTGGTGATATTCGGTGAAGGAACTACGTTAACTATTCCGGTGTATGACACAACTCAGGATCCGGATACATTACCACCGTGGAGGACTAAGGATGAGTCTTAAGGTTGAATATAAGGGCGTAGACATCACAGGCTCTATAGAAGTTGAGAGATGCTGGCTCGATCAATACGCAGAAGAACACGGTGACACGATTAAGATCGTATTCCGGGACATAAAGAGGCTCTGGGATATCTGGTCTCCTGAGATAGATGACGAGATAAGGATATCTGACGACCATGCCGATAGTGGTGTGCAGTTCGTGAGAGGTCTGTATCCTAGTGCTGGCAAGTACGAGATAACAGCCTGCTCGATTCCGCTTAGCGCAGAGTTTAAGAGAAGTGCTGGGTGGCAGCAGGTCACGAAGTTACAGCTTGCGAAGGATATAGCAGAGAGACACGGCTTGGCTCTTAAGACCTATGGCATAACGGACCATAAGTTCTCATACCTTAGGCAAGAGACAGAATCGGATCTGTTTTTCTTCCAGAAGCTCTGCAACTTGGAAGGCGACTCCTTCATCATCTACGATAAGGAGCTTGTCTTATACAATAACGAGTATCTGGAAGGCATTGAGCCTACGAAGACACTCACTGTTAAGGCAGAGAATAAGCCGGAATACTTGAACGAGAAGACAATAACAGCATTAACTATTAAGAATGGCTCTGTAGAGTATACCGTCGGAACGGATATGTCGAGAACGAAGCTGATTAACTTACCTATCTACATCGACAGCCCCGGTACTGCGGAGAGATACGCTAAGAACCTATTCCACTTTATCACAAGGAAGCAAAAGACCGGAGTCTTCTATGCTTCTCCTATTGCAGAAGGCTTCACAGCCGGAAGCGTGATAAATATTGACGCAGAGGATGCTAAGTCGTTCAGCGGTAAGGTATTTATGTACCATGTACGCCACGACCTTAAGCAAAATAAGACTAAGATTTTTTATAGGTGCTTATGATTAGAAAAGGCAAGATAACAAACGTATACGATGATGACACATACCGAGTAGAGTCGATTGACATTCCGGGCGATATATCGGCACCGATTAAGGCGCAGGAAGGCATCGACACAGAGACTACGCCATTCGCTAAGGATGATGTAGTGGTATATGTGATCTTCGACGACCAGTCAGGGATGATACTTGGGAGGATGTAGGTATGGGACTACAATGTGCTTGGCTTGATAGGACATGGGAAGTAGATCCAAGTAAGATACACGGAATTGATAACATGTCCTTCAAGTACGGAATAGATGAAGAGACAGGAGCGTGGAAGAAGCAAGAACTTACTATCTCATACACGGCATACAAGGCAGCAGGGCTTGATGTTGAGTTCGAGTCGGCTGTGTGGTTCTGGTACATCGGTCAAGTCGGTCAATTATATATCGGCTTTAATCCAGCACTTGCACCTATGAAGCTGATAGATGTGGATGTCTCGGATGTCAAGGTTATGACAGACGGTGGGTGGATGGAGAGTGCCAAGATATCATTACATTTTAAGGAGCCATAACGATGAGAGCAAGTAATAATAGCGATGTGCAGGTGTGCATAGATAACTTACTTAAGACAGTTAAGGGCGAGGTACCTTATTCGAGAGAAAAGGGTATCAAGCGGAATATCGTGGACCTTCCAAGTGATGCAGCGAAGCTCCAGATAGTTATGTCGGCGAATGAGTGTATAGACAGTTACGAGCCTAGAGTTGATGTAAGAAAAGTAAGACCGCAGAGCATTGATGAAGACGGTAACTTATCTTACACGATCATGGCAGAGCCAAGGAGGCAATAATGGGATTATTCGTTACAGAGACAGATGCGCAGGACATCCTTGAGGGTGTTCTTAATAAATTACAAAGCGACATAGGCGAGACACTCTATCCGGGAGACGAGAGAAGAGTGTTCGGCGAGTCATTAGCGGCTTTATTCGTCATAGCATTCAACACAATGGACGAGACGGCCAAAAATAGTCTACTAAAATACGCAATAGGCGAGTGCTTGGATGCTATCGGCGACTCTTATGAGTGCGTAAGGCTTGACGCAGAGGAGGCCTATACTACGCTCCGATATAGTCTCGGAGAGGCATACTCAAGTGATATAACCGTTCCTGCCGGTACAAGAGCCGCAACAGGAGACGGTTTTTATTTTGCTACTGATGAAGATCTTGTCATTCCTGCCGGTGATACTTATGCTGATGTGTCAGCTCACGCAGTAGAAGGCGGAACTAATTACAATGGTCTTCTGGCAGGTACGATCACGACTATGGTTGACCTTGTATCGTATGTTGACGCGGTAACTAACACAGTGACCACGCAAGGCGGTACGGATGAGGAGACAGACGACGACTACAGAGAGAGGATAAGGTTAAGACTTTCAAGCTATTCAACAGCCGGAACTTATAACTCTTATAAATACTGGGCGCTGTCAGCTGATAATGATGTGGCTGATGCGTATATCGTAAGCCCTTCCGCTAATGTGATCTATGTCTACATCGTAACGACATCCGGAACTATACCGAGTGATTCACTCATAGCAGAGGTGCAGGCAGTCGTTAACGCGGATGATGTCAGACCACTTAATGATCAGGTAACTACCAAGGCACCAACTACCAGCAATTACGACATAGAGCTTGAGTACTATGTAAGCTCTGAGAACGAAGATGCGGTCGTTGCAGCAATAGAAGGTGAAGACGGTGTGCTTGAGCAGTACAGACTGTGGCAAGATACTGTGATAGCAAGAGACATTAACCCGGATAAGCTGAAGAGGATGATACTCGATGCAGGAGCTGACAGAGTAGACATCATATATCCGGAGCATACAGTCTTAACCGGAGCAGTGGTAGCACACTTCAGCGGTACATCCACAGTAACGCATGATGTGTATGATGATGTATAAGGAGATAGCTTATGGAAGATATAAGACTTGAGAATGTCGATGCCGAGGAGCTTCTTCCGGGCTTTATGCGTGAGGATGATACCGATAAGAGCCTAGCCGAGTCAACAAGCAACTACCTTCAGGACATGGCCGGCTCTATGAAGGTACTTAAAAAGTGGACTGATGATGCCATAGATGTAATGTCTGAGACCTATCTTGACCTTATAGCCTATGAGCTTAACATTACATGGTATCTATATGATGCAGATATAGCACAAAAGCGCGAAATTATTAAGCATGCAAGGCGAATACATTGGAAGCTCGGCACAGTATGGGCGATAGAGCAGGTACTGGCAATATACTTCACATCGGCGAGCGTTACAGAATGGTTCGAATACGGTGGCACTCCGGGACACTTCAAGATATCGACTCAATATCCGGAGCTTTACGTAAACGATGCTAATTTCGTCAAGGTACTGAATAGCGTTAAGAAGTACAGCCAGATATTAGATGAGGTCAGCTTGTCGAATGAAATAAGGCACACAGCCTATGCTGTTGCAGGTACACACTCGACATTAAGGAACGCTATTACTGATGTATTCAGTATTAACGAGGTAATAAATCAAGAGACCTATGGAAGCATAGGGCAAGGCGGAGGCTTTGCAGTTGTAACAATATCTTAAGGAGGATTAAACGTATGGCAGAATTTGGCAGTGCAGTCATAACCGATGCAGGCGCGGCACTTCTCGCGCAGGTAATGGCTGGTAGCAAAAAGTTAGAGTTCACAGCTCTTACTGTTGGAGATGGTACATACACAGCTGAAGAAAAGACACAGACAGCCCTTCAAGCTATGACAGCTATGAAGAATCAGCGCTTGTCTTTTCCCTTCAATAGTGTGGCACCTTATAGCGATACTACTGTTAAGCTGAAGGCAGTTGTATCCAATGTAACAGTAACAAGCGGATTCTATATCAATGAGGTAGGTATATGGGCGAAGGATGCGTCGGATGCTCTTGCAGATCCGATTCTATATTCCATTGTAGTCGCTAACACACCTGACTACTTACCGGCTTATAATGGCTCAACACCTTCTACTATTGAGCAGGACTGGTACACGACTTTAAGCAATGGCGCATCAGCTACTATTGTAGTAGATGACTCAGCCTATACACTCTTATCAGACTTCGAAGAGTTCAAAGACGATACGCTCAAGAGAGAGTTTGAAGCTGCCTATGGTCTTTGCAATAAGACCACAGTAATAGGTGTTAACGCTAGTGGTAATAGAGAGATCACCGAGACAGACACGGCTAACTCTATAATAGCTATTACGACTTTTGTTGATACATCAGCAACTGTTAAGACTATAACAACAGTAGTCACACCGACAAATGATGATTATTACTACACCAAGACGACTACTATAACAACAACATCAAGTGGTAAGACAATATCAGAGTCTTTCACGAAGACAGCACAGGAATAGAAGGAGGTAAGAAATGAGTGATTTTGTAGCTGCGCAGTACGCAGTAGATGAGATATCTAAGATACTTAATGAGGAAGATGTATATGGCTTCGTAGAACACATGGACGTATTAGATCCGGATGAGAGAATTGACTACATCGGACTTAACAAGGCATACAGCCCTATAACTATTACAATGGGTGGCGGCTTTTCTCTAGGAGACTGGTCAGAGTTCCCAGTTCTTAAGAATAACAAGCCCTACATGGTTAAGAGCGACGGTTATGCCGACTATGAGCTGTCCGCTTCAGACTATACTAAGAAGGTTGACGGAGAGACTGCTTCAGATGTGGCTAACACATCATACGACGGTGGTGCTTTTTCTTGGCTCCAGAAGGTATATAAGAAGGAGTACGTCGTAGGTAGCGATAGATATGTTAAGTTCTCATTCGAGAAGAGAGATGGATTCGAGGCTGTAGGCTTCATTGACTCCGACGATAAAGAGCTTGAAGGTGTATGGATTCCTATGTTCTACGGCTTCATTGATAGCAATTCTAAGATGCTTACAGTATCCGGCACACAGCCTAATTATGGTAAGACAACAGCAGAGCAGAAGACAGCCATTGATAACTTCAACAACAAGAGAGGTAAGTTCTTCGGTGGTGCTATCATCAATACTATTCATGATCTTCTTATCCTCTGGGGTAAGACCTCAGATACTCAGGCTAAGTATGGTTACGGTAACTGTAATGGATATGACGCAAGCCTTACTCCTACTTATGGTGTACTTGCCAATGCGGTTGTTGGTGGCGGTCAGTTCTACGGAACCGGCTCTGATGATAAGAAGCATCTCAACAAGATACTTCACTCAGTCGTACTCGGCTCATGGCAGCAGTGGCAGAGAGATCCATATACACAGAGTGTTAATGGAAGAGTGTATGTGTCACCTAACTACAAATATGATATATCTACACCGGCAACGACTTATAAGGACACCGGAGTACAATTAACAGCTGTAAGTGGTGCATATCCTCATAAGTACGCTGTTGTAGATAATTTCGGTATGATCCCTGTTCCGCCATTTAACGGAACATCAGCTACAGGTGGATGTGATGGTTTATGGACTAATATCACAATTACGGCGGTGGCCCGTCGGTTCGGTCGTTGCAACTATGACCTCTGTGATGGCGCTGGGGCGCTGAATTTGGGCGCTGCCGCGACGGACGCGATCTGGGCCGTCGGCGCGTCCGTTCTTCTATTACCACCTGTCGGCGCGTCGCCAGACGCGGCGTAGGGGGTGTGGGGGTCTTCCCCCACGGTCTTTTTGATTTGATAACTATGTAAACTTAGGGGCTAGAGCTGCGACATCTCGGCGGTGGCCATTCGGTTCGGTAATTGCAACAATGACCTCAATGATGGCGCTGGAGCGCTGAATTTGAACAATGCCGCGACGAACGCGAACTGGAACATCGGCGCGTCCTAATTCTATCAAGACAATATTAACCCAATGCAGACTCTATTCATTTACACCGCTGGGCGTTGCAACACGTCTTACCCGCCATTATTGGTTAGGGGAGTGGTAATTATTCCGATACAGGGCACGCAGTAAAGCGGTCGCACCTGCTGTGTGTAGGAGATAGAAGACAAACTATCTTATATTTATAGAACTATGAATTACTTTGAAACTAAAGGCAAGAAACAATATAAATATCTGTATTCTAAAATGCTAGACAAGGATCTTATTAGACTAGCATACAAAAAGCTACGAAAAGGAAAGACCAAAAGAAAAGAAATCATCTATATCGACGAGCATCTAGATGAAGAAGTCGAGAAGATGTACTTAATGATACTTAACACAAAGCCGGAAGGCGTTAAGGTCGATAATCCGGAACTTGCTTATAAGCCTAGAAAGCGCACTCCTAGAATTATCTATGAGCATAACAAGGAACGGAAGATATACATGCCAGAGATACATGAGCAATGGCTTCACCACATAATTATCTTGGTGCTGGAGCCTATTGTAACTCGGACATCATATCCGTATTCCTGCGGCAGCTTCCCGAAGAGAGGAGCGCATAAGGCTAAGAGAAGATTAGAGCGTTGGATAAGAAGAGGCAAGGATATCAGGAACTTCGCTAAGTCAGATATCAGACACTTCTATGACAGTATTCAGCTCAGAATCTTAATGAGAGAGCTTCGAATAAGAATTAAGGATGAGTGGTTCTTATACATTATCGAGCTATGTCTTGAAGGTTTTAAGAAGGGCATTCCACTAGGCTTCTATATTAGTCAGTGGCTTGCCAATTATTTATTAGAGCCGCTTGATTGGTTCATTTACGAGAGACTTGGATTCCATGTCTTCATCCGGTACATGGATGACATAACATTTATGGCAGACAACAAGAAGCGACTACATGAGGCTATTATTGAGATAAAGAAGTTCTTAGGTAGGCGCTTCCGGTTGAAGCTAAAGAACACATGGCAGGTTGCAAAGTTCGTATATCATAAGGGCAAGCGCACAATAGGGCGCTGTATTGATTTTATGGGATTCGTTTTCGATAGGGACAGAACTACTATTCGAAAAGGGATCCTTATTCATGCTACGAAGCTGGCCAGAAAAATCAATAAGCGAAGAGAAGATCATAAGCTGGTCTACTCAAAGCACTTATGTGCAATCATCTCATACATGGGGTGGTTCAAGTGTACGGACACCTACGACTGCTATCTGGCAGAGATTAAGCCTTACGTCAATGTAGGCTCAGTTAAGAGAATAATATCAAGGAGGACAAGACATGAAAGCATGGAAAGAGGAGCGCTGTGCGGAGCAGCCTAGCGAAATTCAACTGATTTCGTCGAAAACTTATATCCAGAGGCGCAACATTGAAGAAGAGCATCACGAAGCTACTGAGGACATGGAAGCATACACAGACTATGTATGCGAGAGCAGAGTCATTACTGTATCAGAGTACGAGATGCTTAAGAGCATCGAAGAGATTGATTCAACTGCTGCAATTGACGCGTACACAGAAGAGCTTATAGAGGAAGGAGTGCTGTAGTTATGAGAACATTGGTTGAAAGTCTTAAGAGACTATATGCAAAAGAAAAAGTTACAAAAAAGAAGCTCCAGGAGATGGTCGATGCCGGAACTATTACTCAGGCAGAATACGACTATATCATAGGCAAGTAATTATGGAAAGGGCAGGTGAATGAGTATGATTAATTGGAAATTGCGATTGCAAAACAAAGTTACATTATTAGCAATACTCGGAGATATAGTTGCTATTGTATTTAGCGTAATTAACCTAATACAAACTAAAGAATTCACTTATGAATCTGTAATGCACATTATATCTTTGATAGTAGAAGTATTAGTGCTTCTCGGTATTGTGGTAGACCCTACTACTAAGGGCTTAAAAGACAGCTCTCAGGCAATGACCTATGAGGTGCCTAAGAGCGATGCACCAGTATTAGAAAGAGATTCAAACAAAGGAGAGTAGATTATGAATATAGATTATAGCCTTCCTTGTAGGTCCTCAAATTATCGCGCCGGTAATAATGGAAGAGACTTCATCGTTATGCATTACACAGGCAACGACAATACAACAGCTTGGCAGAATGCCCATTACTTTGCAACAAGTAAAGTAGAAGCTTCTGCCCATTACTTCATTGATAACGATAGCATCTATGCTTCAGTATCAGAGAATGACACAGCTTGGGCAGTTGGAGTTAAGTATGGTAATGCTCCATTTTGGGGATCTTGTAAGAATAATAATTCAATTAGTATTGAGCTTTGTACTTTTGGTGGAGAAATTCAAGGACCAACAATTGACAAAGCAGCTGAGCTTGTAAGACACCTCATGAATAAATATGGAGTACCTATTGATCATGTAGTTAGACATTATGATGTTTGTGCTAAGTGCTGTCCTGCTCCTTGGGTTGGCGGTGCAAGAGAAGACCTATGGACCTTATTCAAGTTATATGTACTTGGTGTATCCGGAGAAGGAGCACCTACACCTATTGTTAATCCTACAC
>ODAI013433886.1_pt1 | contig 11655 bp, 7 predicted proteins | sample 1539321 | NCBI WGS metagenome assembly ODAI01 (sample SAMN02144231, study PRJEB22623) | gut metagenome | biome: sheep rumen | host: Ovis aries | place: New Zealand
AATGAGGCACTTACCACGCGCCGCCGAGTATCAGGTTCTCTTGTGGCTGGTCGTGAGACCCCGCCACAGCCCCCTTCCATCATTGTTCGTTTCTGATAGTTTCGGTTTTCTGAATATTTTGGGGTTGTCTGTGTTCATACGCTTAAGGCACTATCGTTCACAGATAGTCCAGCAATAGAACGATTTCCATAGCTGCGGTCCTGTTTCGCAGGTTGCCGCACTCTTACCTGGCCGGGGTAAGGTGGTATCATTATTGGCTTGCTCCCCCTTGCGGGATCTTCGCCTGCACGAGCCGGAAGAATGGTCAGATATGGACAATGAACAATATCAGTAGAATCCCTCTGGCCGCCGGAAAGCCTTGTTGCCTATACACGTCAGCTCATGAAGTTGTCAAAGAGCGGTAGAAGGTAGAATTCCCTCTTAACTCTTTGGCAATGGGAGAGGCATTTCCGTCGGTTCTATTATTAAATTTTATAAATCTGTGTCAAATACGTTCCTTTTTTTATCGAGAATCTCCTTCAAAACACAGTCTTCCATTTCAGGAGGAATTACTGGCCTGTCTGTAGGAATCAATGATTCAACTGACAAAACATCTGTCTTTTCTATTTCATAAGCATACAGAATTTTAATGCTTTCCTTATGTTTAAGTATCCCTTTCTCGAAGTGTTCTTCCAGAGATTTATTATCACCTTCCTTAAAAATGCTTGGATATATAATTAAATCTCCTATATTAGATTGAGCGCTTTCGAATTGTTTTAAGTATTCTCCATTTTGTGGTTGCATTGTTTGCATGCGGACCGGGCTTATAAAAACAGGTTTGTTATGCGATTTATATGTAGAACAAAATGAATTTTCTCCAATTCCGATTCTATACCAATATAGGTTTTCTGAGTCTATCTCCTTCATTATCCTAATACCGATTACATTATTCACATCATCCTTACCATACTTCTCTATCCACTCATCAAAAATCTTTAACCCTGATTCGTTTTTGAAAACCAATGACAGGAAAGGCGGGGTATTCGGTATGATTTTATAAAAGACACCACACCACCCACTTACATCCCAAAGAGGAATGTTTATTAAATCAGACATAAGCACTTCATCATTTTTATACTGCTGCAGATTAAATTCGGGTGGTCTCTCATAAATAACATTTCTATCATCATGTTCGCTATTAGGTAAGCGTTCCGATATATATAACACCTTCTTTGTATCTCTTACAATCGGTTCTTCATCAAAATTTTCCAATAATTTGTCAAAAGAAAATGCTTCTAATCCAAACGTTGAAAATCCATAAAACAGACTATCCGTAAAAACATTTACCCGTGATAGCACATACTCACTGTCAATCATTTCTTTTAATTTTTGAAATTCTTTTTCAGAATTCAGCATCGTAGAGATTATAGTAGAAATAATTTCTGTCAGTTTTTTTGAAAACAATTCGTGAGCAGTTTGAAACTCCTTATTTGTATACTCCGAGATTTTTACTGTCATGTGCGTCGGATTATCTAAGCTATACATGATATCTATTGATAATTTGTCTTTAGAATTCTTTATTACTTCTATTTCAAACACACTTGTTCGAGGCACCATTTCATTATAGAAGCCTGTTCCCAAAAAGCATTCTAGCGTTGCTAAAAGTGTTATTCCAAACTCTATTTCAAATAAGTCCTTTGTAGATTGAATGCGAAAAGTGCATCCCATTATCCTTGACTCAAGAACACATTGTTCTTCAAATCCATACCAAGGGTCGAACCTAATCTGATCCCAAGCAGGCTGGTTTGCCCATTGTCTCATATAGTCATCAACATCCTCTTTGCACCTACTATATGCATTGAGTAATTCTTCATCATAATATCCAAGCTCATATCTACAAGCCATTGATGAAAGAAAAAGCCCCCTACTGTCAAGATAGTTAGAAAGTTTTCCAAGATGGCACAATTTTTCAAAAGGTGTTTTAAAAAAGAGGAAGGGCAGCAACGCATCAAAGTTATTCTCATCCTCTGCAATAGCGCCTGGATATGCATTACGTGCAATCAGTTCTATCATATGCATTTCAGAAGAGAAGATGACCCTCCCTTGCATAAATTCAACCCATTTAAGACTATTTGCTGCAAAAGCAAAAACAGGACTGATTTCACCTTTTTTTATATATTCGAGAAGACATTGCGTTACAACATAAAAGTAATAATTTCGTGCAGCCCAGTATAATCCCATCTTTTCGTACAAATGCGCCATCAAAAAAACGGTTTGCTTAAGCATATCCTTGTTAGGTTCATTGTGGAAACTCAGCACAGCTTTACTGAGAAACGAAAGTGCCCTTACCGGATTAGTATCAACAAGTTGCCTGCCTCTATTAGCATACATTAATGCAGCCTCTTTATCACGCTTCTCACTTGATAACCTATCGACTAAAAGATCGAATAATTGATCGTATTTTTTCGCTTCTTGATAAATCGGTATTTCCTGAATCATCTTTGAAATAATTCCAGCATCTATCTCTAAGCTTTTTTCGCTTTTACTAACTATATCAATATAGTCTTCTACAATATCATCCACGGAATCGCCTCGAAAAATGCGTATCATTTGGAAACTATTCCGCGCAGATAAAATTGTATTAGGTTTACTATTATCGCTTATAAGATAATTATATATAGACTCAATGGTGATTCGATGATGAGCTAAATCAATATTGTTGTTTTCATCTTGTTGCGTAATAGAAAACAAATTTACCCATAGTGTACAAAGCCTTTCAAAAAGGTATGTTGTTTTTTCATCAATAGCTATTTGCTCAAATTTCAGATAATAATTGTAGAAACGGTCTTTTGATGGATACCACCAGTATATAGTCCAAGCACTTTCATATAGCGCATCCGCTTTATCAATAGTAGTTCCATATTCTGTAGCTAAACGATTATAACGATCTATACATGCCAGAGTTTCCTGCTCATCTTTTTCTAACTCTCGAAACAGTATTAAGCTTCTTTTTGCAGCATAAATAATTTCAGAATGTTTAATCTCGCCTGTTTCTTTTAATATTTTTTCATATTCTTCAAGTTCTTGTAGACGCCTATAATCATTTTCCCCAATGAGTTTCTCATCAACAAGGTCTTTTGATAACCCCAGTTTTTCCACTGCAATCATCTTATTCTCATCATTTCTGAATACCGCTTCTAAAAGCCAGTCCTTGCTCAGTACTCTAATATCTACGCCATATTTTTTTCTTAATGAATCTTCTTGTGTCGCCCTTTTTTTATCAGAAATGTACTGGTTAGAAACAAAAAATATTTTTGTATAATTTCGCCCATCAATATTCGTTTTAGCTATTTTCTCCACATCTGATTTTAGCTTCGCTTGCCAATCAGCCTTTGCGCTTATCGCGAAAGCCCATCGTTCAGTATCTGCTTTGTTTCCACTTCCATAAAGCCATGTTTCCGATATCTGTTCAGCAACTGGATATGTTTCTGTATCTACTTTGCTATCACCTCCCCCTGTTGGTCCCGTTTGAGGCAACAAGTTTGGACATATCTCTACTTCCAATAATGCCTTGCAAAAATATTCAAAATCTTTTTCTTGACTGCGGCTAGATATCGTACTTAAGTAATAATCCAAAAAATCCTTATCAAGCTTGCCTTTTTTTACTGTCCTTGAGTCAGAAAACTGATTCGGCAGCAATTTCTTGTATATTTCTTTCGAATTACTCAATTTGACCTTCCCTCAATTTTTCAAAGTATATCCAATAGCTTCCTGTATATTATTCCGATGTGAGCATTTACTACCGTCTTTCCTATACGGAAAATCTATAAGAAGCTGATGATTATTTCCGAACATTGAGATAGTTTTCGATTTCATCAATATATCTTCCTAAGTCCTCCACAATCCAGTTCCTATAGAGCTTTTTAATCTCACCCCATTTTGAAATATCCATATCTTCCATCTTTGCTTTTAATGCTTTTAAGTGCGGAAGATCGTCTCCTATCATTCTATATGTAACATGCTCATTATAAAAACTCCTAAGTGCGTCCCTAAATCCCATTAGTTCTGAATTATTACTATCATCTATTTTTTTTACTAATTCAGCAGGTTCTATCCAATATATAAAAGAATGTCCAGGTATAACTACCTCCGATGCTTTTAATCTATTTGACCATTCATTAAGCTTTAAAGATTCTTGATATCTATGTTTCTCAGATTCTCCGAGTCTATTATCCATAATCACTTCTAACTCATGCATCGTTTTCTTATACAGCACTCCTCTTTCCCCCTCTGGTGGAAAATGTACCCATTCGAACGTATGCAATTTCTCCGATTTATTTTCGTTTATATAGCGCTTCATGGCTTCGATAATCAGATCACATTTTTCTATCATTATGCCATATGCTTTGATTGAGGTTACCCTTTTCACAATTTCAGGATATATTCTTGTAGAGTAAACACCATCATTAATATGTTGATAAATCTCATCAAGCCAGCGACCCACCTGATTATCTTCAGAATTCCACCAATCATCTATCAGTTGATAGGGATCATTTTTCAATTGTCCCTGTTCTTCAAGAATAGATCGATATTGACTTAAAACAGCCTTCACAGCATCTCTCTCAAAATTGTTTTTATAAACCAACTCATCTACAAAGCGAAAACCTATTATCCTGTCATACGGAAAAAGACTGACTCTCTTCTTCAAATATTGTATTCCATATTCTCCACGCCATTCTGGAATATCAAGCCCGTTCATGCATTGCATAGAACTATGGAATACATACGTAACAATTTCTGCATCAAGATCAGGATACTCATCCCTGATAGAATCATAAATTGTAATTGTTTTTTCCAAAAAAAATTGGAATGTTCTCAAATTATAGTGGTTTCTGTTTTCTGCTATTTCAACTATCTCTGGAACCATTTCTTGGAGCAACTTTTGTAAATATTCATTAGAATGCACATTCTTTATGAGTTCGATATAAGCTGACGTTAATTCCGGCTCATAATTAATGGTTTGCCCTATGACTTTTTCTTTCATTCTTGAATATTTATTATTACTGTGAAAAATCACCGCCCTCCTTTCTTCAATGTCATCAATAGTGTATGAACTTGCTTCTGTACTCTGATTATTTGGATTTCCATAACTTTGACGGTACACTCCAGAAGATGTTTTCTTATCTTTTTTCAAAGGAATTCTCAAATTACTATTCAGTGCCACTTGCATCTGTAACTCCGGGTTTCTATCTAATTGCCATTTTCCAATCTCATCTTCATTAGCTACTATTATCACGGCAGCATCTGAATGCTCTATAAAATTGTTGATATAACCTAATACCTCATTGATATCAAGACCACATCTTTCTAAATCATCAAAAATAATCACGTTGTTATCGTAGTTTGGAAGTATGTCAAGTATTTTCTCTATACCATCTGCATCTTCGATATTAAACTTCGAAAGCACATTTTTATATATAAACGATCCAGCTATCGAAGTTATCGTTCCGGCTTTTTCTCCTATCTTTTTGCCCGTAGTTCTGTAAAACTTATCCTTTATCGCCTGTGTGCATAGGGTGGCTGTTATGGCATCTGTATTGTTTACTCCGTATAACGAAATATAATTAACATCCATGCACAAATTCTGACGAATATGTGGCACAAGCTTATTCTCAACAAAAAAGGTCTTCCCACACCCCCATTTTCCATTAATCATCAATGCATAATGAAAAAATCGCTGTCTTATGAATCTATCTATTGTCGTTAGTATATCCGCATCAGACATTAAACAACACCTCCATGTGATAACTCGTTCGGCAAAACAAAGTACCTATCAGACTGCATGTCTGATAACTACTGTCTTCTTTATAAACAGGTTTCATAACTCATTCATAACAAGCAATGGTTTTATACAAATATAATACATTGCCTTGATTATTGTCCACACCGCTATTACTCCGCCGAATATTCCACACACTACAAACTGAAAGAATACCACCCCCAAGCTCATTGTCAAATCCATATTCACCGGTATAATCACCACGAAGAAATGAAGCAACCCGAACGGCATCCCCGCCGTCATCCACAGCCAGAACCAGTCAATCTTGCCATCGACATAGTAAACGCCCTTGAACACATAAAGCAGGAACGCAAGAAACGCAAGCGGCAGCACACCCTTGAATAACCAATCTCTCATGACAGCACCATCCTTTCAAATATCATCTATTCTCTGCACCTCAACCTCGCGACAAATTGTCGCGAGGTTGAGCATCCACAAACCGTAGCCTACAAAATATTTTCAACCAACTTATTATCAGGAACCTATATCCCCGCCTGATGTTATCGTTTCCATTCTTACACCTTATCTATCCTCATGATTTCATCCGACAGACAGACCACATCCGGATGACCGATCAGCATCTGTTCGAGCCTTGATCTCTTCTCCCTTTTACAGACGAACTCCAACGGCTCTATCCCGTCCCCTGTCATTTTTACATGATAAAAGCACAAGGTCTTTTCATCCTGAAAAAATTCTACCCGTTGATAATCCTCAATAATCTTGTACATATCCGGCAGTCCTGATAAATGGTTATGCCATCCGTATACGGCACTCCGATATCCACGTTCCACCGGCTCCGCTAGAGCCGGGATTCTCCATTGCTTCCCGACCTTCACCGCACTCCGGATTTTCCCACGCCTAATCCTGGTTACGGCGGCCACATGGCTGATGTTATGAATCCCGGCATAAGTCTCAACATCGAGCAGTTTTGCCTTGCATGATATCATCTCGTACTGCTCATCAATCTTTTCTTCTTCCCGAATCCCCAGCTCTTTTGGCAGCACATGTTCCAGAATCAGATAAATCCCGCTACCACGTACAATGACGGCATACCTCCATTCAGCATCCGCTATGTTGTATATTATCCTCTCTTCAACCGACTTCCTGAAGTGTTCCAGTTCCTGAGAGAGTATCTTTCTGTATTCCGCTTTCTCTGGCGCATCCTCCGAAGAAGAAATTTCCAGCATTTTATTATCGACAGCCTCTAATATCTGCTCCTTGCAAGCAATCCTTCCCGCATCTTTAATCTCTGACATTCCTGTTCCTCCCTGTCTCTTTTTCTCAGAATATGCCGCCACTTCGTCTCTGGCACCTATGCATCCACCCCGTACAAATCGTGATTCACCTCCGCTGCATAGTATTGGGACATAGTTGTCGGGGCATTATATAAAGCCGCAAGCATATACTGGCGAATATTCCTGATCTTCGTCGTATTATTGTCCATGCAGTCTAAAACGTACTGTATATGCCCATATTCCAGCTTCAAAAACCTGTTTCTCACAAGCTCTATGGATTTTGGTTCTCCGCTAATGATAATCTTGCTCTTCTTCGAACACACCGTATCCAGCAAAAGATTCAATACCTCCGTGGATCGTTCCAGACCATACTTCTCACATAATACCGAAAAGCCGATATTATCGATGATGTACTCCTCATAGGCGTCCCTGTCTTCCATCTCTTCCCTATCCCTGATCTGCTCCATGCGCTCATGGATAGATTGATTTGATTCTGTCTCGTTTATGTCTGTATAGTTATTATTATAATTAGGGTTTGATTTTCGAACTTCTTGTATTTCGATTTTCATACCATCAGTAGTTTGATTTTCAAACTTCTTGTATTTTGATTTTCGAACTTCTTGTATTTCGATTTTCGAACTTCTTGTATTTTGATTTTCAAAACACTGGGGATTTTCATCATTTTCCGGGCTGTCCATCTCATAATCAGTCTCAGATTCTCCCCTTTTCCCGGAAAGACTGCCTGATGATGGCTTTTTTGCATTTACAGTAGCTCCCCCGACTGCATTTCCAAGCGTATGATGGGGCAAGTCCGACTCCGGCTCCTCCTGAAGGATAAAGTTCTTCACGTAGAAGGTGTTTGCCTTGCCAAAGCCGATGCGCTTCTTCTCAATCAAACCGATGCCATGCTCCTGATCCAGCTCATGAACCAGCTTGACCGCTTTCTGCTTATAGCACCCAAGGTACTCCATCACATCATCGATTGAGAACATGATGTAGACCCGCCCCTCTTCATCAAACCACCTGTTCTTTATCGAAAGAGACATTCGGTCAAGCATCAGACCGTAAAGGACCTTAGCTTCACACGACAACCCCTTAAAGAACGGACTCGTGAACAGAACTTTCGGTATTCTGTAAAAACTATAGGTATCCGCCTGTGTACCATAGTAGTAATCAAACTTTGCGGTCTGCCTCATAGCCATCCCTCCTGCGATTATTTGCCCTGCCCCTCCTTCCACTGGTCAAGGAGCATATAAACCGTTTTCTCTATTTCCTCGTCGGAAATGTCCGGCGGGAAATATTTTTCGAGTGAACTGCCCTTCAAGGTGATGTTCCTCTTCCTCCTCGGTTTTCCGAGGATAAGCAGCTTCACCATATCTTCTGTCAGGACCTTGTCTTCGCTTTTGGAGCGTATCTGTTCCGCGCACTTTCCATTCGGCATTTTCTGATACGTCTTAATTGCGCTCTGGACCCAGCCCTGTTCCTCCTTGCTGAGGAAGCTGATCGCGTACCCCGCCTGCATAGTCAGCTTACTGCTATCAATGTAATCCAGGAGTTCCGGAAGCAGGTACGTAAGCCTCACATATCTCTGCACCTTCCTCGCGTTATCACCATATTTCCTACCGACTTCCTCCGGCGCGGGACGGCCTTTCTTCCCCGGATGTCTCAGCAGGTCCCACTGCATCCGATAGGCAAATGCTTTCTCGCTGGGCAGGACGTTCGTCCTCTGGATGTTGCTGTAGACCATGACATCGACCGCATCTTCATCTGACAAATCCCTGACAATCACCGGGATTTTGAACAGGCCGGCGAGGGAAGCAGCATGTTTACGCCTGTGCCCCGAAATCACTTCGTAACCGCCCTCCAGCCTTGTCCGGACAATCGGCGGTGTGAGTACGCCTTTCTCCTTGATGCTCTGAATCAAATCCTGCATTTCCTCGTCATCGACTACACGGAACGGATGGTTCTTGAAGTCATGAAGCTCCTTTATATAAACCTCAATTGCTGAATCCGAACCGGTTGTATCCCCGAACAGGTCATCGTATGTCTGGAGCTTGATGGAGGATGGTAATTTGCCTTTAGTCGCCATTTGCAAGCACCTCCCTCGTCAGTTCCCTGTAGGAAGCAGCCACTTTCCCCTTTGCGTCATGCATGAAAATGCTCACGCCAGCGGCCGACGCCTCCGCAGCCCTCACGGAAAACGGTATCCTCGCATTGAATATCCTGATGTTCGACCCATATGCCTCCTCAATGAGCGCAACGATCTCCCTAGAGAAATTCGTCCTCATGTCCACCATGGAAAACAGGATCCCCTCAATCATGAGTTTCCTGTTCAACTGCCTTCGGACCTTGTTGATCGTAAGCAGGAGCTGCTCAAGCCCTTTTGCCGGAAGATAGGCAGCCTGCAGGGGGATCAGCACCGAGTCCGCAGCAACGAGCGCATTGATGGTGAGCATTCCGAGGCTGGGGGAACAATCGATCAGGACAGTATCATACTCTTCCCTTATATCCTGAAGCAGTTCCCTGAGGATCGTTTCCCGGCTCATGACGTTCACCATGGAGACCTCAAGCCCCGCCAGCTCGATGTTCCCCGGTATCAGGTCAACGCCTTCGATGTTCCTCATTGTCCCCTGTTTTACATAATTGCGGTCATTTTCATGGAATCCCATCCCGCCACAACCTCGCGACAAATTGTCGTCAGGTTTTAAAAAGTCCGAGATCATGGTTGCGAGAGTCCTGTCCAACTCGTCAGGCTTGTTTATGCCGAAGCTCTCCGTCAGGCTTCCCTGCGGATCGTTATCGATCAAAAGGACTTTCTTCCCTTCATTGGCAAGGGCAAACCCCAGGTTCAGGCAGGTCGTCGTCTTGCCGACCCCGCCCTTCTGATTCGCTACAGCTATCACTTTGCACATCTTCATGGTCCTCCGTAAATTTATAATTTCTGCATGGTTTTCAACATGAACAGGCAATGACGCAAGACAGCAAGACAGGGTTCGCAGAAATGAAAAAAGGGACACCTCCCAAACTAAGTTTGGAAAGTGTCCCACGAAAAGTTCTCTCGCGAAACTGGATTCTGTACATATTTACTATCCAATAACAACCGCCAAGACACATTATTTTTATGTACTTCTTATGTACTAACGTGCCTTTTTATGTACTAAAACAGGTCTTTCAAGCCCCACAGAGGCCCAAATAAGCCTTTTTAAGCCCTTTTTCTCATTCTAACGTTCTCATGGTCGGGAACAGGAGCACATCACGAATCGCCTCCGCCCCCGTAAAGAGCATCACAAGCCTGTCGATTCCGTAGCCGATACCACCCGTCGGCGGCATACCGATCTCGAGAGCATTCAGGAAGTCCTCATCGGTGTGATTTGCCTCCTCGTTGCCCTGGGCAAACTGCTCCTCCTGCATAGCGAAGCGCTCACGCTGGTCGATCGGATCGTTCAGCTCGGAATAAGCATTGCACATCTCCCAACCGTTCATGAACATCTCAAAGCGAAGAACCTTGCCCGGATGCTCCGGATCCTTCTTGGTCAGCGGGCTGATCTCGATCGGATGGCCCGTCAGGAAGGTCGGCTGAATCAGGTTATGCTCGACGTACTCGTCGAAGAACAGGTTCAGGATATCGCCGATCTGATGATGCTTTTCGTAGTGGATGTCGCGCTCGTCGCAGAGAGCCTTTGCCTCCTCGAGAGTCTTGACCTGATCGAAGTCGACGCCGCTGTACTTCTTGACAGCCTCGGTCATGGTAATGCGCTCAAATGGCTTGCCGAGGTCAATCTCCTGACCCTTGTAATTCAGGACAGTCGTGCCGAGGACCTGCTGCGCAATCGTGCGATACATATCCTCCGTGAGGCGCATCATGCCTTCGTAGTCTGTATATGCCTGATAGAGTTCCATCAGTGTGAACTCCGGATTGTGCTTGATGTCGAGACCTTCGTTGCGGAATACGCGGCCGATCTCATAAACTCTCTCGAGTCCGCCGACAATCAGTCTCTTGAGGTAAAGCTCAAGGGAAATGCGGAGCTTCTTGTCCTCATTGAGAGCATTAAAATGCGTGGTGAACGGGCGGGCTGCGGCGCCGCCGGCATTTTCAACAAGCATCGGAGTCTCAACTTCCATGAATCCACGCTCGTCAAGATAACGGCGGATTGCAGAGATGATCTTCGATCTCTTGATGAAGACCTCTTTTGATTCCGGATTCATGATGAGGTCCACGTAACGCTGACGGTAACGCAGATCTGTATTTGTCAGGCCGTGATACTTCTCCGGAAGAATCTGGAGGGACTTGGAAAGGAGGGTAATCTCCTTTACATGGACGGACTTCTCGCCCATCTTTGTCGTGAAGACAATACCCTTCACGCCGACGATGTCGCCAACGTCGAGCTTCTTGAAGGCCGGATAATCCTCACCGAGGTCATCACGGGAGACATAGAGCTGAATGTTGCCGTCCCGGTCCTGAAGATTTGCAAATGAAGCCTTGCCCATGACACGCTTTGCCATCAGACGACCTGCTATGGAAACCTCTTTGCCCTCAAGAGCCTCGTAGTTGTCCTTGATTTCCTGTGTATGATGTGTCTGGTCGTATGTTACGATCTCGAA